>Ga0207006_1055_pt1 | contig 26630 bp, 15 predicted proteins | sample Alteio_BWMinCont_84_FD_153497 | JGI IMG/M metagenome (GOLD analysis project Ga0207006, IMG submission 153497) | Enriched cells from forest soil in Barre Woods Harvard Forest LTER site, Petersham, Massachusetts, United States -... | ecosystem: Environmental > Terrestrial > Soil > Temperate forest >...
TTGAGCCAATAGTTTGAACCACCGCCTACCGGCCATGCAGAATCGCAAACATGGTTAAGGCATATGGAGCCGGAACCTACGTCTAAAGCGCCGGAAGGAGAATGGAAATTGTTGGTAATGTCGGGATAGGCTCAACTGGGGTAGGTGATAATTATATAAGCACAACCCCGCCAAGCGGCGGGTTGATTGTGGAAGGCAATGCAGGCATCGGCACCTGGCTGCCATCGGATAATTTCTCGGTCGGCAAGTTTGTTTCACTAAGCAGCGGGTTTGAAGTTGATGCCAATGGTAATGTGGGCTTGGGCACGACCAATACCACCGCCGGATCGGTATTGACTGTCATGAGCGGTAATGTGGGCATCGGCACTTGGGCGCCGGCAGACCTTTTGCAGGTCGGCAGGTTTATCTCCGGCGGCAAAGGGTTTGAGGTTGATTCCAATGGGAATGTGGGTATGGGGACGACCTTGACGACGCTATCCGCGATATCCGTGATGACCGGCAACGTGGGCATCGGCACCTGGGTGCCGGCGGCAGGCTTGGACGTGGAAACCGGCGGAAATGCCTATTTCGGAGGCAATGTCGGCATCGGCTCCACAGCTCCTTCCGGCGCATTGGACGTTGGTTCCGGCTCCATATGCCTTGGACATACTTGCGATTCGTCATGGCCGTCGGGGGGGAGCGGCACAAACTATTGGTCATTGACAGGAGGTGCCGGCAATGTCGGAATAAGTACAGCGTTTAACACCGTAGGCATAGGCACAACATCAGGGGTTGGGGCAGGGCTGGTGGTCATGAACGGCAATGTGGGCATCGGGACATGGGTACCGGCAGATGTTTTTTCAATAGGAGGCCTTCCGCAAGCTTCTGCGACCCATGCCATGGTAAACCTTGGAAGCACGCCTCTCACTGGAGCTTCAACTTCGGGTACGTACATAGGGGCAAATCCTGCCAGCGCCAGCGCTGATTTTATCAATTATCAAGTCAATGGAGTTGAAGAATTCGTAATCGACAAAAACGGTAATGTTGCCGGCAATGGGTTAGGGGTTGCTACCGGAGGCATAGGGGTCACTTCCGGAGGGATTGGGATCACGGCCGGCGGTCTTACGGTCAGCGCAGGCGGAGAAACAATTAGCAATGGCGGACTGCAGATTAATGGAGGCGGAGAAGTAGTTGCCAGCGGAGGTGAAACAATCAGCAGCGGCGGACTTGCCGTCACAGGAGGCAATATCGGCATAGGAACTAATCTGCAAATCGCCGGCTTGTCGGTTATGAACGGCAACGTGGGCATTGGCACCTGGGTCCCGGCTGGTTCTTTGATTGTCAAAAGCGGCAATGTTGGCATCGGCTCGCTGACGCCAGGAGAAACCGTGGATGTTACAGGAACAATACGGGCTACTTCCATTTTAATAGGCGCCCAAAATGTATGCCAGGCCAACGGGACAAATTGCCCTGCCGGCGGTTCAAATCCGTGGCTTAGTACATCAGCAACAGGGAATGTGGGGATAAGCACAACAAGTTCTGTCGGCATAGGGACTACTTCAGGAATTGGATTGGGATTGACTGTCATGAACGGCAATGTGGGCATCGGGACTTGGAGCGTGAACGGCGGGACTTTGATTGTAGCAAGCGGCAATGTGGGCATCGGCTCAATCGCTCCCAACGGCGCGTTAGACGTTGGTACCGGTTCAATTTGCCTTAATCACACCTGCGATTCGACATGGCCGGCAGGCGGTGGTTCAAACTATTGGCTCAATACGGCAGCCACCGGTAACGTCGGAGTAAGCACCATGAACTCAGTAGGGATAGGAACTACTTCCGGGATCGGAGCAGGGCTGATCGTCATGAACGGCAATGTGGGCATCGGCACATGGGTGCCGGGTTCCGGACTGCAGGTCAATAATACCTTTAGTTTTCAAAACGAATATAATAACGGATCTCAAAGCAGTAACTTTACTATCAATTGGAACAATGGCAATAAACAAAAAGTCACCCTGGCCAATGCCAGCCAGGCAACCATCACCTTTACAGCACCCACCAGCGGGGTCACTAATTTATTGCTGAAATTGGTCCAGGACTCAACCGGAAGCCGCACCGTTGCCTGGCCCGCGGCGGTCAAATGGCCCTCGTCCACGGCCCCGACCTTGACGACCACCGCCAGTGATGCCGACCTGGTGACCTGTTATTACGACGGCACCGATTATTTTTGCATGGCCGCTTTGACTTTTGTACCATGATACAACAACATTTAAAAGCTTTAGGACTTCTGGGCTTGCTGGGCCTGGCGGCGTTTAGCAATGGCCTGCACGGCCAATTTATGATCGATGACCATGCTTTCTTCGAGGAGAAACTGCGCAACATCAAATATTTGCCTTTGAATTTTATACCTGACAAAGACCGCGCCCTGCACATTGAAGGCGAGTCCAAGGACCCGTTTTACCGGCCTTTGTCCATCATTGTGCCGATGCTCTCTTATTTGGCCTTCAAAGACAATGTCGTCGGGTACCATGCCCTCAACCTGGTTTTATTTGTCTTGACCTCCTGGGGGATATACCTTTTTTTAAGTTTCTTGAGCATAGGTTTTTGGTGGGCATTGGTGGCTGCAGGACTTTATCTCATCCATCCGATCAACGGGGTGGCTGTTAATTACATCACAGCTTCCGTTTTTTCCGTGCAGGTGACGTCCATGCTGATTGCTATTTGGTCCTTGATACAAAGCAGCCGAAGTTCCGGGAAGGTGCGCCGCGTCCTGTGGTATGGGCCGGCCGTGTTTTTTTATTTTATGGCCATGTTTTGCCACGAGACAGCCATGGTCTTGCCGTTTTATGCCTTTGTCCTGTTGGCTGTCTACGCGCCGCCTGTCGCCGCTTCCTCGATAAGAAGCAGGCTGGCCTTTGCCGGGCGCGTACTGTGGCCGTTATTTGTTGTGCTGGCGGTTTATTATGCCTGGCGCATGCAGGCCTCTCCCCTGAATGAAAGCATCCTTTCTAAAATCCAGCTTTATCATATGTCCTTTGCCACCTATCTGGCTACTTGGACCATGCTTTTATGCTGGTATCTTTCGCGCCTGTTTTGGCCATACAACATTGTGCTGATCATGGCCCATCAGCCGCTCACCCACGGCTTTGGCATTTGGTTTTTGGCGCTGGCAATTTTATTGGGCGTGGGAGCGTATCTGTTGTGGGCACATCGCCGTGATAAACCCATGCTTTTGGCTTTAATATGGTTTTTTATGGGCTTGTGCCCTTTCATTTTGGCCTGTTTTTTTCAACCCATCCACGGACTGATGATTGAGCCGCACTGGTTTATATTTCCGGTGATCGGGTTTTTTGTTTTTTGCGGCAGGTGTGCTGGTCCGTCTGGAAGAAAACCATCGGCGAGGGCTGGCAAGGACGGCCCTGGCAGTCATTGTATTTGCCGGCATTATTTTAAGCCACCGGCAAAATTGGCTGTGGGCCAACGAGGTGCGTTACTGTACTTTTTGGCTTAAAGAATCCCCGGACTTTGTGGCGGTCAGCACTTATTTGGCCAAGGCCTATGAATTGCGGGGAGACTTTGATCTGGCCCGGCAGCAGTACCGCTACAGCCTGGGCCGCGGTTATAAAGATTATATCGCTTACACCAACATGGGCCTTATGGACATGCAGCAGGGCCGCTGGGACTCTGCCGAGGAAAACCTGCGCAAGGTATTGAGTTTGGACCCTCATGCCTCAGTGGCTGTCGATGATCTGGGTGTGGTTTATTTTAAAAAAGGGGAATATGCAAAGGCCCTTGAATTGTTTGAAGAGGCGCGCCGGCTCAACCGTTTTATCCTTTTGCCGTATCTGGATATTTCCAAGACCCAGCTTAAACTTGGGAACGTTAAAGGGGCCATTGGGGCGCTGGAAGAGGCCTTGTCCATCAATCCGGACGATGATATCGCGCTGGTGGACTTGATCAAGATTTACATTGATCTTAAAGACAATAATAATGTCATACGCCTCGCCCGCCAAATCGCACGCCTGAGCCCAAACCCAATTTCTATTTATAACGCCGGCGTTTTGTTGGACTATTATGGATTTCCCGATGAAGGCAGGCAAGCCATTGAAAAATCCCAGCGCATCAGGGCAGGAAAAGCATTATGGCCGTGATCTTTTTGGTTTTCTTTTTTTTGTTTTGTTCCAATGCCGGCGCCGGCCAGGACATGGCCGCGGATTTTAAAGAAATGACCTCGGCCATCAAGGCAGTTTCACCGGATAGCTTGTCTGTCCGCATTGTAAGGCCCGATTTGATTGTTGGGCCCGAGGAGATGACATTTGTTAAAGTCCGGCAAAGCAGGTTTATTTTTCAGCAGGAAAACCAAGCTTTTAAAAAGGCCTTGTTTCATTACAAAGGAATACCGGTCGTGTTTTACGATCGCGCCAATGATATGTTTGCCTATATACAGCGACTTCCGGCGGGAAATTTCGATGAACTGAAAGAATGGGTGTATGAGCGCAAGCCCAATTTCAGTGAGGGTACCCGTTTGCGCTGGAAAATCTTCGGCGATCTTCCTCAGGAGGATATTTTTTATTGGACCAAACAAGGTCGGCTAAAAAAAGTGAAAGAAATTGAAACTCGAGAAGGTTTTTTAGAACTCAAGATCATTGAGCCTGCAAGTTCGTATCCATTGTTGATAGACCCAAGTTTAAGTTGGGGGCAATGGCTGGGAGACACCGAGGAGGGTGATTTATTTGCTTTGGCAGTAAATGGCAGTAGCATTTATGCCGGAGGAGATTCCTATAAAAGCACAGGCTGGAACAATCAAGGCAGCGGCACTTTTGCGGGCGAGTTTAATGCGGGGGCAAACCCTGAAGCTTGGGTCGTGAAAATCACAGATGGGGGAAGCAGTCCCACCTTAAGCTGGGGCAATGGCTGGGGGGGAATAACTATGATGTGGGAAATACTATAGCAATTAATGGCAGCAGTATTTATGCCGGAGGAATTTCCTTTCAAAGCACCGGCTGGAACAATCAAGGTAGTTTTAGTTTTGCAGGCGAATTTAATGACGGGGCAAGCGAAGAAGCTTGGGTCGTGAAAATCACAGATGGAGGAAACAGTCCCACCTTAAACTGGGGCCAATGGCTGGGAGGCAACGATATTGATGATGTAAATGCTCTGGCAATCAGCGGCAGTAATATTTATGCCGGAGGATATACCGTGCAAAGCACCGGTTGGAACAATCAGGGCAGCTTCACCTTTGCAGGCCAATATAATGTTGGGGCTACCAATCAAGGTTGGGTTGTAAAAATCACAGATGGTGGAAGCAGTCCCAGCTTAAGCTGGGGCCAATGGCTGGGAGGCAACAAGCAAGATCGAACAGCTACTCTGGCAGTCAACGGCAGCAATATTTACGCCGGAGGATATTCCACTCGAAGCACCGGCTGGAACAATCAAGGCAGCGGCACCTTCGCGGGCATTTATAATGCGGGAGCAGCCGATGAAGGTTGGGTTGTAAAAATCACAGATGGTGGAAGCAGTCCCACCTTAAGCTGGGGCCAATGGCTGGGAGGTAACAATTCAGATGAGCCACTCGCTCTGGCAGTCAACGGCAGCAGTATTTACGCCGGAGGATTTTCTGCTCAAAGTACCGGCTGGAACAATCAAGGCAGCGGCACCTTCGCGGGCATTTATAATGCGGGAGCAGCCGATGAAGGTTGGGTTGTAAAAATCACAGATGGTGGAAGCAGTCCCACCTTAAGCTGGGGCCAATGGCTGGGAGGTAATAATTCAGATGAGCCACTCGCTCTGGCAGTCAACGGCAGCAGTATTTACGCCGCAGGAACTTCCTTGCAAACCACCGGCTGGAATAATCAAGGCAGCGCTACTTTTGCCGGCCAGTTTAATGCGGGGGCAAACCCTGAAACATGGGTTGTGAAAATCACAGATAAAGTAAGCAGTCCCAGTTTAAGCTGGGGTCAATGGTTGGGAGGCAACAAAGGGGATGATGCATTTGCTATGGCAATCAATGGCAGCAGTATTTATGTCGGAGGATATTCTTCGCGAAGCACCGGCTGGAACAATCAAGGCAGCGGCACCTTCACTGGCAAGTATAATGCGGGGGCCTTTTTTGAGGGTTGGGTTATCAAAGAAACGGACAATGACGCGAATGCCGTATATACAGACCCGAATTTTTAAGACTATGCTTTTTTGTGTCTTAATTTTTAAGGCAACAGAAGCTTGGGCGGAAAAATTCCCGGGAATTGAAATCAATGACGGCGCGGTGGTTTTTACTACCACTGTCCCGGCCGCGGCTGGCAATTTTAGCGTGGAAACAAGGTTCTTGCGCGGCTCTCCAACTGTTGAAAAAGATATCAAGATCAGTCAGCAGCGTAAAATCCTCAAAGGCCCGCGCTTTAATCCGGATGATACGGTCCGCCTGCGCTTTGTCCTTGACAATGGCGGCCGGCCGTTCAGGCAATCCATTATTAAATACCAGGGGCGTCCGATGCTGGCTTATGACCGTCCGCAAGACAGGTTTTCTTATTTTCAGATGCCTAATGACCATGGGGGTGTGGACTTAAAAGAATGGATTTTGGTCCGGCGTCCCAATTGTCCGCAGGGCAGTTGTTATCAATGGTATTTGAAAGGCGAAGATTTTAACCGACGCATCGTTTTCACGGCCGGCCGTGATGGCATCAATATACAGCGTCAGATGATTGTCCAGGGGATTGATCCCATGGATTATGCCGCGCAAAGGCATGTGATTGAGGCGGTACGACGGGCCTTGAAGAAGATGGACATGCATTTTGCCGGCGAGGATATCTTGGGACAGGTCAAGCCAGTGATTTACAAGACCAAGGAAGGCGTGCCCAAACAGGGGGTCATCAACATCAGGGACCATCAAATGCTGGAAGTGACCATTAATGAGCCCCCGCAAAATTATCCGCTGCTGATAGACCCCGGATTGGAGCTTTACAATAAAAAGATAAAATAGTACGATAGTCCCATGAGCAGGTTTCTTTTTATTGTTTTTTGTTTGCTACTTGCCTGTCTTTGGCTGGTTTGGCGGTTTAACCAGGAGCATGTTTACCAGCAGATGTTAGACCGGCTCCAGGCAGAGTCGCGGGCGGCCCAGGTGCTGGTCACCGCTGTTAATTATGATGAGGCCACTCATCGTAACTTGACCACCATTAAATTTGTCGAAGAAGACAGCGCCGGCCAGCCCTTGCCGCCTAAATATTTTACTTTTAGCGGTAATTTGATCCAGTTTCAGTCGCTGGTTGTGCGCTTTGAGGACAAATTTGTGGCTGCCGGCGACCGTTTCAAAGGCAGGAGCGTATATTTATTTTGGAAGGCGTTCATGCTCGACGGTCCCCGGACCCAGGAGTTTCCCATAACCGAGGTGGATGAAATCCCCGGCGGATATAAGATCCCGGGGAAGGCCAGTGGTTTTGAAAACAGGTTCTGGCGGGAATTTTGGCGCTATGCCTTTGATGAGGTCAAGTCCAAAAATGCGGGGGTCAAGAGTGTGCAGATCGAGGCCCCGGGGGTCGTTTTTATCCCGGGCTATCTATATACGGTCCATATCGAACACGACGGGGGCCTGAGGATCGACGCCAAACCCGTAGAGCCGATTTTCCGCGGGGAAAAGATATTAAATTAAAAGAAAAAGGGGACAGTTTAAACTGTCCCCTTTTCTACTCGATTGCAGGGTTAAGGCGTCAGTTTTGCTTGCACTTCTTGCAAGGCCTGGCGGGTTTTTTCGTCGTAGGGGTCCAGGCGCAGGACCTGCAGTAAATTTTCCTTACAGTCCGCATATTTCCCCAGCCGCCAGTACAGATCAGCCAAGGAACGGTAGGTAAAAATAAAATCGGGGTTGAGTTGGATGGCCTTATGAAAATTATCCAGGGCCAATTGGACGTGGCCGGTGTCGCGGTAGGTCCCGGCGATATTGTGATAGGCCACGGGGTTATTAGGGTCTAAGGCAATGGCTTTAAGATAGGTACTCAAAGCTTTGTCATGATAACCGTTATTGGCATACTCCATTCCTAAATTATTGATGACCCTGTAATCATTAGGTTGGTAGGTGATCAGCTGTTCATAAAAGCCGATGGAGGTGCGCCAGTCGAGATTGCGGTGGATATTGACGGCGCAAAAGACAACCACAATCACGGCGGATAATTTTAACAGCGTCGGTACCATCTTGTGCTTTTGGGCCCCTTTGAGGCCAAGATCAACCACGATCAAGGCAATGCCGATCATCGGCATGTAAAGGAAGTGTTCATAGATGACGGCATTGATGGGGACAAGGATATTGGATGCGGGGACGATGGCGATAAAAAACCAGCCGATTCCAAAAGAAATCAAAGGACGGGTCCGCCAATATTTAAAAGCGCAATAGAGCATAAAACCGATGAGAACAGCGCCTGCAAGGACGTCCCATTGCAGGAGAGACTGGGCCCAGGGAAAGTTTCGTTCCACGCGCAATTGATAGGGGAAAAATAGGAACCCGGCATATTGCACCATGGCTTTAAAAAAGGTCATGAGCCTGATGCTGGGGTGGGAGGTGAAGGGATTGCTGGCATTATAAAAATTGAAACTGTTATTAAAATTCAGGACCGTGGCCCGCAGTGCGACATAGATAATGGCCAAAACGATAAAAGGCCAGGCCGCGCCGGCTGTTTGTTTAACGCGTCCTGCAAATGATTTTGCCTTAGATAGAAGGAGAAAATCCGTTAAAGGAAGTAAGCCAACCAGCACAAAGCCGGTTTCCTTGGAAAGCAGCGCCAATGGAAAAAGCATTAAAGACCCCCAGTACGAACGTGAGGCCCAGGCAGGCTTTTGTGATTGGCGAAAGCGGGCATATAAAAGAAGGCTGGATAAAACAATGAAGGTGGCCAGCGAATCCCCCATGCTGTTGACATAGACCACGGCTTCGTTATGCACGGGGTGGCAGACAAAGATCAGGGCGGTGAGAAGGGCCAGTAAACCCTGCGCGAATAACCTGTTTATTAAAAAATAAAGAGTGACCGCGGCCAAGATATGCACGCCGACACTGACCGCATGCCACCCATAGACCCAATTTTGCCAAAAATGCCATTCGGTGGCAAATAGGATCAAAAGAAGCGGCCGCCAGTAATTGCTCACCAAATAAGAACCGGCCACCAGGTTTTGGCTGAACCATAAAGGCCAATAATGAAAATCCCTGATGAAGCGGTTATTATTGATAAAATCATCATCGTCCCAAAACATTTCATTGGGCAGGCAATTGTGGTAAGCGACCATCCCTGTGAGCACGATCAGGAGGACGCCGGGCCAGCGTTTGGCGAAGAAGTTTTCTTGCATCACGAATGATTGTAGCTTAAAATCACGATTTTTATATCGCAAATATTGGAATTGTGATACTATTCAAGAACACTATGAAAATACACGAATATTTAGCCAGAAATTTATTTGCCGAATACGGCATCCCGGTTGCTGAAGGGGACGTGGCCCAAACATCCGGCGAAGCGCTCGCGATCGTCCGAAAGATAGGCCTTCCCGTTGTCCTTAAAGCCCAGGTTTTAGTCGGCGGCCGCGGCAAAGCCGGCGGTGTCAAAGTGGTGGGCAACGAAGCTGAACTGGTTTCTGAGTTTAATCGCATCAAGGACTTGAATATCAAAGGTTACGCGGTTGAACGCCTGTTAGTTGCCAAGGCCATCGATATCAAGAAGGAATATTATCTGGCCGTCACCATTGACAATATCAAGGGTGATGTGGTCATTATCGCTTCTGCCGACGGTGGTGTGGAAATCGAAGAGACCGCCAAGACGCACCCGGAGAGGATCGTTAAATTTTACATGCAGGGGGCCAAGGCCCTTGATGAAGCACGCTGGGCGCCGGTCGCGGCCCAGTTATTTAACGATCTGCGCCTTCAAAAAAGTGCCACGTCCATCCTGCAAAAATTGCTTAAATTATTTTTTGAAAAAGATTGTTCTTTGGCGGAGATCAACCCGTTTGTCATCAACGGCCAGGGTAATTTGATCGCCGCGGACGCCAAGGTCATTTTTGATGACAATGGCCTGGACCGCCACTTGGAATTGCTTGCTTTGAGGGACATGAAATATGAGGATGCCGACGAGCTGGAAGCCAAGGAAAGGGGTTTGAGTTTCGTGAAGCTGGAAGGCAATGTGGGCTGTATCGTCAATGGCGCGGGCCTGGCCATGGGGACCATGGACGCTGTCAACCTGCTGGGCGGCAGGCCGGCCAATTTCCTGGACGTGGGGGGCTCTTCCAACCCTGAAAAAGTGCTTAATGCCCTAAAGATCATTTTGCGCAACAAGGACATCAAGGTCATATTGATCAATATTTTCGGCGGCATCACCCGTTGTGACGACATTGCCAACGGGATCCTGATCGCTTTAAAACAAATTAAAATCCCGGTCCCCTTGGTCATCCGTTTGACCGGCACTAATGAAAAAGAAGCTAAAGTCCTTTTGACTTCAGCGGGCTTGACGACTTATACATCCATGCGCCAAGCAGTTACAGAAGCCGTGAAAGCGTCCAAATAATATGTCCATACTGATCGATCAAAACACAAAGGTCATTGTCCAGGGCATCACCGGCCGCGACGGCTCTTTTCATGCCAAACAGATGCTGGAGTACGGCACCAAGGTCGTCGGCGGCGTGACCCCAGGCAAAGGCGGACAGGAAATCAACGGCATCCCTGTTTTTAATTCCGTCAAAGAGGCCAAGGACAAGACCGGCTGCAATGCCGCGGTCATCTATGTGCCGGCCAAATTCGCCAAAGACGCCATGCTCGAGGACATTGCCAACGGCATTCCTTTGATCATTTGTATCACCGAGGGTATTCCGGTCCTGGACATGGTGGAAGTCAAAAAGGCTTTAAGCCAAAGCTCTTGCCGTTTGATCGGGCCTAATTGCCCGGGATTGATATCACCGGGCAAGGCCAAGATCGGCATTATGCCGGGACATATCCATAAGGCCGGTGATATCGGAGTAGTTTCCCGCTCAGGCACCTTGACCTATGAAGTGGTTTATAATTTAACGGTCAATGACATGGGGCAATCCACTTGTGTGGGGTTGGGCGGCGACCCGATCATCGGGACCAGGTTCGTGGATGTTTTAAAAATGTTCCAGGAAGACCCCGGCACCAAGGCGATCGTGATGGTAGGCGAAATCGGCGGCGGGGATGAACAATTGGCCGCGGAGTATATCAAGAAGAATGTCACGAAACCGGTGGTCTCTTTTATTGCCGGACGCACCGCGCCCGCCGGCAAGCGCATGGGCCACGCCGGGGCCATCATCTCCTCAGGGGATTCCACGGCCGAGGCCAAAATGCAGATACTGCGCGATGCCGGTGTCGTCGTCATTGATTTCCCTGACGAAATCCCCCAAGCCCTGACCGCCAGTTTAAAATGAAAAATGTCAAACATGTCATTGCGATCTCTTCTTGCAAAGGGGGAGTGGGCAAATCTACGATTGCCTGCGCCCTGGCTTTGGAATTGGCCCACCGTGGTTTAAAGACAGGGCTTTTGGATGCGGACATTTATGGCCCGTCCTTGCCTTCACTTTTCCAATTGCGTGACGCGAAAGTGCAGTCCAATGAATTTAAATTGCTGGCACCCATCGCATACAAGGGACTTAAGCTGATGTCCTTCGGGTTTTTATTGGGCGATGCCCCGGCAGTGATGCGCGGGCCCATTGTCACGCGCTACATCCAGCAATTATTGTTCCAAACAGATTGGGGAGAGCTCGATTATCTGATACTCGATATGCCGCCAGGGACAGGGGACATTCAGTTGACCATCACGCAGTCGATCAAATTGACCGGAGCGGTGATCGTGACAACGCACCACAGCCTTTCCCTGGTGGACACGGCCCGCGGCATCCTGATGTTTGAAAAAGTCAAGGTGCCGATCTTAGGGGTCATTGAAAACATGGCCTATTTTTCAGCGCCTGACACGGGTAAAAAATATTGTATATTCGGAGAACAAAAAGCAGGGGCCTTGTCTAAACGTTTTGGGGTCAAGACCTTAGCGGAAATTCCGGTCTTGGCACAACTCTCCGGCGATATGCGCGCGTATCAAGCCAATCCTTTTATCCAAAAAGCAGCGGATGAATTGCTGCAAGCCGTGGAGTTGGCACAACTGTGTCAATCCGAGTTAAAAGATGCCGGCTACCGTGATGGGAAGGTGGTGCTGGTATTCAGCGATGGCAGGGAGCTGTCTGCCCCAGCCTTTGACCTTCGCGCCAACTGCCAATGTGCTTTATGTGTATCAGAAGTGACCGGCCAGCGGCTGGTTAATGCCAAAAAAATCCCCGCGGACATAAATCCGCAAGAAATCCTGCCCTTGGGCAATTATGCTGTCGGCATTACCTGGAGCGACGGCCATTCCTCAGGCATCTATCCTTACAGTATGTTTAAGTAATTCTACACGCTAAATAATATTTATTATCTAAAGTTAATCTCTCCTTAACGTAGTTTTAACAATCGACGACTATACTAATTTTATTCACTTCTCTCCTTGGAACGTAAGTAATTTAAATTCAGAAGGTTTCGTTTATTGCTATGCTTAAGAGAAAATCCCAGGCTTTTCGGATAATATGCTTTTTATTGGCATTTTTATTGATCCAAACCAGCTTGGAACAGGTCCAAGCCCAACCAACGCCTTTTTTACCTTCCCCAAATTATATCGACCTTTCCATTCCCTATTCTTTTCCCGTTTTACGCGGGATGCGTGTTTATCCGGACAAGCCGTTTGATTTCGACTTTGTGGTCGATTCAGGGGACCAGCCAACGCTTGGCCAGAAGGAAACGGCCCTTTTGGTCAAATATTTCCTTACCTTTTTAACAATCCCTGAAGAAGACCTTTGGGTCAATTTATCTCCCTATGAATCCCGCAGGATCATCCCGGATGATATGGCTTTGACCAATGCCGGAAATACCCTTCTTGAGCAGGACAAGCTTTTGAAGCAATTGTCTTCTTCATTGACTTATCCGGAAACCAGCCTTGGCAAGAAATTCTGGGATAAAGTCTACAAAATAGCCTATGAAAAATATGGCACGACCGATCTTCCTATCAATACCTATAACAAGGTCTGGATCGTTCCTGATAAGGCGATTATTTATGACATGGGCGACAGCGCCATGGTTGGAGACACGCATCTTAAGGTGATGATGGAGGAAGATTATCTCGCCCTCAAAAAGAACCAACGCCAAGCAACAGCCAGCCACTCCATCGCCTCTGAAATCACTAAAGAGATCATTTTGCCCGAATTGGAAAAAGAGGTCAATACGGGCAAGAATTTTGCCCCTGTCCGCCAGATCTTTTATTCTCTGGTCCTGGCGGATTGGTTTAAACGCGCGATCAGAAGGAATATCCTGTCGGTTGTCTTCATTAATAAGAGAAAGACCTCTGGCATTGATAGCGTAAATAGAGATGCTACCGAGAAGATTTATAAACAGTATTTGCGTATTTTTAAAAAAGGGGCCTATAACTATATCCGCGAAGACGTTGATCCGAATACCAACCAGGTGGTCCCGCGAAAATATTTTTCCGGCGGGTGTAACTTCGGAGATTCAGCCATGTGGGCCTATACAGTACAGGTGCCTGACCGCGCGGTGCTTGGCAGGCTTTTGAAGGGGTACATAGGTTCTAACTTTGCCGAGGTCGCAGTCAAGCTTGACGCCATCGGCGGTGATTTGGGAAGCTTGGGCCATTTCCCGCAAGTGAGGGTTTCATCGTCGTTGGTAAAGAGCCTTGCGTTCGCGGTTGGTCTTGCTGCCGCGGGCAGCTTGGCCCCTGCAATCAGGAGTGATTCGGCCCAGATCACATTTAAGAAAATTATTGCAACAGGCGCTCTTATTGCTGCCGGTTACGGGGGCCTTCAATTTTATCACCCTGAACAATCCCCTCCAGCGGCCACGAAAATATCAGAGCCCGCTAAACCTGTTGATGAACCTATACCTGCGCCGGCACTTGTACCAGCAGCACCTGCGCTTGCGCGCGTATTTAAATCCGCGGCCCTGCCAAACCCTGAAATTACCCCGCCGCAAGCCGCTACACCGGTACAAACAACAGTGCTTCAACCGGTAGCTCAACAAATCCCCCAACCAGAACCCGCACTTCAGCCACCACCTATACCTGCCCAAGAGCCGCCACCAGCCGTAGTTCCGCCATCGCTTCCCACGGCAGATATTAAGCAAGCTGAAGCGGTGCAAAATTTGGACGCAAACGAGGGGCAGAAACAAGTGGTGGACAGGTTGGTCGGTCTTCAAAAGTCGGCAACGTCAGCCCTGGCAGAAGGGTATAAAGAGCATGGTAACCCTGATAGTCCGGGAGACGGAAATGAGTATTTTCTGAAAGCTTCAAAATTAGCTGAGGAGTATTTGAAATTATTTAATTTGTATGACGAGAAACCAGGCAATTTCTTTCGGGGTTCTCCCAAGGCCCTTGATAAATCTTTAAAAGAGGTCCTCAATGTGCAAAGACAGGTCAATAAGCTGACCTCTCATGCCTTCAGTGCAAGTGAAACGGACACAATAAGGTCCAAATTTGATCAAGGGACGCCGGAGAAGAAAGTAAAAATTGTTTTTGCTCTGGGAAAAGAGATTTTGTATTTAGAAGGCTATGCCAGGCAGGCGCCCTCTTTAGAACCCGGCGGAAGCGTTAACGGTGATTGGCAAGGGGTACAAAATTTAACAGTATTATTTTCCGATTTGGACGGGCAACTTGGCCCGCTTGCTGATAGTAAATTAGAAAAGAAATTAAATAAATTGGCCGCTAATGTCACGAAAGCCGGCAGGGCAGCCCAGCTTGCCCTGCTTCCTGCGGCCAGCGGCCACTTTCAAAGCAGGCCGGATAAAATAATCAGGAAATTTCAGGATGATTATAATAAGGCCAACTCTTTTGATAAGAAAGCAAAGGTCCTTATTTCCCTCGGCAGGGAATATTGGTATGAACGGGGATATGCCATGCAACCGCCTTCCTCAGAGCCTGGTGGAAGCAGCAGGGGTGATTGGGAATTTGTAAATGCCTTGTCTGGCGAATACTCAAGGATGATGGCGGATTTTCAAGCCCTGGACCCCGTCTTAAGCGAAAAACGGCAAAATGAAATTGATAAACTGAATGGAAAAACCCCTTCCGCGCCGATAGCCAGACCATTGCGCTCGCCCGCAGCTCCTGTGAGAAGTTTCACACCGCCACCTGCAACTCCAATAAATACTACAACACCGCTGCTGGAACCACCGCCGGACATTCCAACACCTGAAATGCCGGCGCCTTTTTCCGCTGAAGCCGGACAAATAAATATCCCACCCCCGCCGACCGTTCACGCGCCTAAAACAAAAGTCGAAGAGATATTAATTGGCTCCGTCAGCGAGACAATTGAACCGGATACATTAACGGAAGAGTTGAGGCCAAAAATAAAAGGCCTTGTGACCGAACAAAACACAGCCAAGAGGGATTATGACAAAAACGAACAGGAAGCCCTCATTGTTAACAATGATCTCGAAGAAGAGTTTTTCGGGCTTACAGACAAAATAACCATCGCTAAGAAAGATTTGAGCGATCTCAAGGACTTTACAGGGGCCACCCAGACCGTAATCCAAAAGGCTGAAGGCGAATTAGCAGGATTACAAAAACAATTGGACGCGGTCGATGCAAAACGGGAAATGGGAAGAGTAAAGGTCCCGTATAAATCACATGTCGATGAATTTTATTTTGTGGGAGATAAAGATAACCCCCCTTATTATGATCCTGCCGACGGCAAGCCGCTGGTGTCCGTTACAGACCGTGAAAGATTGAGCTTTGTGTTAAATCCTCAGAACAAATTGGTAGAAGGGTTTAATGATATAAAGCTCACCCTTATTCAGAACGAGGTGCCCATGACGGTCAGTGTTTCCCAGGATAATTGGGCATTAACACCCTTTGATGCAGGGCATTATCACTTAAAAGTGACCGTGGCACCGCCCGCAGGCATTGATTTAGAAAAACCGGTCCTTGCCAAGGCGGATTTTTATGCCCCGGTCACCTCAGAACCAGGACTAAATTCCGTTTCCGGGTTCCCCATAACAACCTGGGTGAAAGAATACACCGTCAAACCAGCGACGGCAAAGATAAGCGGCCCCATCCAAATAGAGAAAAATAAATCCGGGAATGATTATACGCTGGGAGACAGGGTGAAAAAAAACGAGATAGGTGCCAGGATAGATGTTTCTCCCATTCAAAGGCAGTTAAGCAAGGACGACGACCAGCTTAAGAACATACAGTTTCAAGTAAGCCAGGCCACGGCAATGGTAGACGGCAGGAAAGTCGTCAATATGGACCGCTTTGAGCTGCAAAGATTACGGTTTCAAGAAGCTGAAATAACGCGTAATAAAGAAAAGCTCGAAAAACAGATTGCCCTGCAAAACGTCACTTTCCCTGAAGACGGGATAATCGTTAAAATTGCCCAAAAAAATTTAGGGGGATCGGTCAACGAAGGCAATGAAGTATTTGGAGTAAGGACCAATTTTGTTTATTTGGGAGACATCATTAATACCAACCCTGTCGCTCAACAGCATATTTATACTATTCCAGTCCCGGCAGGTCTTTTGAAAAACAAGACGGAAGGTTCTCCGGTGGTGGTGAAAAATGGGCCTGTTTATTTGCCGGCCACGATCGTTGGTTTTAACCATCATCTGACCAGTGCTAAGGAAAATATGGCAGGCCAGGTCGGCCTTAGGATCAAGGTGGAGGACAGGTTTCAAACACTGCAACTGGAAACGCCGGTGACAGTCATTTTGCCGACGGATGAAGAAGACAAAAGATTAAGGGCATTACTTTATTTTAGAAAATCAGACAATGCCATGTCGTCCTCCGGGGCGCCCCCTCCGCCGGACTGGCTGCAAGACCAAGCCATGCTTACCAATGACTCGCGCAGGGACTTTCTCACGGGCCTGGGCAGGGCTTTTGTATGGGGAGTTGTTGCCCGGGCTGTTGAGGCGCCCCTAGTTGCCCAGGTGTCGCAAGCCCCCCGGGTTTATTTCCCTCCCGGAGAATCTTCACTGAATTTTACTCAAACCGCACAATTGGTTTTAGGTAACAGTCTTTTGACAGCCCAAGAGGCAAGTGATTATTTGCAAAAACAATTGGCTGAAAAATTGCCCGGAGCTAAAAAATTTGATTTGATAGCCAGTGCTTATTTAGACGGGAACAATCATTTGTCCTATGTTGGCGGCTTACGGGGGGCATTAAATAACATCAGCGGCGGGCTTTTACAGGGCAATGCCTTAACCGGATTAAGCCCCACTGAAATTGGGCTCAATGTCCTTTTAGAAGCAACCGGCAGGATCGTAGACCATTTTAGCCATATTATTGACAAGAAAAGGGCATTGGCCAAAGATGTGACAATGACCGCGTATTATGTTTATCAAGGGGCGCGCTACCAGCAGCTTTATAACGCGCAAGTCAGGTTAATTGATATAGGCGCCGTACAGCAGAAAATCGCACGGTTAAACGAATTGATATCCTACCTTGAAGGGCAGAGGGAAACATTCAATAAAGGGGAAGAGGCAGGGTTTATTACAACAAGTGAAAAATCAGTATTCGAAGCGACTTTAAGCCATTACAGAATGCAAAGAGAAAAATTGACGGGTGATTTGCAAAAATGGTCAGATGAATTTTATCCCTTGCTTCATAATTTGAACGGACAGCCGAGAACAGAATTTCATAGGCTGGTTTCCGCGGACCTTCCATGGGCTGGAAATTTCCCAACTGTCGCAGAGATAGAGGACCAAGAAGCCCACATGTTTGAGAGACTTACGTCGGACAATAGTCCTGCTCCGCGTATGCAAGAGGCTTTAAGCGCTAGAAAGGTGATGGAAAAAACCATGGTCCTGCAAAGGCAAAAAATGCTGCCTACAGTCAATTTTGAAGGGATATTTACTCCTCCCGCACCCAATGGCGGTGTTAAAAATTCGATTTTTGAGCAAGCGCAGGGCGGCGGCGCAGTGTGGAGAGCTTCAGAAATGGCCCCGGGTGCCAATCCCTCACTTGAAGTTGTTATACCGATCTTTAATAAACAATTAAGCACCTTGACTCAAATTTTAGCTGAAGAGCAACAAAAAACAGAAAGCAGGATTGCACAGACAAGGGTACAGCTTACGACGGAACTGGGGAAAGCCGCTGATATTATGAGAAGCTCGATCAATAATATCAGAGAGGCTGAAATAAACTATGGGTCTGTCCTTAATGAATGGAAAAACAGGGCTGGACAGCCGGAAAGATATGCCCCGCATCAATTGGTTTCTCAACGGGCGGCCATCGATGAGTCTTTGATGGATATAGATGCTGCCAAGGTGGAATATTTTAAGGCGGAAGCTGTTTTAAGACAGATGCAACTTTTGGGCCAAGGAGAGTCGCTGGTAAAGGACCATGCCATGATTATCAAAGGAAAATCCCGAAGAGAATTTTTAGGAGATGTCCGTGAGGGTTTGAAGTGGGCCATTTTGACCGGTGTGGCCGGCGATCAGCTTGGCGCGCAACAACAGGCCCAAGCGCCTGCAGAGGCGGGCCTGGGAGATCAAATAGCCTTATCGCAAGGCGTTTTGCCGGGATCACAGGCGGATTTACTGATTGTCAAGGGGCTCATGGGAGATCCCGGTAAAAATATACGCCGGCCCGCGGTAAGACGCTTTTTGGAATCGGACCAAAATGCCCCGGGTTTTATGGAAGTGCTTGAAGATGAAATCCTGACATCTGGGTATCAGGATGTGGTCCAGCCGCTTTTAAGATATATGGTGGCGCTTCCTGACCCTGACCTGCGTTTTTTTGTCCGTATCATCAATAGGGCCGCCGCAGAAAATAAAACGGTCAAATTCGCCCAAGCCATTCAAGCATTCCGGGACGTTCTTGTCAATAATCCCAAAGTATTTGAACCTTTGACTGAAGAAAATTCCCAAACCCACCCCGGCTCCTCAATTTATTCTTTATCTCCTGATGATGCAAAGAATATCTTTCTCACCTTTCTTGTCACAGAGCCAGGATCAATCACCTCAATCCTTTGGCTAAAAAGCGATTACTGGAACACCCAAGATTTTGCAAAAATGTTCAATGAGCTTATTGCCTACGCCAATGGTCTTCCAGAAAAAAGGCAAAGGGATAAAGATAGGATCCATAGATTAGCTGCTCTTGACAAAGACGGCCATCCTGCCGGATTACTCTATGATTGGATTTTACGTAAAGAGGCCCTGGATAACATACCGGATGTTTTTACATTAGGTACTCTCAACAATAATGCTTTCGGGTACCTTGAAGATGCGTATACGATAGTTACGGTCACCCGGTTAGTTGACCAAACCCGCCGTGTTTTAAATTCTCCTCAATGGCGGGACATGAAAAAGTATATAAAACCTGAACTATACGAAAAAGCCAAAAATGCAGTAGACGGACTCATTTCCCAAAATCCAGCCCAACCAAATGAATCCGGCTTTCCATTGTCAAAGGACCTTTCTGACCTGCAGGTCCCTCAGGGAATATTTTTAAGTTATTTCAGAGACCTAACCCCCGGCGAAAATGGTGAGCAGGCAGAATATGTTGAAAAATCCCAACCCGCCGAGTTGGTGCGCATGCTTCAATATGGCATTGCTTTGCCTGGAAAGGCTTTGAGCCGTCTGATGGCTAATTTCCAGGGACGACTTTTACTTTTGGATCTTTATCTGGAAACCCCAGACACAGAAACCGGGCTTCTGGGGACAATTGAAAATCTTGGCTGGCAGAATTATGTCTACATAGACGCGCAAGCACTCGACATTCCGGTCACCGCTTTCAAGGACATACAAACAGCCGGTAATCCAATTACCGCTTACAAGGACGCCCAAATACTTGGCAATCCGGTTACAATCCGTATTTTCCGTGAAGGTTTGGCTAAAATGTATGGTCGTTTAAAAGACCATCCGCTAAAGAAACTGACAAAGGGGGAACCAGTCAAACAAGAAGACCTGTTGAATGTCACTCTGGGGCTTAATTCATCCTTAGTACTGCACTCTCCACAAGATTTCATAGATCCTCGTGGAGATGTTTTAAGAATTGCGCAGATCAAGAGAATGGCATTGGAATGGGCGGTGGATGTGGTCAAACAAAGCAGGAAAAATTCGATTGTGTGGTGGGTCGGGTTACCTGTCAATAATGCGCAAGAGGAAGACTTGCTCAGCAGGATCACCCTTAAATTAAACCAAGAGCACGATCCAACCCAAGTGGAAGCATATTTTAACGGCAGCATAGCAAAAAATTTGAACCCTAATAATAGGGGAATCTTCGGTGATATAGCAACATACAAATCAAAATTTGAAGAACGCATTGCCAATAAAGACCAGACCTTTCCCCACAGTGAGCCGGTGGTGTTGAAATATTTTATTTCTGTGGTCGCCGGTTTTTTAGGGACCGGTATGTTTTTTGTATGGAAAAAAGTCCATTATCGCAAGAAAGGCCCCAAGGACAATCCCAATTCAGTCCAGGCGGATGCGCAAAGATCCACAGATGTTGCTCCAAGAGTGTATGAACATGGCGTATTGGTCAGCGGGGGAAGCAAGGGGAACAATGGCAAAAAAGAACCTACTAAAAATAGAGCGATGATCAGCAATGAGGCGGACATACATACTCTTGTCCAGGTGCCTATCAATAAATGGAAAGAATTAGATGACCGGTTATCAAACAAAAACAGATTAGAGCCCCAAGACTTGCAGGTCATGGATGAGATCCTTTCCCATTCCTCTGAGGCGTTTAGTTTAATGCAGTATATCCCCTATTTGATGTGGGTCCATAAAGACACTGAGCACTACGATTACTTGAATGAAGTTTATAGAAAAAATTACGAGCAGGTCCAGGCAGAGGCATTTTTTACTCTTAAAACTTTGGAGAATCTTTTACAAAATGGCAATGTCTCATTTAGTTATGTCAAAGGACTATTAAGCGCCAAAGGCCTTGACGTTGATGAATTTTTGAATAAAGGTTATTTTACCATCGAAGAAAACCGTTTAATTCTCGATGAGGAAAAAATCAGCAAGAACCTGAATACAGAAAGACCAGAGTTTGCTGAAGCATTGAAAGTCATTGGTGAGCTGTCCCAAAAGCCGCCCTTACCACGTTTGAGCCAGCGTTATCAGCTTTTTATATACAGGGAAGGTATGCGTGAAAATAGGGACAATGCGGTTAAATTTTTAAGAGTTTTAAAACGCCGGGCGTTTATAGATAATACAAATTCTTATAAGTTCTCTGATGACCAATGGGGAAAAGAATTATTTTACTATCCCACAAGGGTATTATTGGGGATCCAGAAATTATGGAAAGATTCAGAAAGTGCTTTGCCCGGCGAAACACACTCTTTATTGATTGGGTTGGAAAAATCAATGGGAGGATCTTACAATAATATTAATGAAACTGTCGAAGATAGCAGGGCAAGATTGAAAGAAGTGACGGAGAAAGGGTATATTTTTAACGAGACGGAGAATTTAGATGAGCTTAACGCTTCAAAATTCCGCAGTTTTCTTGGCCGTGTGCTTACCACGGCCGCTATTATTTTGCTTTCGGTGCCGGCATTATTTTTATTTTTGGGGCCGAGTATTCCCGCGATCATCGGGCTGGGTCTTGCAATTTTTTCTGCAAGCGTTGGATTCGGTAACTATTGGGCACGGCACATAGAATTACTTCAGATGAAAAATATCAAAGACATGGAATGGTCCGGCGAACAACAGGACCAACGATTAGATGTGTTGATTGACCCACAAGGTGAATTCAGGCCAATGACCGGTAACCTTACTTGGGAACAAAGATCTTATGTTTTGGCAGAACTGGAAAGCATAGAGCAAGCGGAAATAGAATTTAAATTTCCAACGATCCCCGTGGTAGTATTTGTGGCGGAAGATGAGGCGGACAGGCCTGTTCTTAAAGAAATTATGGACAACCATATACGCGGTGAAGATATAGGCAGAAATATTCCCGTTGAATACTTAGATGCAAGCAAGGGAAGCGGTGAAGCTACAGTGAAAGCTTTGGATATCATTGAACAGAAATATGGAGGCGGTTTGGTCATTCTCCATGACAAGGACCCTCTTCATAAAAAATTTCGGGTCAAATGGGCTGTCAGAAATGGCATTCGGGGCGGGGGTAATGGGGTCATCATCATTGCTGATGAATTTCCCTATTTGGGTTCCATGCATCGAATTAAAGATGCCAGGGTGAGCTCGATTTCGCCAAGGGTAAGCTTTGAAGATGCGAGAACGGTAGGCTGGCTTCATGTGGATTTTCACAGAGATGGTAATACTTTAGTCAAGAAAATTAAAGAAAAACCAGATTTAAAAAAGCTAAGAGAAGAAGAAGAAAAATTCAAGGACCATGCCGATCATACGGTGGAACATTTTACAAATGAGGGGTATGATATGGACCATCCTACCCGCAGGCAAGTCACGTCAGTGAGCCCCATAGATATATTTAATGAGGAGGCTGTAAAAGTATTTAATGAGGTTAGAAAAGATCCGGTATATTATGAAAGAGTAAGACCGGAATTAATGAAAATATCTTTGAGCGATATGAAAGCATTGTTGACCAGGGTCACAAAAGCATATCCTGATCAAACATACTTGGAGCGGGAGATTGATATTTGGGCGGAAAAACGGGCATGGTGGCCGGACATGCGCAGGGATGGAATAGTGGACCATGATGCCGTTAAAAAAGCCTGGATAAGGCTGGGGAACCTTATGGCTAAAAAAGCGGTAAATCTTGATCTCAAGGACCCTGATGACGTGAGCCCAATTAATAAGGCTGAGATGCCGGAGGTGAAGGCAAATCCTTTTATGCATGCCTATGTGCCCTCTTTTCAAACGGATGTTTGGGCGTTGAATGGCAAAAGAAATCGATTGGTAGCCATGGCTTCGGACAGTGATCTTAAAAAACGAATTGTAGATTTGGCTTCGGGTAGAGGCCCCAAAGGCCGGGTTGTAGCCATGGCTGATGGAAGCGCCAAAGGCCGGGTTTTACCCATAAATTTACGTCTAAGAAATCAAAACGGGTCGGACAACGCTGTCATCGCTTCTCCAGCCAAACTCCCCGGCGGGATCGATTTGGATTTTCAGCCGCAGTTCATTGAACAGTTCTCGCGGGCAGGTTCTGCGCCTGTCCCCCCAGCAGGCATTGCCAATATGCCTGACGGGTTTAAAGGGTTTAATTTTAATATCGTCCGCTTTACCCCTCAATTGACGGTCAACGGTGCCTTCCAGCGGATGTTTAATTCCAATTAACAAATTGCTTCGTTTTCGGATTGAAGAAACCAAACGATTTCAAAGGAAATTGGCCTTAGGAATTTGGCCTTTTGTTTGACATATGTCTAACATATGTTATACTTTTGTTAGACTTAGAAAGGAGCTGTTTATGACCGCCATCAGCGTCAGGGAATTCAGCCATCACATGGCCAAATATCTTAAGAAATTGAGGCGCGGGGAAGGTTTTATTTTGAAGTACCGCAATGAACCTATTGCTAATTTGACTCCGACCAACCCTGCCGTCACCACAGGGGTACCGGGTTGGCGAAGGCCTTTTAAAAAGATAAAACTCAAAAAAGGGTCAGAGACCGCGAGTGAGACAATCATTCGCATGCGCCGTGAGGATTGGCGGTGAGGGTATTTTTTGATACGAGCACCTTGGTTAAAAAATACATTGATGAGCCGGGATCTGTTGAGCTTGATGAATTGATGGAAAAAGTGTCCCAGGTCGTAGTGTCTTCCATTTACGAGATTGAAATATTCAGTTTTATTAATCGTAAAATACGTGAGAAAGAAATAAGTCCTTCAGATATTGATGAAGTAAAGAAAGAAGTACGTGTTGATTATGATTTATTTGAAACCGTCATTTTTTCATCAGTTGTCCGGCAAAAAGCGATTGACCTGCTTGAGCAATGTCCATTGGCCTCTTTGGACAGTATACAATTGGCCAGCGCTTGCATTGCACAGGCAGATATGTTTGTAACCTCTGATAAGCAATTATTCAAATATGCCTCCCGCGAATTAAAAAAAGTCCAATTGATATGAAAAAAACCAAACGCCTTAAGAATGTTTTCATTTCCGCCATCCATCAAAACGCCGGGAAGACCACCTTGTCCCTGGGGCTCTTTAAGAATTTCCAGGAGCGCAAGATCAAGACCGCTTTTATGAAACCCGTCGGCCAGGAGACCATCACCTACGAAGAAAAGGCCATTGATAAAGACACTTATTTGATCGGCGAGGTCTATCATTGCAAGAAACATATCAAGGACATGAGCCCCATCACCGTGGGCCGCGGCTATACGGAAAAATACATCCTGGAGCCCCAAAAACAGCAGCTGCAGGACAGGATCTTTAAATCTTTTCAGACGATCACCCGCGGCAAGGACGCCATTATCGTCGAGGGCACGGGGCACGCGGGTGTGGGATCGGTCATCGATTGCTCGAACGCGGACGTGGCGGCCCTGCTGGGGAGCCAGGCCATCATCATCTCCGGCGGAGGAATAGGCCGGGCCATTGATGAGATCATGCTCAATAAGGCCCTGTTTGACTTGTGCAAGGTGCCGGTGCTGGGCGTCATTATCAATAAAGTTTTGCCGGATAAATTAGACAGGATCAAAAGCATCGTCAGCAAGGGTTTGGAGCGCAAGGGCATCCGGCTTTTAGGCGTCATCCCTGAAACAGAACTCTTGAGCGCCCCGACGGTTGAACAGATCAGGGAGCGGCTGGATTTAAAGGTGTTTTCCGGTGAAGAAAATTTGCGCACCCGGGTCTATGATGCCATTGTCGCGGCCATGGAGCCGTATAACATGATCGGCCATCTGAAAGACGGGGCACTGGTCATTACTTCCGGTGACAGGGTAGATAACATGCTCGTGGCAGTGTCTTCCTACTTGTTGCAGCAGGGGCGGGCAGTCAAGGTCGCCGGCCTCATTTTGACCGGCGGATTGACCCCGGACCACAAGATCGCGGGACTCCTTAAAGACAGCCGCATCCCGGTGCTTTATTCCGACCAGGACACCTACACCATCGCCGCTGCCATCGAGAACATGACCCCTAAGATCCAGAAAACCGACCGCGACAAGATCCACGAGGCCCGCCGCCTGGTCAAAGACTACGTGAATGTGGACATGATCCTGGACAACCTGTAATTTCTCCCGTCGCCTGCAAAATCCCCATTTAAGTTGTATACTTTATACCAGTGATATGAAAGCCCTGACAACTGTCCTGATTTTAGTGGGTTTTTTAATAACGGGTATAATAGGCCCGATGCCGGCCTATGCCCAGAATTTTGTTCTGCCGGCACCCGGAGTGATGGTCCATCTAAGCCCGCCGCTTGATCCGCCCATGCTTAAAGGCATCAAGGTCCATCCCGACAATCCATTTCGATTTGATTTTGTTTTAGAGGCGGGGGACGGTCCTAAAACGTCCCTATGGGAAGAAACCACCCGCCTGATCAAATACTTCCTCGCCAGCCTGACCATTCCTGAAGAAGACCTGTGGGTGAACTTAAGTCCTTATGAGAGAGACCGTATTATTCCGCAATCGTTTGGCCTGACCGAAATGGGCCGCGACCTGCTTGCCGAAGACTACATGCTCAAACAAATCACGGCGAGTTTAATTTATCCGGAAGATAAAGTAGGAAAAAGATTTTGGAAACGTATTTATGAAGTAGCTGTAAAGAGATTTGGTACAACCGATATTCCGGTGAATACGTTTAATAAAGTTTGGATAGTGCCGGATAAGGCCATTGTATATGAGAATGCAAAAGCAGGTACAGCGTATGTCGTGGAATCAAAATTGAAAGTCATGCTTGAAGAAGACTATCTTTCACTTAGTCGTCATTCTGGAAACCCTGTCATCCTGAGCGAAGCGAAGGATCTTAATAAACTTAAAGATTCTTCGGCTACGCCTCAGAATGAAATAAACGTCTTAGGCTCCCAAATCGTGCGCGAAATCGTCCTCCCTGAACTGACCAAGGAAATCAACGAAGACAAGAATTTCTCCCAATTGCGCCAAGTCTACAACAGCCTCATCCTGGCCACCTGGTATAAAAAGAAAATCAAAGACAGCATCCTGGCGCAAATTTATGAGGATAAAAGGAAAATAGCAGGGGTTGGATATAAAAATTCCATCGATACCCAAGCCATCTACCAACGCTATCTCCAAGCCTTCAAGAAGGGCGTCTACAACTACATCAAAGAAGAACAAGACCCTTTGACCCAAGAAAGGATACCCAGAAAATACTTCTCAGGAGGGTTAACATTAAATATGAATGCGGCAATGGCGGTAATAGATAATTTGCCCCAACAAGATAAAGCAATGATTGAAAAGGGGGCAGGGAATGATTTATTAGTAGAAGCAGACATCAGTTCCAGCGACCGGTCAATGACGCGCAGAGTTTTTAATAAGTCGGCAATAACTGCTATGGCCGCGTTTGGCACGCGGAGTGTTTTGCCACAAATACCAATGCCAAACGGTAAAATCAACGCTGCTGGGGACCTACAAAGGAGAATGGAAATTTTTAATAAGTTGTTTGGGCCCAAGACAGCACAGGAAAGGCCGGATATTCTTAATAAATTCTTACAAGCACCCCAAGAAGACCTGGAATTCTTTGATGAGGTTTTTCAAGAGTTCCCTGACCTGTTCAATCCGG
>Ga0207006_1046_pt2 | contig 26274 bp, 24 predicted proteins | sample Alteio_BWMinCont_84_FD_153497 | JGI IMG/M metagenome (GOLD analysis project Ga0207006, IMG submission 153497) | Enriched cells from forest soil in Barre Woods Harvard Forest LTER site, Petersham, Massachusetts, United States -... | ecosystem: Environmental > Terrestrial > Soil > Temperate forest >...
AAATTCACGGGCTTGAGGTTCAAAAATATGAGCAACAACATCCCCCATATCCAGCAAAACCCATGTGCCATTTTCTTGCGAAAACTGCAAGCTGCCTAAAGACTTTGAACTGCGATTGAAATTGACTTCGTAGCCATCTTTGCTTAAGCCCTCTTCAATACCTTCGGCAATAGCACGGGCTTGACGGTCGGACGTCCCTGTGGCGATGACAAAAAAATCACAAAAGTTAACTAACTCGCGCATGTCTAAAATGACTATGTCTTGCGCTTTGGTGTCATCAGCAAATTTTGCTACCCTTTGGGCCAACGCTTTAGACTTTAAAACTTTCTTACGAATAAATAATTCCCTTGGCACTTACTTCTTTTTAAGTTTCGCGGCCTGGTCCTTGCTTAAGACACGCCAGCATTCATGCGTACCCTTAAGGGACTTGGTGACCGCAAAAAAACGCCCGCTTTTTTCCTTCACTTGGTAATTATCTGAATCGAATTTTGCCTTGGTCTTCACATCATAAAACGATAATTTCTCCATCCAATCCTCCTGTTATTCTGTTACTTTTCGATAAGATGCCTGCGGTAGAGAACCAAGAGACTTAAAACCAATGCCTATTGATTAGGGATGAGTCTAATAGATAATTTTTTCTTTGTCAATTCAATTTGAGCTATTCGGATTTTAAAGAACGGTTCATTAAGTCGTACATGGCGCGTTGGGGTGCTTTCTTTTCGAAAATGATCTTATAAACTTCCGTGACGATGGGCATGGCGATTTTCTTCTTTTGGGCCAAGTGATATACGGCACGCGCAGTCACCACACCTTCAGCGACCGCATGCATGCCGGCCAAGACATCCTTGATTTTTCCCCCGCGGCCCAAGGCCTCACCCACGCTCCGGTTGCGGCTGTCGGGGCTGAAACACGTGGTCACCAAATCCCCCAGGCCTGTGAGCCCATAAAAAGTTTCTTGACGAGCGCCCAAACTCACTCCCAGACGGGTGACCTCCACAAGCCCGCGGGTCAATACCGCGGCCTTGGCATTGGTCCCAAGTCCAAGACCATCGCAAATTCCGCAGGCTAAAGCAATGACATTTTTAACACTTCCTCCAAATTCAACTCCAATGACATCCGTGTTTGTGTAAATGCGAAAGGTGGGGGAATTAAAAACTTTTTGAATGACCGCCGCTAATTGATGGTCGGCGCAGGCGGCCACCGCGGTCGTAGGGACCCTCTGGGCGACTTCACCTGCAATGGTCGGCCCGGACAACACAACCACGGGGACCTTGGTCAAATGGTCTTTGATGATCTCCGACATGCGTTTAAAAGACTTTGGATCTATGCCTTTAATGACACTGACGAATATTTTATTTTTATACGAGGTCTTTTGGATTTTGCTTAATGTATCAATTAAATATTCCGAAGGTGTCGATAGTACAATCAAATCTCCAAATAATACGGCTTCATTAATGTCACAAGTCAGCCTTACTTGACGCGGGATTTTAATTCCGGGAAGAAATCTCTTATTTTCGCGGGACCTGGCCGTTTGGGCGATATTTTCCGAGAAATGCCCCCAAAGAATGACCGGATATTTCTGGCGGGCCAAATGAACGGCCAGGGTCGTCCCCCAGCCTCCATCACCGATAATGCTGATTTTTTTAATTATCATCTTTGTCATTCCCGCGAAAGGTCGTATTGACCGACACTCGCAGTTGCTCGCGGGAATCCAGAACATGAATGTTCTATCGCCAAATAAAAATTTCCCGCCAAATTTCAAACATATATGCTGCACCCCATTTTAGAACCTGTAATTTGCGCTCCCCGCCTTCACGGACAGGCTCATCACCGGGAATATCAATGACTTGTAACCTGCGCTTGGCCACGCGTATGGACAATAAAGGCTCCCAACTGATCTTTGTCTTGAATAATTTTTCTTCAAATGAATAACTGGAATCTTTATCTAAATCCAAATCATAAATTAATTTTTTAGGATAGGCCCGGTAAATGACCATGGCATCCGTGTATTTAGCGCCGTGGAGCAAATTAATGCATCCGGTAAATAATTTGTTGCCAAAAGCAGTCACTGCGTCATCGTCATAACTTTTGGCACCCTGTGCATACCGCGACACAATGACCATGTCATAACCTTCTTTGACTTTTGCGATACAAACAGGGATAAGTTCCGCAATGGAATTACCGTCCGGACTAAATGTAAGAATGATGTCCCCTTTAATGAAAGGAAGGGCATCCATATAAGCGCCGCGAATGCCCGGAGATTGCTGGACCACCACATCGTAACCCATTTCACGGGCAATCTCAGCGGTCCCGTCCTTGGATTTACCGTCCACGATCAAGATCTGGTCCACCCATTCCTTTTTGACCTTAGGCATGATGGAACGCATACCCACCGCTTCGTTTAAAGTGGGGACAAGCAAGGTGACTTTCATACACATCCTTTAGTTGGTTGACTTTTTAAAGAGCGGGAGAACGGAATCGAACCGTCGTTACTAGCTTGGAAGGCTAGAGTTCTACCACTGAACTACTCCCGCATAAAATAATAATAACAATTAAATCTCATCCCTTATACCAGAAAATAGCAGCCAAGGCAAAAGAATTATCTCTTTTAGGCATGAACCAAGCTCAAATAGCCCAAACGCTGTCCGTCAGCCGTCGGACTGTCCAATTAGCTCTAACCCACACCTGTCATTCCCGCGAAAGGTCGTATTGACCGACACTCGCAGTTGCTCGCGGGAATCCACGACAGAACTAATTATCATAACATATTGATATTAAGATAGTTAACGTGAGTTTGATATAACTGTCATTCTGAGGCGAAGAATCTTAAGACATTTTAAGATCTTGATGACAATTTCTTACCCCGCTTTGAAGGTTTTTGGTTAAGCTCTTTTACAGCTTGGTCAAAATCAGAAATATAATCCCTGCCTTGTCTTTTTCTGTATTCATTAAATTCTTCTTCGGCCTTTAGTGCCGCTTGCTGAGCACTCACAGTTCCTGCGTTGGCTAATAATTTACGTTCACTCAATTTTAAGAAGAATTCCTTGGTTATTTTCTCATCTTTACGGTAGTCAATGCTTGTCGTATAGATATCGGTGACTTTTTGATAAAAATTGCGCCCACTGCTTCTGATATCACGGACACGCCGTAACAGTTCCTGGAAATACCTGGCCTTTTGCCCTCCCTGTTTAAGCCGTTCATCATCCAGCGTAAAGCCCTTGATGATATATTCTTTCAACCGCTGGGTGGCCCAAATACGAAATTGGGTACCACGTAAAGATTGTAATAGTTAGTAGGTTTGGTAGAAAATTCGGAAATACCGAATTTTCTCATGGTACTTGCTTCCTCAAGCTCTTTTTCTACATATATATTCTAATTTACCTGATCATACCAATATCGAAACCCTGGCACTCCTAGATAAGGAGAACCAGGGTTCGAATTGGAAGCACTGGTGGGCAGGGAAGGATTCGAACCTTCGAAGCGCGGACGCAACAGATTTACAGTCTGTGCCCTTTAGCCACTTGGATACCTGCCCAGGGGACTGTTACCATTTTTGTTTTCCTAGAAAAATCTAACTTTGATTACCACACAAAAATGGTGACTGTCCCCGATATTCTATTCGTCGGACTTTCTAAACAGGGCCCATTCTCAGCCTCCGATATATTAAAAGCTGGCTAGAGGCTTCGAACCCCCGACCTGCTGATTACAAATCAGCTGCTCTACCAACTGAGCTAAGCCAGCGTTTGTAACTATTTATGGTGCAATATCTTATAAAATTTAAAATTTTAAGAAATTATAAAAATGAACGCTGTGCTAAATTTGTGCTACTTCTTAAGTCTGCTGGCAAAAAATTATACATTAAATTAGTTAATTGTATATTTATTTTTCAATATCTCACGCATAATTTTAAGGAACAGCTGATTGGAAATCATCTGCTCTTAAACGTCAGCTCATCAATTTTTTTACAAATCACGCAATAATTATGCGGTTTTGTTCAGCTTATTTGACAACAAAGCTGGCAAACACCGGTGATTGGCTGGCGGGCTTAATTGAAAGGATTTCAGGCTCCAGGCCCTCAATATTACTTAATTGGGCCAGGTCTTGTTGGGCCAGAGGCAACACCACCCCTTTGCCATCGCGTTTTATGAGCATGGCTAAGTTAGCGGAGTTAAAGTCGATACCACCTAAATCTTTCTCTGTCCCCGTTGTTGGAACCTGAGAGATAGTCGCCTTATCAAGACGACCAACTATTGCTTTTTTTCTCCCTGGGGCCGTCATCGCCTCATCTGGATCAGAAAGATCAGGTATATAAGCAGGAATTATCCCTTTTATCCTATAGTAACGTAGGTGAACATTGACCGCCTCTAGCACTGTTAACATATGTGTATACAAATAATCAAATAAATACTGCATTACTTGAGGATTTGATACACCCGGTAATATCTCATCCAAATTAAGCATGCCAAGGTGCGCCCAAGAACCCAAGTAATTGTATAACATTTGATGCACGCTCCCTTGGGTCCATGAATATGCCTCAAACCCTTGAAAGCCGGTTGAGCCGTTACGCATACAATTAAGGGTACCAAGCAAGACCAGCCCATCCTTGGTTTTTTGATAAACCTGAAAGACCCTTCTTACAGGACTTTGAGGATCAGCGGCTTCATTGTATATTCCCAAGACCCCCTGTGGCATTAATAGTACTTGGATTTGTTTTTTGAATTCTTCCATTTCCTCCGTGTTTAAATGCATTGTCAAATTGTTGGCCATAAAAACGCTTACGTCTTTAAAGCCCTGGCTCTTTCCAAAATCATCCGTCGCTAGAAACTTAATACCATGCTCTTCATACAACTTTTTATACGGATCGATTTGGACCGACACGTCGCTGGATTCATAATCGACCCCCTTTTCCAATATACCCATCAATTTTTGATGTGGAAAATGTAGCCTGTCTACTAGAAAATTTTCAGAAAGACTGGAAAATGAGAACATGGACCGATTGCCGCCAATCTTTCCATAATGCCTTACGCTAGATTTGTCATCTTGAAATGTCATAAATGATCGAAATCCAAATTCATCAATATAATCGAGGTCCATTTCAGAATACCGATTGAGTTTATTAACAACCAAAAAAATATCCCTTATATTTTCAGGCTCTACTCCTATGACTTTAAGTTCTATAAGTTTTCTTACAATTGGCTCAAAGAATGGTGAACGGACAAAAGCGATCGGCGCCATTTTGACCTGCTCCGTATCGTAAACGTCTATCAGCGGATTATGATAATGTCCATTCAATGCCGCTTTTAATGCCATTGAATCAAATGGATAGGCGCCAGCCCCTATATTCACGACTACATGATGGCCTTTACTTAAGTCCAAGCCAGTTATTTTTTTCAATAAATCAGAACCAAAAAAATTAATTATCAAGTCGTTACGTCTTTCAGAGGTGTTTCTTATGGTTACTGCATCGCTTAAGGATACCATCGCCTTACTTGCTTCTTCTTTCCCTGCCGTCATTGCTCTACTCGTTTCTTTTTTTCCTTTATTAACATCCTCTGTTTTTATTGGAGGTACAATACTAATGGAATCCAATCGCACTTGTTCCATAATACCATTTTCAAATTTAACATCTACCATCGTTGATCCACCTAAATTATAAGCAACCCGAGTCGGAATAAATCCAACCTTAACCGGCTTGTCACCGACCCAAGCTTCCTTTGCTGACCGTAGGGCTGCTACTCGTTCTAGCATTACTTTTTTGTCGTTAGTCATCGCCTCATCAGGCAAAAAATCCATAATCCGTGTTAGATCGAGCTCAACATCTTTTTTTTCAGCTTCATCATACCCGGTTAATTTGTCACCTGAGAATTTGATGTCCCGCAAATTAAATATGGTAATTTTATCACCTGGTTTCTCCACCCAAGACATGTCACCTTCTAAATACAACAATGTTCCATTAACAGGTTGGTTTTGTTTAGAAGCTTGCTTAGCCAACATGCCCATTTTAAAAATCGTCTCAAGCCCAAACCATTGCTGTGAAGAACCGATACTTAAACTTTCTTGAAGATTGCCCGCTTTTTTCCTCAAAATGGCCATTTTCGCACCGCGAGCGACGTACTGTTGTCTCAATGATATATTCTTCAAACCGTGAAGGGCAAGCAAAATGAAACTGGTATCTATATCCCCCACCGCTTGGAATGGCGCAAGGCTTTCTCCAAATTGAAAATACAGTAAATCCAATTCGGATAACGATTGCGCCTTTTGGACGCTATCTTGAAAACGCTGCATCATTTGCAATATAGGATCGGCTGGTTTCATAATTTCAGTACCCACCCCGCTCACGCTTAGTTCTTCATTTGAATTTTCTAAAATCCTGATCTCATGTCTTACTCTGTTCATTATGATGACTGCCTGTCTTGTAAGATCAACGCCCTTTTCTCTAACATGCCGTTCAATTTTCTTAGCTAATTCCACAGAACCGATATCCTTTTGCCAATTTCGGACCGTACCTTCACCATCAACAGAGAAAGATAATGTTCGAACATTGTTGTTTCCTGCAGCTTGCTTTATTGCCGCTTCCAATTCATCAGGAATTATTAACTTAGAAACAGGAAGTGTTACTCTCATCGCCCAATCTGCTTTCGCTACCACCTCCTTTTCATTCCCTCGTTCTGTCTGATGCTGTTCGTATACCTTCCGCATGATCTTTTGGCGCAATCGATCATCCTGAATATTGTAGAGCTGAGCATTGATGGCAAAAACGTCTTTACCTGTGATCATTGGAAAATCATTCAGATTATTTTGTATATATTCAGCTATTTTGATGACTATATAGATAAGAGCCTTGCTGTCAGAATCAGTCTTTCCCTTATCTAATGCATCCACTGCAAAAGCAAAACATTCTGCCCAATAGACATAATTTTTCTCCATTCCCTTAATATACGCATCCACTTCTTGTGAAATAGGAGAAGTATCTAGCCCATTAATGTAATGTTTTAGAAAATGTTCTTTCTCATGCTCAACAACGCCCCTGATCTTTTCATTAATAGAAGAGGCAAACGGCATCGCTTTGACGCTTGATGCCATTTTCTCGACAGAATAGCGTAACGCTAGTCCATGGTCACCTGAATCTCTGGCTTCAGATATAAGTTCTTGCTCTGAGTAACGGTCAGATACTTTTTTCCCTTCGCTTATTGAAATAAAATCACGGTGTTCTTTTTCCACATTGTCATAATGAAAGAAGATATAGCCAAAGGCAACATAGGATAAAGAATAGATCGGCTCCTTTGCGGGATCCATGCGCTTGCCATTGATGACTATCTCCCTCCCAAGCTTGACTTGCACGATCCTTAGAGGATTCCCTGAATCATCTTGCAACGGCATACCCTGCATATCACTGATTTCAAAAAAATAAAATAAAACAGCCAAATATTCCTTTTCATAAATATTCGAAGGATCCGGCAAAAGCATTGAATCAGCTGCAATATTGAACCGGGCGAGGTATTTAAGAACATCCTGATACATGAATAAAGTAAAACTCAATTCAGAGGCAGTTTTCACGGCATCTGGCGGTAAAGCTTCCATCAGGTTCCGTCTGGTTTTTTCCTGAAGAATGGATATCTCTTTGGATTTAGAGTCACTTTTATCAATAATAGTGACCAAGGAATACTGGTATTCTTTAATAATATTCAAGACCTTCCTGGGAACAGGGTTAGTCGAATTTTCCTGATAAACTCTTGAATCCGTCCTGCCAGTGTACTTGATCGGCGTTTTAATTCCCTCCTTATAATCATCCTCAACCGTTCGTTCCGGACTTTGTAAATGCTTCCAAAATGCCAACGCGGCCGTCCCTACTGCTCCGGCCCCTATAGCATATCGCCTGTTCACCGTCATCGCCCCATCACCATCTGCGCTTCCTTCCTGCCCTTTAAAAAGATATTCCCACGCACCTTTGGGAAAATATTTAAACCGCACTTCAATCTGTCCTTCTTTAATCATCAATATCCCGTAATTTATTAGAACTTGTACAGCACGCCTTTCATTCTCCGGCCACGACATAATTGTTTCAAGCGCCACAGGGTGACTGAAACGCCTCAGGACTTGGAATCTTATATCCTTAGTTATCTTTCTGCCCCATCCATCCGTGAAGGCCACAGCGATGTCACCAGCTGCCCCGCTATGATATATACCATGTTGCATTCCCCACTCTCTCTCCCAGCTTAAATAATCATCGATGGATTGGATTCTCTCCATCAATTTCCTAAATTCACCTACAACATCCCCGCCGTCTTGTACCAGATGATAGAAATATGACCCAGTACCAAATAAAAAAATTTTAATTATACCCTCAGTCAAACTGGCATATCCACCAGTCAGGTCATATATAATCCGGGCCTTGCTCATCAACAATGCTTCGACTTGGTTAAGGACTTCATCGGAAACTCCCTTACGTTTCCTATAAAATTCCGCTTGATTCTCGTACATGCTCTTAAGCATATCGAGATGTTCTTCATAAGTAGGCAAAGAGAGTGGGATATGCTTGAACGAAGGCAGTTGGGAGGCAAGGTCTTTCTCATAATAATCCATGATATAAAACTTTGTTGGCAAGACCAACATGACTGGTATTTTATATTCCGTTGCCAATTTGACCATAAACGGCCCAAAACCTCCCCTCAAATATACACTGCCAAATTCATCGACCACCAATACCCTGCCTGCCAGCTTTTCCTTCATCTGGGCCGCCAGTTGTTTGTCAGAAGAATTCTCTACTAAAACGATCCCCAACGCTTTAGCAATTTTCTCTTTGAATTGGTTAAAGTTATCGGTAGCGTAGGCATCGTAAAAGAATATCCTCGAATCTGGTTTATGCATTTCATTGCGCAACATAGTCGATTTACCGGATTGTCCCAGCGCGTCCACATAAATAATTCCATCCTCTTTGGCTAATCGAATTAACTCACTTAACGATTCCGGTGATGCAACGCGCAAGGGATTTTCTTGAAGATCTGCAGACATCGACCCATCAGCGGCCGCTGGTTTTGTCTCCGTCTTAGATACAGAAATTGCTCTTTGCGCGACCCATCGGACATCATCCTCCTTCCTAATCTCCATCTCAATGATTGGTTCAGCTTTCATGGCTGAATCAAATTGAGCGATTTGGGCAAAATTTTTCATAACACCTATAATCCCACCGGAAAAATACTTCCTGGGGATAACTTCATTAGTAAGCCTATCAACGTCTTCTTTTATGTAGTTAAATACCCCCTTCTTATACGCCTGCAAGTAACGCTCATAAATGGCATTATTGTTCCGGGGGTCTTGGTCAACGCCTTTGATTTTACCTCTATTGGCATAAATGACCCCTAACAAAGATTTCTTCAATGACCTCTTATACCAAGCCGCTAAAATCATGCCACTATAAGCCTGCCTTAAATTAGCGAAATTCTTGTCTTCGTTAACTTCTTTTTCAATTTCGGGGATGATGATTTGTTTAACAATCTTTGAGGCGATGGCATGGGATGGATTATTTTTTTGTGCTTCTGGCACGTTTTGAATGCCGTTGTGTTTCTGCAAAGCCAAATAGTCTTCTTCCATCATTACCTTCAAATGGCTCTTTATAAGGAACACGGCATTGCCCTTCTCATAAAGTTCCGCGTTGTCCGGAACAATCCATACCTTATTGAAGGTATTGACCGGCACATTGGTCAAGCCGTATTGTGCCTGGGTCTTGGCGTAAATCATGTTCCAAAATTTCTTGCCTAAGTTTTGTTCAGGATAAATTAAAGAAGCGGTGATTTGTTTAAGGATATAATCCTGGGCCAAGAGGTCGCGGCCCATCAAGGTCTTGCCAAAGTCATCCTTGATAATGCGGTTCTTTTCATAAGGCGATAAATTGACCCACTGATCTTCATCAGGAATGGCTAAAGACGCTAAAAAATATTTGATCAGCTTTTTGTATTCTTGCCTTTTTTGTTCGCTTGATAAAACCCTATCGCCACGATCCACTACAAAATCAAACATCAAGGGATTTTCAGGATGGACGACAATGCCTTTTAATTGCGCCGGTATAAATTCAGGACTAAGAGAAACCATCACACCTGGCGCAGGCAAACTAAAATCTTGGGCTTGGGCCAAAGGCAGGGACCCAAACGCATTAAGTAAAAAGGCAAAAATAAGCCCAAGGGCTGTAATAGCCCTAAAATTTATATTCTTTGACATATATAAGCAAAGATACACTATTTTGGAAGGTTTTGCTACTTTTTGTGGGTTTCAAAAATTTTCGTGAAGAACCCTACTTTTGAGGCGATTTAATTCAAATTCTGCCCTCCTAAATACCAATTCCCTCTTCCCGTAACTGCATTTTTGGTCGTATAAATTTGATCATTCCATGATAGTGTTAATTCACGGAAATGAATCCTTACTCCCTTATAGAATACAAACCCACCCAGCGCCAAAGCCCATATCCAACCGCCGCCATCATACCCAAGAGCGGCAAAGATCATACCCCATAAAAAACTCAATACAAAAACCGCATAAATGACCCTTTGAGGGCTTCGTAGGAGCATAAATAAAATTGAAAAAAGAATTACGGAAACTAGCCCCGACCTATAAGCTATGCCAAAGACAATAGAAAATAAGCCCGCCTCAGACCATAAGATCATCATTCCCCGCTGATCAAAGCGGGCCTCAGAAAAAGATTTTAAAATATTGATCATCTTTACCTCCTCGCTCTTTGTTAAGATAATTGAATGACTAATTTTTTATCAAAAATCTCGGCAACATGCTTTAGTGTATCTATAGTGAGATTTTCCCTGCCTGCTTCCAGCTTTGAAATGTACTGCTGAATGACCCCTAACTTTTTCGCCATTTCATTTTGCGTATACCCCATTTTGACCCGCAAGCTTTTGATCTGCTGGGCTATGCTCATCCTTTCTTCAAAGATGATTCTATTGCCTGTTTCCTTCTCATATATATATTGCCAAAATTGAACTTTAGGCTTCGCCCAGGCGTCTTTTTCCACCCGTTGTTTAATGACTGGCCATGTCCTACGGAAAGTCCTTCTTGAAACATACCTGAATGCTTCATGAGGATTGTTGACGCGCGAAAATAACTTTTCAGCGTAAATATAAAAACGGGGATCTCCCTCATTTTTCAGGATTTTCTTTACCCTTGTCTCTGGCAATCTTGTGTCCCACAACCAATTGACCTTCATCACAATTCCTTTACTTTAGCTTATCTGGAATTTTCTTTAATATCTGATCATCGAGATATTTGAAAACAATTCCAGGATCAGATTCCGGCACCAAGTCTAACAATTCAAGTTTGGCTTCAATTCTATTAAAGCCCCTATACCATGCATCCAGGCGATTGACATCATTATAAGCAAAGTATTCAAAAAAGACCTCTGACAGCGGCTTATGCTTGGATGAAAGATAGTAAATATCGAATAAGTCTTTAACACTTTGTCTACCGGTGGCAACCGTTATACCGGTTTCAAGTTCTTTGCCCTTCATGCCAATGGCGGCATAAAGTTTACGAAGATAAATATCTTCGATTGAATGCATACCATCTTTGACAGGATTGAGGTTCTCTTTGAAATCCTTCACAAAATCTATTTTTAAAACCTGCTTGTCCTTTAACTCCAAAAAGAAGACCTTCAGGGGAACCATCTTCGGCCTCTTTTCCTCGGCATCTAATTGATAATCAAAACCTGTTTCCTTTGCAATAAAGGCCATGATTTTATCGGGATCATTTTTCTGGTATTTTTGACTGAAAAAGTCCAGGTCTTCCGAAAAACGATGTCCAAAACAAAAAGCTAATGCGGTCCCGCCAGTCAAATAATAATCTTTGAACTTTTTGACCACCATGCCGGTGATTCTTTTCTGTTCTTTTTGGATATAGGCTGTCTTTTTATCCATATTTGTCTCCATTGAAAGTATACTACTCATAAGTAGTATTGTCAAATTCCTATTTGTGCTAATAGCGTGCTATTAAAAATGAATTATCTATTTTTACCGATAGCACGAAAATAGCACAATGGCTTAATTCCAATACCGTAAAAATTACTACCCATCAGCCGTTCCTGGAACCGCTGAGTGATACTCAGTTTTTGGGGTTCAAAAATGTGCTAATGGCGTGCTAAAAAGCATACCAAAAAGGTCAAAAAGGTATCAAACCGTAACACAACAAAATTTCTATAACTTATTGATAGTAGACCTAATTACAAGAATTGGAGTATGTTGCAGAAACTGTCGGGATAGCCTTACAAATCAGCTGCTCTACCAACTGAGCTAAGCCAGCAAATTTTCATAACCTATTAAATTAATTACGTTTACACCAACTGCCAAATTAAGTTCCTTTTGCCAAAAGAGCAATGTGCTAAATTAGTGCTATGTGTCAAAAGGCTTCAGTGAACGCGTCCTTTGACTTCGTACGGTTTGTGTCATTGCGAGGAGTGAGCGAAGAGAGCGACGAAGCAATCTCTCCCCCATCATTCCCGCGAAAGCGGGAATCCATTTTTTCCACCGTCTCATCATTGAATTTCGAATTATACAATATATTATCCTTTTGTATATCGATTTTTTCAATTGGCAAAATCTTCAAACAGAACTGATTTTGACTTTTGTATATCAAAGTATTTACCATCGACAATCTGGGTTTCAATCTTCTTGAGGACATTTTCCGCCGTTTCTCTATACGGCGAGATAAGCTTCCTTACCTGACGGCCTGCGGGGTCAGTATAATTGATCCCCCATTTATTATTACGTTTGAAAGTAGTACCCATTTAAAACTCCTTGAATTTTCCTCCTTTCTTGCGAATCGGGCCTACCACCAATAAGTGGTTTGATTATACCCCATGCGGAGGGAAATTCAATCGTTAGAAATTACCTTTTACCCCACTTGTCCAGTTCAAACCTGTCAAAACGGATACTTCCGTTAAAACGGCTGTAAGGAATGGTCCCACAACGTACCCATTTGCGGATGCCGCCTTCACTAACACCTAAATAATTCGCCGCTTCGTGAACCGATAAATAGCGTTGTTCAATCATCGCCGGATACCTCCTTCCTTAAGCCATTTAAGACACAAAAAGGATTGAAGGTATAATGTCGATGAGATTGATTATAATTTGGGAGTAAACAAGACGCTATTCGGAGCAATAGCGCTGGACATTCAAAGGATTGAATGTCTTTGATGCTTTGATAATCGATAATCCTGTCTTTGAACGAAACATTGAGCCGCATAGCAAAATTCTCCTTTCTTTTTAACCTAATGACTTTGTCCGCGCCCTTTGCGCGGCCCTTGGCCATCAAGTTAAGCCATGACTCATTTCGTTTCAAAGATCAGATTACCAGTTATCACCAGTAATCATTACCTACCCGAAGTATGCCCGATAAAACAACCACTGTCAAGCCAACCGGGCCCAAAATCTTAAATCGATCCCAGGAATAGCAAAATGTACCAAAATATATCAATTAACGCGTGGATTATCCACCAGCCCAAGCCAACTGCGTAAATTATTCATGGGCTGGATATTAATAATCACCGGCACAAAGCCCAGGGCGTCCTGTAATTTTTTAAGCATGGCTGGATCAAGATGGAATTTGATGCCTGCACCGGCGTTTTGAATTTCCAAAGGTGTTTTGCTGGCAGTAAAATCTATACCACCTTTAATAACCGGTTGGACCATAGCCCTGTCTTTAAATTCAGGCTGAAGCCGGTATAATTCATTGATGTCTATTTTAATATGATCCTTGGTTCTTTTTTCATTGAAACGGCTATCGGGATGCGAACGAAAATATACCTGAAAAACTTTTTTATAAAAACGATCTGAATCCTTCCCTGCAGAGGTAAAATCAACATTGTTAATTCCTTTACCATGATAATAATCGAATATTCTTTTTAGCAACAATGTCCCTATTCCCGATCTCCTAAATTGATCATCAACTGCCATATATGACAAATGTCCCCTGGAATGAGATACGCTTGCGAAGCCAACCATGTGGCCTTGTGAGGTGAGAACAAATATAAACTGACTCCATAATTTATTGAGAGCATTTGTCAAATATTCACGGTCAGCCGTGGTAGAACCGTATTGCTGCAGATAGTCTAATCTTATCATATTATCGACTACACTTTTTTGTTCTCCCTGTGTCGCATGTCTAAAAAATGCGTTTCCATCAACAACCCTCCACTCAGAAGACGTTTGGGCGCTATCCCCTATTTTCCTACCGTTGATAGGTAAGGCCCTGTACGTCTGGACTTCCGTGGTGTCGCCAGAACCATATTCTACACCGACAATCTTGCCCTCATCATCATACTGCAACTTCTTTAAGAATCCGTCCTTGGTGGGAGCAAAAAACTTAGCATCGAAAATCCCAGCAAGCATCTGAGCAATATTCCCACCCGTAACGCCGCATCCGCCTGTACTGCAACTTTCTAATACACCTGTGGCTCCTGGGCTTAAAATATGGTTTAAATCAGCCGCTTCTAAAATATTTTTATAGTTTACCGTTAACCTATGGTGTTTTCCGAATTGAATAGAATTAGTCGTTCCGTGGCCGCCAATGACAACCAGCGAAGCCTTTTGATGTTTCGTTGCGTTTTTGAGAGCTCGCACCATATCTTCTGTGGATTCGGCCTCATAATACAAGACTGTATAACGCTTAACCACGTCTTTCAATAACGTCGTCGCCATAAAGGCACCGTTGTGATCGGCTTTAGGATAAACAACAACGGCCAAGGGTTTTTCAGACGGCAATTGATTCCGTTCATTATCTTGCCTGTTTTTGATGAGTTCACTTCTTAATTCTTCGGGCCAGAACATGGGCCTGAAGATATTTAAATTTGACCAGTGATAATAAACCCTTAGCAGCTTTGATAATGATTCCCTATCGGAGGCCAATTCTGTCAATTGAACAACAAAGTTCGAGAAATCGTCCATCCATTCTGCATAGCGCTTCCTGTCCTTATACACCTGAATTTGATCGATATGCCCTATAATTTCATCGATTGTTTCCTCCGCTTCTTTTATCTTCCGAAGTCTCGGCGAGGTAAAATTTGAATAAATATGTATATTGCCAATGAACGATGCTGTGGCTTTCTTAGAGCCTTTGTCGGCTGCAAATAAAAGGGCCCCTCTAAAATCAGCCACTGAGGCAGTGAATTCATAATTATTGGCAACAATGACTCCCAAAGCATACGTCGCTGCTTCATTCCCATTTGACCTAGCCACGTTCAATTTTTGGATTACCTCTTTCTGCTGAAGTTCTGACAGATTATACCCAAGCAACCAACATAATTTATCTTCGGCCTCTAAATATTTCCCTCCTTCCTTGCCCACCGCATGTCCCCGCATAGACAGCTTTGCCAAGGCGACCAGTGCATCAGAAACGTTGGCATCATAATGTTCACCAATTTCGGAAATAAATTCCACACTACGGTCGTCACCTTCCGAAGTGGCCCAAAATTCTATAAGTTGAATGGCCTGGGCCACAAATCTTGGTCCAGGAACGGTTTTTTGTAGTATTCCCATCACTTTCTTAAAATCTGACTCATCCGTAACAATCTCATGAACTTTCTTCTCATCAATATCAACCGACGTATTAGGAACCCATATACCGCTACCTCCCACAAAATGATATTTTAGAAAATTAAATATTCGCTTCTTTTGATCATCCCCATAATGCTTATTCAGTTTTAAATCTGGATAATTGCCAAAAATAAAAAAATTAACATGCAATACATATTTTTCTCTGGGGCTTTCCTTATGTGGCTGGATTTCTTTAACATATCCATTTTCTTTCAAATCATTTAACAAATTATCTATGTCAATGCCATTTTTCTGAAGATTCAATAAATCTTCTTCACTAAACTTGATGGGAACATACCCGCTTCCCAGAATGTCTCCTTCAAGCAGTCGCTGAATAATGTCTGACCCATGAGGGCTTATTCTTATAATTTCAGATTTTGGAATGAAGCTTATACCGCTCTCCAGCCACATAGAAAGTCTTTCCTGTAGTTGCTTTTTATCACTAAACCACCGGCGATTATTGCCCAACCATCGTAAAAGCCTTGGATCAGTTATAGAGTTTCCCCCGATGATTTCTGCAAATTGTGGATTTAAAGGCCTTGCCATGGCGGCATCAATTTGAGACGAAATTTCAATTAACCCAGTCTTATTATCTATGCCATTTGAAGATTCCGTAATATTCATAGCCCTATCTAAATTGCCAAAAACAGCCCCACCCGAAAAATATTTTCTTGGAATTGTTTCTTGTGTTCCTGGATCAACGTCCTCTTTAATGTAGTTAAAAACACCTTTTTTAAATGCCCTTAAATATTTCTGGTAAATCCTCCCTTTCTCTTTCGGGTCATCAACATTGACACCAGCTACTTTGTTCTTATCTGCATAGACCTGCTCTAAAATACTGTCTTTTATTTTTTTCTTGTACCATGTGGCTAAGATTAAACTGTTGTAGACCTGACGGAGTTTTACAAAATTTCTATTTTCGTTAACTTCCCTAGTCAATTCGGGGATAACGATTTCACGTACGACTTGACTGCCTAATTGGTTGGTATCCTTAGCTTGTGGTTGCACGGATTGAATTCCCTCATGCTTTTCAAGGGAAAGATAATCTTGCTCAAGCATTACCTTTAATTTACTCTCCACCACATACGCTGTGCCGGCCTTAGCGTTCTCAAACACAACCGCCTTCTCTGGAACAATCCAAACTTTATTAAAAGTATTGACCGGTATATTGGTTGTTCCATACCTCTTTTGCGCTTCTTCATATATACGTTTCCAAAACTTCCTTCCAACTTCATCTTCAGGATAAATAAGAGACGCTGTTATCTGCTTTAGCATGTAATCCTCTGCCAACAGATCACGGCCCATTTCAGTCAATCCAAAGCTTTGAGGAATGATGCGATCTTTTTCATAAGGAGAAAGGTTAACCCATAGATCATTTTCAGGAATGGTCAAAGAGGCCAGGAAATATTTAATCAGTTTACTTGATTCATCTTTAAGCTGATCGTTGCTTAATGCGTTATCACCTTTGTCTAAAATAAATTCAAAACGGAATGGATTATCAGGATGAACTTTTATCCCCTTCAACATTGGAGGATCAAGTGGTGGGCTTAAATGGACCATTACACCAGGCGCAGGCAAACGGAAATCATCTGCTTGGGCCAATGGCAAAGGTCCAAGCATTGTCCCTGCAAAGGCTAAAAGAACAACCATAACAATGCTTTTGAATCCTGACGATGATTTTATGGGGTTCAAAGACATGGCCCGCCCTCCTTGCGTTCCTAATTATAAGTATAAATTATAAATAGACCTATTGGAAGGGCTTGGGAGAATTTTTGAGATAACGCTTTCTTGAAAAAATAGCGTCGGAAAAAATAAGATATACTATAAAATACTTAAAAATAATAAAAAATTGGCCTCTGCCATTTGAATAACACATTTATACAATAAAAAACCTTCGCCAAAATGCCCCAGCGAAGGCCTTTAAAATTTCTGAATCGAAGGGTTTACGGTCACCTTTAAATATTAAACAGCAACGACTTCACCGTCTTTGGCCAACTCACATATGGTGCTGGTCTTCCCATCCCATTCCTGGGGGGTCAAGGCAAGCGGTTGAAGAGGCTCCAATATGTGATTAGCCGCAGCAGCACCACCCAGCATTTGGGCCCTGGCCCAAAGGTCTTTGCCAGCAAAATCAGAGGAAATAATAACCACATCAATATCGCTATATTGTCCTGCTGTTCCTCTGGCCCAAGATCCAAAAAGAATCATTTTTTGCACATGAATTCTTTTAGATTCAAGAGCAACGCGGAAACGTCTCAATATTTCTAAAACATCTTTTTTGCCCATATCAACACCTCTTTCGCTTGTGTTAAAATCACTTCTACTTTGGGCCGAGGATACGCGGCCTTTACTTTCTTTAATTCTTCAGGGTATCTTGTCACAATACTTGCATAATCCAACTCAATAATAAACTTTTCCATACTCGGAGTCGGAGCCAATTCATTTCGTTTTATAAGCCAAGAAAGACTATGTGTCTTAGGCGGTAATTCATCAAATTTTTTATGATAGATGCCCTTCAATGCTTTTTCAATGGCCAAATGTGCAAAAAAAACAGCATAAACATAACGTCCGCTACTAAAAAGATGATCAGCGGTTCCCATATCATCTTCAGCTTGTATCAACCATTCTTCCGGCGTTTTTGCCAAATTAACCGTCCTTTATATAGTCTTTTTTAGCCTCGATCAATTATAACATTAAATATTTTTCTTAGCAGAATAAAATGGCATTCTTATCTAATGCGCACCTAAGACCCTTGTGATCAAATATGATATGATCGCTATGACAAAAAGCCTTGTCCGACAGTGTCGGACACACCCAGCAAGTGTCGGACAGTGAATAATTTGCTCAAGTATCTAACAATAAAGAAAATAAGGCAATAATTTGAAGTGTGTCGGACGGTCTTTATCTTGCCTTACGGATGGTCACACTGATTTTAAAATCCTGATAACCCTTGTCATAATCTTTGGCAAAGGCCTTATCTTTCTTTTTTCTGTCACTGATATAGCTTTGCAAGGATTTCATTTTAAATACTCTTTTCTTGCAAAAATTTCCTAAAGCCTTCGGCCTGAGTTTTAAGTCTGTAAGAAATCGGGCCTTCCGGGCTGCGGTAGTTGGTGGAACCTGAAATCTTTTTATCTTATAAATTTAATAAAATTCTGATTCGGTCCTCGACTTCTTTCATTGTTGCCAAAGAGACCCTTCCTAACCGTCCTTCCAGGCGTTCGGTGGGAATGGCCCGAATATCCTCGCATTTAATGAAAGATTTGTGTGTTAATCCGCCTTCGGGTGGACTGATAGGGACATGGAACGAAATTTTTTTATCTATTTTGGTGATTGGAAGTAAAATTGCCATTCCAGCTGGGCCTTGATTGAAGGTATCCACAGATAAAACTAATCCTGGCCTGCGTCCAGCCTGTTCGTGGCCTCTCGACGGATCCAGGTTTACCCACCAAATTTCGCCGCGCAAAGGGATTCCCATAGAACCTTCAATCTGTTAAATTATCGCTCATGGTGGCATCCCAGGACTTTCGTTCCTTGAGCTCTTCCTTCCAGGCCTTGGGATTTTTACGGAGCCTTCCAAACTCTGAATTGGCTTTCTGAAGAAAAGCCTGTCTCCTGTAAAGCTCAACGGCCTTTGCCAAGCTGGTTAGCATTGGCTCGCCGAGTTCTTTCGCAATATGACGCAATGTGTCCCGGGTCTCCAAGTTGGCCCTTATGGTTATAGTATGCATATTAGTAGCCTCCTTTATCTACAAATAAGTATACTATATTGTATACAATAATCAAGGATTTTATTCCCAATGTGGATTTGATGTGTGTTTGAAGGCCCTGGAAGGCCCCTCAGAAGGCCAGCCAGGGCCTTCAAACAGCCCTTTAATGCGCCAACAAGGCCTTGGTGATCAACCATAGAACCAAAGCAACAACTCCAAAAATAATCCCCAAGGAAATATAGAAGAAAAAACCAGCGATAAAGAAATCAATGATCCCTTTGATTGTATCATAAATAACTTCGTATAAAATCCATGGGCCCTTATTTATAATTTTACGCATTTTTGCTTTCAGGAAGATTGGTCGTATTGACCGACACTCACGGTTGTTCGTCGAAAAACATATAGATGGCGGCTATTTTGCCGTCGCGGGCTACGATAAAATCGGTCCCGGCATACTCAGGCGGCTTGCCTGGCGTGCCGGACAACCAACGGACCCGCCCCCCATCGCCGATCTCCTCGGGTGCAGAGATCGGCTGATATCGAAAGTTGGGATGAGTGGCCTTGACCTTGCCGGCGATGCGGTCGATTTCGTCGCGGCCGCGATGAGGGCCGCTGTTCGGGTCGTAGAACACGCCGTCTTCATGCCAGATCTCGTCGATTGCAGCGCGACGACGCACGGGGTCATTTTCGCCAAATACGTCGCTCAGATTACGAAGAAGCAAGGTCGATATGCTGTTGGACATTGTGTTCTCCTTTCATTTATCCTTATCCAAGCTCAAAGGACCTGAACCAAAATAGATAATCATTAACGCGGCCCCCAACATCGCAACATTTTTCATAAAATGGGCCATTTGCATTTGCTGGGCCATAGGGTCGCTGACGGCCCAAAAGTTATGCATGACGATGGTCACAGGGACTAAGAACATTGCCAATAAAACAGCCCCCCATCGCGCTTTATACCCTAAAAGAACACTCAATCCTCCTAATAAAGCCATAACTCCCGACAACGGGACTAAGATCGAGGCCATGGGTGTTCCTTGCGAGGCCGCATAGTCAATGACCTGTTTAGAAAAATGATGGAACGACGAAAAGATAAAAATCCCTGAATACAATATTCTTCCCAATAAGATTAGATATTGCATACACCCTCCTTAGGTTAAATAATTTTACAAGCTTCATTGAAGTCAAGACGCGCAGATCTGGGATATAGCTTACTGGGATCCTCGTAACCTATATTGCAGAGAAAATTCGATTTCCACGATGTTCCCTTGAAAAAGGCTTCATCCACTTTTGCATTGTCGAATCCTGCCATCGGACCACAGTCAAGACCAAGGGAACGTGCGGCAATCATAAAATAAGCTCCTTGCAGGGTGGAGCCCTGAAACGCCGTTGATTCAATAAATGGCTGATTTCCTGCAAACCAGGAACGAGCAGGCGCGTGTGGAAAAAGTTTGGGTAAATTTTCATAAAATTCCATGTCCTTCGCAATGATAGCGGTTACAGGTGCCGCTTTTGTTTTTTCCACATTGCCAGGTGCCATGCAGGGAAGCAATTTTTCTTTTGCCTCTTGAGACTTCACAAATACAAATCTTGCCGGACAACTATTGGCACTGGTAGGGCCCCATTTCATAAGATCATAAATTTGCTTAAGCAATTCGTCTTCTACAGGATCCGGTAGCCAACCATTATGGGTTCTTGCCTTTGTAAAGATTTTATCTAATGCATCTTCGGACAACGGGTTTGTTTTCGTCACGGCCTTAATCCTTTCTTATTTACTGTTTACTGTGGCTTCCTTAAGGGCAGGTGCTACTCGAGTGCCAAAAAGTTCAATGCCTCGCATATGCTTTTCATGAGGCAATGAAGCTACGTCCATTTGAAAGCTGATACGGGAAATGCCTCCCAGGGCTTTGCTGTGTTCATTGATTTTTTCAACGATTTCTTCAGGGTTCCCTACCAACAATGCGCCATGGGGACTTCGTTGAGCATCGAAATGGGCACGTGTCACCGGCGGCCAACCGCGTTCCTTACCAATCTCAGTGAATGAACGGGCATAGCCGGGATAAAAATCATCAATAGCTTTCTGCGTTGTATCTGCAACATAACCCAAAGCATGAACACCCACTTTAAGTTGTTCGGGAGAATGGCCTGCACGCCTGCCGCTTTCCCTGTAAAGATCTACAAATGGGCGAAATCGTCGTGTTTCACCACCGATAATGGCAATCATCAAAGGAAGCCCAAGTTCGCCGGCCCGGACAAAGGATTCAGGTGACCCGCCCACACCCAGCCAAATCGGAAACGGATTCTGCAATGGTCTTGGGAAAACACCTTGGCCCTTTAGTTCTGCACGGTGCTTGCCGGACCAGTGGACTTGTTCGTTTTCACGTATCTTAAGAAGTAAGTCGAGCTTTTCTGCAAAAAGCGAATCATAGTCCTCAAGCGGCAGTCCGAACAAAGGAAAAGCCTCGATAAACGATCCACGTCCAACCACCATTTCCGCACGTCCTTGAGAAAGAAGATCAAGAGTGGCAAAATTTTGGAACACACGTACAGGGTCCGCGGCACTCAAAACAGTGACAGCACTCGTCAGGCGGATACGGCGCGTACGCGCGGCCGCAGCGGCAAGAATAATCACCGGGGCAGAATCAAGGAATTCTCTGCGGTGGTGTTCACCGATGCCGAATACATCCAGACCAACTTGATCGGCATGTTCGATGCGTTCAACCAATTGGCGCAGAATATCTGACGCAGTGACTTTGGGGTCTAACGATGCAGCCGCAAAGCTATCAACACCGATCTGTAATTTTTCTGCCGTGGTATTTTTCATCTTAGCATCTGTGTAATACCAACTGGTTGGTATTAATCCTGGACAAAAAAACCGCCTTACTTTTTTATTAATGTTTGAAGGTATTTCTTAAAATGCTCCAAATTCTCAATGATCACATTATTATTACCCTGGACTTTTGCCAAAAGGTACGATCCTTGCAAAACAGCAACAAAATGTCTTGCAAGGGTATACGGATCAAAGTTCCCCCCATACTGTTTCTTGGCATCAGCTAAATCTTGGGCAAAATCATTGGTCACACTCTCAAAATGATCAGCACAGATCTTTCGAATCTTTGGATGAGTGTCTGAAAGTTCCTGCTTGTCAAGAATTAAATTTTTGACAACTGTACCATACATCTATTTTGCTTATATGGTTATTTAGCGATTATTTCCCGTTCGCTTGAGAAACCTGCCCCACAAGTTTGGCCCAGTCCATATCCATAGCCCCATAAACCGCACCGGCCTCTGGCCGCGCATTGTCCTTGAGGATCTCTACCATCAAAGTTGTATAGTCAGAAACAATGACACCGGCCTGCACCATGCGAAGAAGCCCCATCTGGTGTTTCGTCTGACTAAAAGTTCCCGAGGCATCGACTGCCACATAAGCATCAAGCCCACGACCCACGGCTGTGATGGCCGGAAAAGCTGCGCAAACTTCAAGCGAGACGCCAGCAAAGATCAGCTTCTTGCGGCCGGTCGCCTCGATTGCATGGGCGACCCGTGCATCATCATAGGCGTTTACCGATGAACGGTCAATAATCTCAATGCCTGGCAATGCTTCTACGAGTTCGGGAAACGTCGGGCCCCACATGTTGTCCCGCGCCGTTGTGGTAACAACGATCGGCAGTTTCAATAATTTTGCTGCTTTGGCCAAAGCTACTACATTGTGTTTCAGCTCACCTATCGAATAGTCCCGCACACCCGTCAAGAGGCCAACCTGATGATCAACAAGGACTAAAGCTGCGTTTTGGGAAGTCAAAGGTTCATAAAAACGATTTTGATTAGTCATAGCATCCTCCTTATTTGTATTTAACTTTACGTAACGTTCAGTTTAATTATAGCTCTATGCCAGGGAATGTCAATGGACTTTACGCTACGTTATGTTAAAATATTTCTATGCAGAAAAAAATCAGTCTTAACCGCAAAGGCCGGCCGCCCCGAAAAACAGCTGCTTCGCATGCCGCCATTATGGAAACGGTCTACGTACTTCTTCAAAGAAAATCAGTCCGCGACTTGACCATCGAGGAAGTTGCGAAGCGAGCAAAGGTCGGTAAACCTACGATTTATAAATGGTGGCCGTCTAAAGCGGTCTTGGTGTTGGCCATGCTCTGTGAGCGAATGGCCCCCAATTTGGAGAAGCCTACGTCAATGACCGCGGAAGAATCGCTGCGCTTTCGAGTACGGCGGTTAATCAATGCGTTCAACGGCCCCTTCGGCAAGATCGTGGCTGGACTAATCGCCGAAGGCCAAAGCGATCCAGCTGTTCTTAAAGAGTTCTTTGACCGATGGGTTAGACCCCGGCGGAATGCTGCCATTACCGATATACAACGTGGCAAAAAGACAGGCGAATTATGGTCAGGGACAGACCATGAACTGCTAAATGACGCGATCTTTGGCGCGCTCTATTATCGCTTGTTATGGCGCTCAGGTCCATTGACTAAACAGTTCGGCGAGGAGTTGGTCGAACAAGTCATCCGTGGTCACCGCTCAGGAAATACCCGGACTTGATCGACCTGTTGCTTAAAACTGACCTTATGGTTTTTAGACATCCCTTCTTTATTTATTTCAAATATTTGTGCTATTGACGTGCTAAAAACGGCTTATTAATTTTAAAAATAGTTCTCCCCGGAGCGGACAAGGACAGGGAATATTGCCGGCGCATTGCCCAGGCCGCAGATATCAATGCTGTGGTTTTGGCCGGCGAGACGACTTTAGGGGAATCACTGGCCCTTTACAAACGGGCATTGGCCGTGATTTCCGCAGATTCCGGGCCTTTGCATTTGGCCCATAGTGTTGGGGCGGATGTTATTGGAATATACGGCCCCACCAGTCCCGAGATAACCGGACCAAGGGGCAGCGGCCGCTTTCAAATTCTTTTTAATGATGTTGGATGCAATAAAGCCCCTTGTTATCATTTGGGTTGTAATAATAATGTCTGTATGCAATCTGTGACGGTGGATGATGTGGCCCAAGTTTTCAAAAAAATCAGAGCTTAAGCGTATTTTGGTTTTCAGCATGACGAATATCGGGGATGTGGTCCTGACATGCCCGGTCATTGATATTTTACGGCGTGATTTCCCTGAGGCAAAAATGGATGTGGTGACAGGCCCGAAAGCAGCTTCGCTTTTTGCGGAAAACCCGGATTTTCGCGTAAAGGTTTTTGATAAAAGGTCTTCCTTGAGGCAAAAAATTGCCTGGTTTTTAGATTTATACAAGGAGCATTATGATTGTGTGGTGGACCTGCGCCGCACCATGCTTGCATTTTTCTTAATGCCTAAATTTGCCACACCGGTTTTGTTTGAAAATCCTCTAAAAGGCCATAAGAAGGACATGCATTTAAACCGCCTGCGCCAGGTTTATTATTATGATGATCCTTCAGTGAAGCAGTATGCTGTATTAACATCGGATGAGGACGAACGGTTTTATGAAGGGTCAGTGGCACCGGCATTGCAGGGCCAAAGTTTTGTAGTGATTGCCCCAGGGGCCGCGGATTCCGCCAAGCGCTGGCACGCCGAAGGTTTTGCGGCGGTGGCAGACCATCTCTCTGCCAGATATAAGGTCATTTTGGTTGGTGACGTCAACGACGTAAACATTACCGATGACATCCAAGGACGCATGCGAACCTCCGCATTGTCCTTGGCAGGTAAAATTAATTTGCGTCAATTGGCTTTTGTTTTAAAAAAATCCCAGTGGGTAATGACACATGACAGCGGAGTGATGCACCTGGCCTGTTATTTAAATAAGCCTGTCGTGGCCCTGTGGGGGCCTACGGACATCAATAAATACGCACCTTGGGGGCCTAAATCCGTCATTGTCAGGCGAAATAAAAAATGTACCCGCTGCCAAAACCCCGGGAGCGATGCAACACATAATTGCATGTCTTTTATTAAAGTTGAAGATGTGATTGAAGCAATACAAGCTTCGTCATTCTGAGCCCCCGATTAAAATCTCCGCCACAGCGGGATCCCGCCAAAGGCGGGACATTCGGGGGTAAACTGCGCGAAGAATATTGAGGAACATTATGATCCTTAATCAATTTCAAAACATTCTTATCGTCCGTACAGACCGCATCGGAGATGTGGTATTGACGACACCGGCGATCAAGGCCCTGCATCAAGCCTATCCTGCGGCGCGTATTTCTATTTTAGTCACCCCGTCGACCTATGATTTGGTCAACGGTAATCCTTATTTGGATGAAATTTTAGTGGATGAGCGCAGCGGACGGCATAAGGGATTGTTTGGCTTTTTTCGGTTGGTCCGCCAGATCCGTCTAAAGCAATTTGATCTTGTCATTATTTTTCATAGCAAGCGCCGGTATAATTTGACCTGCTGCCTGGCGGGGATACCTTGCCGTTTAGGGTATAAAAATGAAAAGTTCGGTTTTTTGCTGACATTTCCTTTAAAAGACACAAGGTCATTAGGTGAAAAACATGAAGCAGAATACTGTTTGGATGTTTTAAAGGCCATTGGCATTGAGAATGATGAATTAGACCTTTTTGTGCCTCTGCAAAAGCAAGCAGAGGATTGGATGATGGATTGGATGCAGGAAAACCAGTTAAAACCCAATGAGTTTATCACGATCCATCCGGGTGCTTCTGATCCGGCAAAATGCTGGTCCGCTGCTAACTTTGCATTATTAATGGACCGTCTGTCAGAGCGTTACGGTCTGAAAATCGTTCTGATTGGCTCACCACAGACAATACCTGTGGCCGAAGACATCTTGCGGCAAACACGCAGGCATTCGCTTTATTTGGATTTGACAGGGAAAACTTCGTTGTCCCAGACGGTGAGTTTACTAAAGCGGACACGCCTATTGATTTCCAATGACTCCGGGCCGGTCCACGTGGCCGCAGGAATGGGCAGCAGTGTTATTTCAATATTTTTACGCGATCAACCCGGGATCAATGCAGAGCGTTGGAAGCCGCTTGGGACTA
>Ga0207006_1057_pt1 | contig 26099 bp, 24 predicted proteins | sample Alteio_BWMinCont_84_FD_153497 | JGI IMG/M metagenome (GOLD analysis project Ga0207006, IMG submission 153497) | Enriched cells from forest soil in Barre Woods Harvard Forest LTER site, Petersham, Massachusetts, United States -... | ecosystem: Environmental > Terrestrial > Soil > Temperate forest >...
CCGAGGTTGCAACATTTGCAGTCAAATTGCCTAAGGATGATGTCGGGATTCCCACCCAACTGATCGCTGCTTATGACGGCTTCTCAAATTGCAAGCCGACGAAATATGAGGAAGTTTTTCGGCGCGACATTTCGGCGTACATGCCTAAGGCCCGAGCAGGCTAGTAACCAAATACAGGATATAGAGAATATTCAAAACCCGAAAGGCTAGGAAAGACCATGCAAACCTCCCAAGGCCGCATCACCCAGATCACCGGCGCCGTCGTCGACGTGCAGTTCGATGGCGAACTGCCTGCGATCTTGAACGCCCTTCAAACCGAGAACGAAGGCAAGCGTTTGGTGCTCGAGGTCGCGCAGCATCTCGGTGAGAGCACTGTGCGCGCCATTGCAATGGACACTACCGACGGCCTCGTGCGCGGCGCCAAGGTAAGCGACACAGGTGCGCCAATTATGATGCCGGTGGGGCCGGAAACACTCGGCCGCATTCTGAACGTGATCGGCGAACCGGTCGATGAGCGCGGTCCGGTCAAAACCAAGAAAATGCTCCCCATTCACCGCGATGCGCCGCCCTTCGTCGAGCAATCGACCGAACAGCAGGTGCTGGTCACCGGCATCAAGGTGGTCGACCTGCTGGCGCCCTATTCGCGCGGCGGCAAGATCGGCCTGTTCGGCGGCGCCGGCGTGGGCAAGACGGTGCTCATCATGGAGCTCATCAACAACGTGGCCAAGGCGCATGGCGGCTATTCGGTATTCGCCGGCGTCGGCGAGCGTACCCGCGAAGGCAACGATCTTTATCACGAAATGATGGAATCCGGCGTCATCAAGATTGACGGCCCGGGCTCGAAGGCCGCGCTGGTTTACGGCCAGATGAACGAACCGCCGGGCGCCCGTGCGCGCGTGGCGCTGTCCGGCCTAACGCTGGCTGAATATTTCCGCGACGAGGAAGGACAGGATGTGCTGTTCTTCGTTGATAACATTTTCCGCTTCACGCAGGCGGGATCGGAAGTGTCGGCGCTGCTCGGCCGCATTCCATCAGCGGTCGGTTATCAGCCGACGCTCGCCACCGATATGGGTGCCTTGCAGGAACGCATCACGACGACCAAGAAAGGCTCGATCACCTCGGTGCAGGCGATTTATGTGCCTGCCGACGATTTGACCGACCCGGCGCCGGCGACTTCGTTCGCGCATTTGGATGCCACCACAGTGCTGTCGCGCCAGATTGCCGAGCTTGGCATTTACCCGGCCGTCGATCCGCTCGATTCCACCAGCCGCATTCTCGATCCGCGCGTGGTGGGTGAGGAGCATTACAATGTCGCGCGCTCGGTGCAAAAGGTTCTGCAAACCTACAAATCGCTGCAGGACATCATCGCCATCCTGGGCATGGATGAGCTTTCGGAAGAAGACAAACTCACCGTTTCCCGTGCCCGCAAGATCCAGCGCTTCCTCTCACAACCGTTCCATGTCGCCGAAGTGTTCACCGGCAGCCCGGGCGTATTCGTGAAGCTGGAAGAGACTATCAAGGGCTTCAAGGGCATCGTGAGCGGCGAGTACGACCATCTGCCGGAATCGGCGTTCTACATGGTTGGCACCATCGACGAAGCGATTGCCAAGGCGCAAAAGATGGCGAAGGAAGCGGCGTGAGCGATATCTTCACCGAACGTATAAAGACTTTGCGTGGAGTTAAACCTCTTGCCGGGTTGGACCACGGTTGCGGGAGATAAAACTTGCCAGAGCAATCAAGAAAACAAAGTTTTCGCGACAGTTATAAAGAATGCATAAGCGGCAGGCATCCCACTTTTGCTTCCGTTCAGGCTTTAATATTAAAAGATGGCTATGTCGAATTGACGCCAAAACATCCGATGTTCAAGAAGCGCCATGTGATCGCTTTAATGCCGCAGGGACGTGAGGTCAAACTGTTCATCAAGTCTGAGACAGAACACAGACGCCCACATGTTATAAGCCTGCATGAAAGCAGCGGCGGTGTAGTCATGCATGGCGCTGAAGTTTCTTATTATCCGCGCGATCCGCGTATTGACAAGATTGCGACAAGAGATGGCGCAGCTCTTGATGAATATGCCCGAGAAGACGCGGCCAGCATGCTTCACTTTTTTACGCAATCATGGCGTGGCGCGAGCAGGCCGAGCCAACGCGTGCTTACTGAAACTTCTTCCAGAGGTCATGCTCTTATAAGATAAGAGCTGGAGCAACCATGCCAAATAGTTTTCAATTCGAGCTCGTCTCCCCCGAAAAGCTGGTGCTCAGCAAGCAGGCGGCGCTCGTCAATGTGCCGGGCGGGGAAGGGGATTATGGTGTGCTGGCCGGCCACGCACCAATGATTACGACCGTGCGGCCCGGCGTGGTCGAGGTTTTTGCCGACGATCACGGCGCCCCGGCCGACCGCATTTTCGTCGCCGGCGGCTTTGCCGAAGTGACCAATGAGCGTTGCACCGTGCTGGCCGAGCAAGCGACGCCGGTCACCGAGCTCAATGCCGTGCAGCTGGAAGAACAGGCCAAGAATTTCGCCGAAGATATCAACCTCGCCAAAACCCACGGCGAACGCGCGGCGGCGGAAGAGCAACTGGCGCTGACGAAGGCCAAATTGCAGGTGATTGCCGGTTCTGGCGGGCATTAGATTTTAATCACGCGAGACAAGCCATACATATTTTACTGGAAGCGCCGCAAGCGTTCCTCCCCCCTTGCGGGGGAGGACAGGAGAGGGGTTCGCGACGCGATCCCGGAGTTGGTCTTTTGCGTGACCAACCCCTCCCCTGACCCCTCCCGCAAGGGGAGGGGAACGCATATGACAATCACTGGAGCATAATTTCTGACTAGGCTCTACGCAGTCGCACTAAACCCCGATCCACGAATGGTCGAGGAATTGGCGTCGGAGATGGCGCTGTAGATTGACGTTCCCGATGAGCTTGAGACGGTCGGCGGCGGATTGCTGAAATCGCTGTTCGACGCCGATGTGGAATTGTTTCCGCCGGTCGTGGACGAATTATTGCTATTGCTATTATTGCCAGTGTCATTGGCCGCATTGTAGGCATTGATCGCATTGGTGAGCGTGCTGTTGTCGTTTGTGGTCGGAAACGCGCTGGCGCTCGTATCGATGAAATCGGTTACCGAAAGGCTTGTGTTCGGGCTCAGGTTGGAGCTTGGATTGAGTGTGGCCGCCAGCACCGCAGCCGTAGCCGGCGCGGAATTGTTGAGCCCTTGGCTGGGCTGTTGTACCGCGCCTGTAAGCGTGCCATTGGCGCTGAAACCGTTCGCGTTCGCCAGCAGGTCGCCGATGCTGGTCACGCCGCGGCTGGAGAAAGTCGCGCCGTTGTTACTGCTCGCGGCGGTGGAAGGCGTGGAAGCGGTCGTGGTATTGGTAATCGGCGCTGGCGTTGTACTCGGCGCTAACGCGGTGTCGTCCTGCGGTGTGCCGGTGGTTATTTGATAGGTCGCCGTGAGTGAATTGCCGACCAGCGCCAGGCTTTTGAGCACAATGCTCTCGTCATCGTCGCTGCTGCCGGTTGAACTGGCCGCGTCATTGACCTTCAGATTGAAATTGGCGTTGGGGCTGGTGTCATAGGATGTCGTGACCTGGTTGCCATGGCTGGTCGAGCTTTGCGGCGAAAACTGCACGCCATTGCCGTTGATGTTGGCGTTGAGCAATCCCTGCGCCACGCCTGAATTCTGGCCGCTGTTGGCGGCATTCGACGACTGATAAGTGACGGTGAGCAGGTTGCCGCTGAGCGAAGCACCGGTCTGGGTGAAATTGAGCCCATTGCTCGTCACCGAGGAGGAGACGACGGTGGAATTCTGTCCCGTCGACGGATTGCTGACATTGGAAAGCTGCACATTCCCGGTCGCGGAAATGTTGGTGTTAGAGAAATTGGTATTGTAGCCGGTCGCTTGGTAGAACGGCGGCAATGTAGCCGAGAAACTTAAATTCGATACGCTCATAAAAATCGTCCGTTTTATATTTCTTGCAAAGGCAAAAGCACGCGCCCGCGAAATAACGGGCCGCCATTGCAGAAAATTATATTTTTACAGTTCCAATTATCGCGCAACAGGCTTAATGGGCGATGAAATAATGGGATGAGATTTTAGGTAATTTATCGAGGCAAGGTATTGTATTTGCGCGGTTATTTCCTGGGCGACCGTTTTTGTCGGCGGTTTAAGGTTACCAATTCCTTAAACGCATGCACGGCCCCGAAGGTGGTTTCTAGCGGGGAACATTATCCAGGGTTGTCCGGCGGGTGAACGTGTAACTCCAGCTGCCATCCGGGCGCGTTTGAAGCCTACCGGGCTCAAATTGCGGATCAGTACATGCTTCTCTCGCCTTAAGCGCATATTTGACGGCTTTATCCGGAAGAGCGCTGGTGTCACCGACAGGAGGAACAGCTACATCGCGCACGCTTTGGAAACCTTGGAATGTAACGGTGCCCCCCAGAACATGGATAAATGCCCCAGTTTCTCTCTGCTGCACCATTGCATCTTTTTGCACGGTAACGACTGCATTGGAATCCTTGAACCTGATCACACAAGCGCCCGTCCGAGAGCCATCGATGGACGATATCGCCAGTGAGGGATGAGGCTTTCGGCCGTGTGCCGCGGGAGGTTGTGAGATGGGGGTAGCCAGGCATCCGCTTCGCGCCAGTTGGGCGTCCTCCCTCAGCTGGTCCAGTAACTCAATATCCACATGCCGCGGCGGAGCGGGAGATTCTGTTACTCCGCGAACTTCCTCGCCATATCCGCTATCCCCGCTGCGATCAAACCAGGGCATGACAGCTAATTGATAATATGGAAATCGTACTTCACCGGCCGGCGAATCTTCATTGTCAACCATGGCAACCACAACGGGGCCACTGCGGTTGCTGTTTGCCGTACAGATTCCGTTTGCCGTTACTCTAAAATAACTAAGAGGAGGGGACTCATAGTCTTGGGCGGCCGCAGGTGGCGCATAGCCGGTCAAACCCAGTAGGGTTGCACCTGATACGGCGCTGAGGAGGTTAGAATCTTTCATCGCAATTCTTTCTCAATGATATCCGGCATAATCCTATGCGATAGGATTCTCAGATCAATGAGAACAATAGTTTCTTATGGTTTTGCGACGTTTTGTCTTAGTTAAAACGCCTCTTCACGCATGACTAAGGGCGCGTTGGTGCCCTCAACCACCGTTGCCGCCAGCGCCACGCATTGCGGCAGCACATGCTCGGCATAGAACCGCGCGGTGAGCAATTTGGCATTGAGGAAATCGGCATCGCCGGTTTTGGCGGCGAGATCGCGTTCGGCCAGCACGGCAGATTTACATAGATAATAACCGCCCACCGTATTGCCGAGCAGACGCAAAAACGGCGCGGCGACGGCGGCGGCCGAGCTTGGATTTGTCTTGGCCGTTATGATGAGCCACGACCCACACACCTGTGCGCTTTCAATGGCGTTGGTGAGATGCTTGAGCATCGCCGCAATATCGTCGCCGCGATGATTGCTTAAATCCTGCAGCGCCGTGAGCATCTCGAGAAGTAGTTCGTTGAACGCCGCGCCATCATCGCGCACCAGCTTGCGGAACAGCAGATCGTTGGCCTGAATGCCGTTAGTGCCCTCGTAAATCGCCAGCACGCGTGCATCGCGCATATGCTGGGGGAAGCCGGATTCCTCAATATAACCCATGCCGCCGGCGACCTGTACCGCCATCGAGGTTGCTTCGTTCGAGAGATCGGTGAGCCACGCTTTAATCACCGGCGTAAGCAAATCGACGCGCGCCTGCGCCTTTTGTTTTTGGGCTTCGTCGGTTGAGTGTTTGCTCACATCGATAAAACCGGCGGCTGAGTAGGCCAGTGCCCGTGCCGCCTCGATATGCGCCTTCATCCACATCAACATGCGCCGCACATCGGGATGATGAATGATCGTCACCGGAGGATCTTTCGGCTTGGCAAGGTCGCGGCTCTGCACGCGGGTTTTCGCGTAATCGCGTGCCGCCTGGTAGGCGCGTTCCATAAGGCCGAGCCCCTGAATGCCGACGCCGATACGCGCGTTGTTCATCATGGTGAACATGGCTGCGAGGCCGCCATTCTCGGCGCCGAGCAGGTAACCGGTCGCGCCGCCTTTATCACCATAGGCCATGACGCAGGTCGGGCTCGTATGCTGGCCGAGTTTGTGCTCGATGGAAACCACCCGAACATCGTTGGCATCGCCCAGCGTACCATCATCCTTCTCAAGCATTTTCGGCACGAGAAACAGCGACAATCCGCGCGTACCCTCCGGCGCGTTGGGGAGCCGCGCGAGCACCAGGTGAATGACGTTTTCAGCGAGATCATGATCGCCATAGCTGATGAAGATTTTCTGGCCGGTAATGCGGTAATGATCGCCGTCTTTCTTCGCCTTGCAGCGCACCGCGCCGACATCCGATCCCGCCTGCGGTTCGGTAAGGTTCATGGTGCCAGTCCATGCACCGCTCACGAGCTTTGGCAGATATTTGGCCTTAAGCGCTTCGCTGCCATGCGCCTCCACCGCTTCTATCGCGCCTTGATTGAGCAGGGTGCAGAGCGCGAGGCCCAGATTGGCGGCCTGCAGCATTTCCTGGACCGGCATTGCGAGCGACCACGGCAACCCTTGGCCGCCGATATTGTCCGCCACCGGCAATCCGTTCCAGCCGCCATCGACGTAGGCCTTGTAAGCCTCGCGGCAGCCGGGCGGCATGGTTACTTTGCCATTTTCCAGTTTCGCGCCGATTTTGTCGCCGCTTTCGTTGAGGGGAGCGAATACTTCGCTCGCAATTTTCGCCGCTTCGCCGAGCACCGCTTCGACCACATCCTCGCTCACCGAGCCATAGCCCGGTAAAACCGCAAGCCGGTCGATGCCAACGAGCTTGGTGAGCACAAAACGGATATCGGCGAGGGGAGGGGTAAAAGGCGCTGGCATGCGGCAGGACTTTACCCGTTGAGGCCCGTTTATGCAAAAAACCCTTTGGCCGTAAGGGCTAAATTCTGGCATGGCCATTGCTTAGTAGGGGGCAAGGAAAATAGTGCCTTGTCAAAAGAGGGTAGCTTTGGTTGCTCCAATATCCCTTATAACCCCGCCGGATGCGCAGAATACGCAAACATCCGGCACCGGAACGATTAGCGGCATCACGCAGGCGATCAAGACCGCCGCGGCCCGTACCGGGGTAGATTTTTCCTATCTGCTCAATAAAGCCTCGCAGGAAAGCAGCTTTGACCCCAACGCCAAGGCCAGCACCAGTAGCGCCACAGGGCTGTTCCAGTTCACCAAGCAGACCTGGCTTCAAATGGTCAAAAATGACGGCGCCAAATATGGCCTTGGCCAATATGCCGACCAGATCACCGAAGATAAAAACGGCGTCATGCATGTGAACGATCCGACGACGCTCAAAACCATTCTCGCGTTGCGCAAAGATCCCACGGTTTCCGCCGAAATGGCCGGCGAATTGGATAAACAGAATTTCGGCACGCTTAAATCCGATGTCGGCGGCAAGATCGGCCCGACCGAGCTTTATTTGGCGCATTTTCTTGGCGCGGGCGGCGCGACTGATTTTCTTAACGCGCTCAAAACAAGCCCGAAAACCAGTGCGGCAACGGTGCTTCCGGATGCTGCGGCAGCGAATCCTACCGTGTTTTATAATCAGGATGGTTCGCCGCGCAGCGTGTCGCAGATCTATCAGCAGTTCGCCCAGAAATTCAGCCATCCGCCGCAGATGCCCGGAAGTTCGACGGCAACGATGCTGGCCGAAAACGCGCCGCCATCAGCTTACAAAGTTGCGACGGCGACCAATGCACTGTCACAAACATCGAGTTTTATTCCGCCGGTGATGAACAGCGTCAAACCAAATGCGCCATCGTCGCTCTACACCGCGATGATAATGGCGCAAATGAATTTGAAGGATTCTCCCTCCGCGCATATGTTCGGATTGTCCTCAGCCGCGCATAAGAAGGCTTCGCAGGCCGGTTTGGGAAGCAGCTATTTAACCTGATAAATCAATTAGTTATTTTATTTTCGCGGTATTTAAGACTTGGTTTACTACAATGCAGAATAATTATGAGTGAATTTTAATATGAAAATCGAAATTTTTAAAGACGGGTATAATCAATATGAGCAAATACACGCGGCGAGATTTTAAATTTAATTTCTACACCGAGCTTTGCCCGGCTGCTTCCGTTGCCACCATCGGCGTAGGTATTATAACGATCACGCTCGGCGGTTCGTTTGCCGCCGCTATTTCACTCATACTGAGCGGTATTGTGCTGGGCGTTATCACGCCGAGCTCCCGCGTCCGTATTCCGGTCGTCATCGACGAACGGCCGATCCATCGCGCCCATTACAGTTATATTCGCCATCATAAAAAGAAATTATAACGCCGGAGGATTCCGACATGGCTGATGATCCGAATGAAGAAATTGATGCAGCGCTCGAAGTAGCCCATCGCTCAGAAATTTATATTGTCGCCCGTTCGATCGCCATCGGCCTGCTGCTGGCGGCGCTGGCGATTATATACGATCCGATAACGGCCGTTGTCATTGCCGTAGTTATAACCGCCATGACCATGTTGCCGGGAAAACTGCGCGCGCGGCCGGCGAAAGTCCGGACCGAGGAGCATGTCGATCATCTGCACAGAATTTATTCGCTTAACCGCGCGCGGCACGATTAGCGCAGGCTTGCCCGCCTCAACCGGTCATTGATCGCCGCGCCGAGGCCAGTTTCCGGAATTGGCATCACCGCAATCGCGCGATAGCGTTTGTCGTCCAGCTGCCGCAGCATGGCGAACAAATGCGCCGCCGCTTCCTCCAGATCGCCGCGCCCGCTTAGATTAAGCCGCGTAGCTCCGCCTTTGATAAAAGCCGCAGGTCCAAAGCAAAGCAGGGCTTCGTTATCGGCGGCGCTGTTGGCATTAAGACGCACCGGTAATTCGGGCGCATAATGGCTCGGCAACATGCCGGGCGCCAGCGGCGCTTCGTGGGCGTTATGAGTGGCCGTTTCAACCGGCCCGATCACTTTCTCCAGCTGTTCCCGTGTAATGCCGCCGGGCCGCAGAATACAAATTCGTGGCGAAACGAGGTCCAGCACTGTGGATTCCAGCCCGACCGTCGATTTGCCACCCGCGATAATAAGTTCAACCTTGTCGCTGAGGCTTTCCGCGACATGCAAAGCCGTTGTCGGGCTGATCTTGCCGGAAAGATTAGCGCTCGGCGCCGCAATCGGCCGGCCGACGGCTTTAAGGAGCGCTTGCGCGACCGGATGCGACGGAATTCGCACCGCCAGCGTTTCCATACCGGCGCTCGCCAGCAGCGACACCGGGCAATTTTTCTTGCGCGACAACACCAGTGTAAGCGGCCCCGGCCAAAACTGGGTCGCCAATAAGCGCGCCGTATCATTCCATTCGATGTGGGGATCGAGCGCTGCAACCTCCGCCACATGCGCGATGAGCGGATTAATCTGCGGCCGTCCCTTCGCCGCATAAATCGCCGCTACGGCAAGGTCGTTAGTCGCATCGCCGCCGAGCCCGTAAACCGTTTCCGTGGGAAATGCGACAAGCTTTCCCGCGCGCAGCAAATCGGCGGCGCGGGCGATGACTTCGGGAGAAGAGGGGGCTACCGGCAAGAGTTTATCAGTCTAATTAAAACCGCCGCAGGGCGTTGGCTTGGCATCGGCTTTTAAATCGTAGCAATAATGCCCTGTGCCGTGCTTCCACATGGGTAGCGTATAACCATATTCGGAAAACATTTGATCATCCGATGCAAAAGCAAAATCGGCACAAAGCTTATAAGCTTTGTCGTCGGTTTTTTGGTAAGTGTAGGGCGCGCTGCTGACTGGATCCTTGACCGATTGAAGGGCTGGATCTTCCTTCACAAGCTCATCCATATCGGCAGGTAACGAAAGATGTTTCTTCCAATGGGCCATAACTGCGGTTTGGATTTTTTGTAAATCCTGGGTTCGCGCAACATCCATTTTGTGGTTGCGTGCATCGCGCGGCGGATTCAAATAAATCGATGTCGCCACGGTTGCAACAACCACGATACTGCTGAGAATGGCTAGAAAACGGCCGTTGGCCGCATGGGCCATCATTCTTTTTCTTCCTTTTTGAGGTCGCAGAAATAATACAGGAAAATTGTACCGGCAACCGCGGCGGCGATGATGACCTTGAGAATGAATCGAATAGTAAGATCGCCGTTCAACACATTGTACACAAGCGTCGTAGCATCGCCGATCAAAATGCAGATCGTGACGAACAGCGTTAGATAGGTGAGCCAACGCCGTATCGGCGAAAGTTTCTTGGCGGGATTCGCCCGGATTTCCTTATTTATGAAATTGGCGATGAACAGGTAGATCGGGAAGGCGCATATGATGGCGGCTGTCGGCCAATGCCCGGTTGTCTCATGCCAAAAAATGCCCATCCGGTCGCCCGGATCCGGGTAAGCGCGATCAACAAAATCGAACAACAGAGTCACCAGATTGATCGCCGAATAATAAAGTGTGGCGAACATCACGAGATACAGGAACGCATCGCGCGCGGATAAAGACGGACGCGGCTTCGGCACCGGTATCGGAAAGCCGCCGTCTGCAAAACCAGACAGAGCGGATTTAATCTGCACGGCGGGCCAGCCGGCGGCGGTCAGCGCTTTTTCAATTTCGGGACGGGCGCTTCCGCGCTGCAGAGCTTCTTTGACGAAAATTTCCAGTTTTTGTACTTCTGAAGCCATAACCCCGTCTCCCCGGAGGAATGAGAATATATGACAGATTTGGGCCTAAGCATAGAGGGGCCCGATTTCTGCATATATTAGAGCTCAGCGAGCGCTTTTTTCACTTCACCAACATGACCCGGCACGCTCACCTTGTGCCAGGCCGCGCGGATGATGCCTTTGCCGTCGACCAAAAAGGTGGCGCGTTCGATGCCCATATAGGAACGGCCATACATGCTCTTCTTGATCCAGACGCCAAACGCGTTGCACACTTTGCCGTCTTCATCGGAGGCGAGCGGAAATTCGAGGCCGAATTTTTTCGCGAATTTCTCATGGCTGGCGAGGCTATCCTTGGACACGCCGATCACCGGCACGCCGAGTTTGTTGAAAGCCGCCGCATTGTCGCGGAAGTCACAGGCCTCGGCCGTGCAGCCCGAAGTATTATCCTTCGGATAAAAATAAATGACGAACGATTTGCCTTTAAGGCCGGAACGGGTCGCACGGCCGATTTGGGTCGCGGGCAAGGAAAAATCCGGAACCGGGCTGCCCACGGCGGCTTTGCCCGATGTTTTGGCGGCGCTTTTGACGGTAATTTTCTTGGCGGCCTTGGCTTTCGGGGATGAGGTTTTCTTCTTGGTTGCGGCGCTGGCCATGAAATGCTCCTGATAAAAAAGATCAATAACGGCAGCAAAATCTTAAGGCTGGTCAATGTCAAGTACTATCGCCGTTAAAATGCCATCTAAAGCCGTAATGAATGAAAATAATGCTTATCGGCGCGCATTCGCCCGATGACAGCCCGCGCTTTCGCCTTTATGTTCGTACGCGCATGTCTGGTATTTTCTATCGTCCCCTGCGCCTGATCGTTGAATTTGTGGCCGCCGTCATCGGTGTCGGCATCGTGCTGATCGCTTTGCTGGCGTGGAGGCTCAACGAAGGGCCGATCACCTCCACTTATTTCACGCCCTATATTGAAAAAGCGATCAACAGCATATTACCCGGCACCCGCGCAGCCATCGGCAGCACGGTGCTGGTGTGGGACAATACCGATCATTCGATCTCGTTGCGTGCCGACGATGTGCATATCACCGGGCCGCAGGAAAGCCCGGTGGCCGTGGTCAAGGATCTCAATCTGCGCATGAGCATATTCGGCTTGCTGGTCGGGCGCATCGTTCCGGCGCGCATGCATATCGATCATCCGCAAATATGGCTGAAGCGCGACAAGAACGGCAATGTCCTGTTCGGCGGATTGCCGGCGGCCGCGGCAGCGCCCAACCATGGGGATGCAACCTCGCTGGGCGCCATTGCCGAGGATCTTATCGAGGCACATTTCATGCGCCGGCTGCAGATCACCGATGGCGCGGTTGCCGTTCATGATGAGGCTACCGGCACCGACTGGTCGCTCGATATGCCGGATGCTGTGCTCGAACGGCGCATCGGCGGCAGCCTTGATGGCCAGGCGCACATGAAGGTGTCGCAGGATACGCACAACGCGTTGCTGGCGGTGCATTACAGCTATGAGCTCGCGCAAAAGCAGCATCATCTCACCGCCCGCTTTACCGGCATCAACCCGGCGACCTTGGTGCCGCCCGGCAGCAAGGGTAAAATTGTCGACATACCGTTAACCGGTGAAGTTACGGTCGCCGCAGATCGTAACCTTTCCATCGTCGGCGGGACGCTCGATGTGCAGGGCGACGGTGGCAAGCTCGATTATGCACAATTCTGGGACACGCCGCGGGATGTCAAATCGCTCGCAGTCAAGGCGCGCTATGACCGCGAAATGGGCAAGCTGGATGTCACTTCGACCAATATCGATTTCGGCGGTCCGAAACTCGCCGTGGCTTTTGAGGGCGCGCCGCCGGCTTCCAAGCCATCGCCGCATGATATGGATTTTACGCTCAAACTGCGGTTCACCGATGTGCCGATGGGCGAATTCGACCGTCTCTGGCCGAAGCCGGTCATTCCCGGCGCGCGCGAATGGATTATCGCGAGCTTGTCCAAGGGCACGTTCGATGAAGGCGATGCCAGTTTCAAGGGTGGCCTCAAATGGAACGACCTGGATAATATCGAAATTCAGGAAGGTGGTGGAACCGTCGCAGCCTCGAACGCTACGGTTAAATATCTTGACGGGATGCCGTGGGTTGTAGGCGTGTCGGCCAAAGGCTCTTTCGATCTTAATAAGATGACGGTTACGGTTTCCGGTGGTGGGATTGGCGATCTCAAATTGCAACCCTCAACCATCACGCTTTCGGATTTCGAGCAAAAAGTGCAGAACATCGATCTGCCGATACATATTACCGGGCCGATGCCGGCGGTGCTCAAGCTTATCGACGCGCCACGTTTTGGTTACGCGAAGGCTGTCGGCCTTTCAACCGATACGGTTACCGGCAATTTCGACGGCACAGTGCGCCTCAAATTTCCATTATTAAAAGATCTTTTGATGAAAGACGCCGATATCAAGGCGACCGCTACGCTCACCGATCTTGCATCGTCGCAATTACTCAAAGGGGTAGATATCGCGCAGGGCAACCTGGCGCTCGATCTCGACAAAAACGGGTTTTCGCTCACAGGTACAGAAACCGCCAACAAGATACCAGTCACGATTTCTTGGCAGCAGGCGTTCGACGAAAATTCCGGCAAGCCTCTTAAGCAGGCGACGGTCTCCGGCAACGTGACCGGTGCCCAATGGGCGGCGCTCGGCGTCGATGTTTTGAGCAAGATCGACGCGCCGATTGCCGCCAATCTTCAGATGATTCAAAAGACCAAGGCCTCCACCACTTTCTCCGGAACTTTTGATGCCAAGGCACCCAATCTGCGTATTGATGAACTCAACTGGCAGAAAGCCGCCGGTGCGCCGACCCAGTTTTCCTTCACGGCGGAACAGCAGGACGGCAAGGATATTCAAATCAAATCGATCGAGGCCAGTGGGCCCGGGCTTAAAATCAAAGGCAAGGGAACGCTCGACGCCACCACCTACGCCCCTCTCAATGTCACGCTTGATCCATTTGTAGCCGGCCGCAGCGAGGCCGCGCTGCATTTCGAGCAGCAGAAAGGGGAGAAGAGCAGGATCGTCTTTTCCGTGCAGGGGCAATCATTCGATGTAACCGGCCTGCGCGGCGGCAACGACCCGGATCGTGCGGATCCGCGCGAGAAGGAATATAACCTCAAGCTCGGCAAGCTTTATACCAGCGCCTTCGGTTTTATCGTCGATGCGCATGGCAGCGCGGTGCGGGATCCGGAAGGCTGGAGCACCATCAGCCTTCATGGGTTGGCGGATGGCGGGCATCAGCTTGATATCGATCTTGCTCTCGAATCCGACGGGCATCGCACTTTTTCACTGCGTTGCGATGATTTCGGCAAGGCGCTCAAGGGCCTCGGCTTCACCGACACGGTCAAGGACGGCAAGCTCAAGGTCACCGGCGTCAGCACACCGGAACAGCCGCGCATGATCGAAGGCAAGGTTTACATCGGCCATTTCCTTGTCAAGGATTTGCCGGCGTTGGTGGTGCTCATCAACGCGACTTCGCCGTTCGGCATCATCGACCTTTTTACCGGCAGCCTCGATTTTGATAATCTGAGCGGCAAATTCCGCTGGCAGAAAGACGACCTCGATCTCAGCGATGTTCGTGCCTCCGGCAATACGGTCGGCATTACGGTCAATGGCAAGGTTGATATGAACAACGGCGATGCCGATCTCAACGGCACCGTGGCGCCGTTCAGCGTCGTCAACCGCATTCTCAACTACATTCCGATCATCGGTGATATGATTACCGGCGGCGAAGGGCAGGGAGTTGTGGGCGTCAATTACACGATTAAAGGACCGCTCGATAATCCCAAGGTCGGCGTCAATCCGGCGTCACTACTGGCGCCGGGATTTTTGCGCAACTTGTTTTTCGGCAGCGGTGATGACTCCAGCTCCAAGGAGCCTGAAAAAGAAAATGTAGCGCCTGCCGAAACGCCGGCGCCGGTAAGCAATCCGGTTAAAACGAATATCAACAAATAATAACCCCACTTTTAGTGATGAGCGACTATTCGATCGATGTAACATATGCCTATGCGCAGCTGGGACTGGCGGTTGGTGCTTCACCCGCCGATATCGCTGGTGTGCTGGCGAATGCGCGCAATTATCGTTTTTACACCCGCGCGCGCGTCGCGCATGTTGAGAAATTCTGTGAATTTTTTAGTGCCCGCGCTCGGCTCGGCGCCCTAACGGAACAGTTCGCCGAAATCCGCAAGGCCTATCATCAAAAGGCCATGGCGCTTCATCCCGACCGCAACGCGAATAACCGCGCGGCGGAGGATGAGCTTAAGGCGATTAATGCGGCTTTTGCCCTCGTCGAAGACATTCACCGCGAAGCGCGCGATCACTTCAAGTTGAATGAAGAACAACGCCGCACAATCGAACAGGAAGCTCGCGAGGCGACGGAGCGCGAGAGGCCGGCAGAGCAGGCGCAGGAACATGCGAAAGAAAACGCTCCGCCAAAACCTGAGCAACCAAAAGCTCAGACCACGCCTACCGGCAGCCATCTTTATTTTGCCGCCTCGATCCCGCGCTCAGTTCGCAGCGCGCGCCTTTCACACCTTCCCGTCGGTTACATTATCGGTAGCTGGCACATTGAGGTCAAAAACGACCTAAATCAGGTGTTCGATGTCATCATGCTGCCGGAAAAGGAATTTAATCGCGCGCGCATGTATCTCGGCGCGCCGACCGTTGTCGATCCATCGTTATCGCGCGGCGGTGTTACGCCGCCTTATGTTCCGAAAGATACGAAGCAGGTTGTGGTGCCGGAGGGGGAGGCTGATCCCCGGGCTTTTGCGAAGGAGTATTTTTTAAGGGAGTTTAATTTGCTACCGAGGATGCGTTGAACTGTGCACCCAAGGTTAAACCGCCTTCGCCAGCGCGTGCCGTTTCTTGCCGAAGCTAAGCCGGGCATAACCCTCGGCATCCATATCGTGGGACGATACGGTCGCCGTCACTTCCGAAACCGCGTTGCCGTTAAGCTTCACGCCACCTTGCTCAATCATGCGCTTGGCTTCGCCTTTGGAAGTGGTGATGCCGAGTTCGACGGCGATATCGATAATCGCGGGCGTGAGATTGCGCGGAAATTCGTAAACCTTGAGCCCGGCGCCCTTGCCGCTGCCCTCGAACGTCTCGCGTGCGGTTTCGTGTGCCTGCTTGGCGGCTTCCTCACCATGCGCAAGCAAGGTCGCCTGATAGGCGAGGATTTTCTTGGCCTCGTTAATTTCCTGCCCGTCGAGTTTTTCAAGCTTGGCGATTTCCGCCATCGGCATGTCTGTGAACAGTTTGAGGAACCGCACAACATCGGCATCCTCGGTGTTGCGCCAGAATTGCCAGTAGTCATAAGCGCTCAAACGCTCCGGCCGCAGCCACACGGCGCCTGCCGCCGTCTTGCCCATTTTGGCGCCGGATGATGTAGTGATAAGCGGCGTCGTAAGACCGTACAAATCGACATTGCGAACGCGGCGGCCGAGTTCAACGCCATTGACGATATTGCCCCACTGATCCGATCCGCCCATTTGCAAAACACAGTTATGGCGCGTGGCCAGTTCGACGAAATCATAGGCCTGCAAGATCATGTAATTGAATTCGAGGAAAGTAAGCGGCTGCTCGCGTTCCAGCCGCATTTTGACGGAGTCAAAGGTAAGCATGCGGTTGATGGTGAAATGCGCCCCGACATCGCGCAGGAAGGGGATATAGGCCAACCCGTCCAGCCAGTCGGCATTATTCACCATAATGGCTTCGATCGTGCCGCTGCCGAACGTAAGAAAATTGCTGAAAATTACCTTGATGCCGGCGATGTTGGAGGCGATTTTTTCATCCGACATTAACTGTCTTGTCTCATCCTTACCTGACGGGTCGCCGACCTTAGTGGTGCCGCCGCCCATAAGCACGATCGGCCGGTGGCCGGTCTGCTGCAGGCGACGCAGGATCATGATCTGCATGAGGCTGCCGACATGGAGGCTGTCGGCGGTGGCATCGAAACCGATATAGGCGCTCAACGGGCCCTTGGCCGCCTTGGCATCGAGGGCCTCGAAATCGGTGCATTGATGGATATAACCGCGTTCGGTCAATACGTTAAGGAAATCGGATTTAAACCTTGTCATGCAGGCACCCTCATGTTGGTATTGGAGCCCATTTTAGACCGGTCGAGCGAGCTATGAAAGAAGCAGGGATGTACCACGCAATCGGCCTCATGAGCGGCACCTCCATGGATGGGGTCGATGCCGCTTTGGTGGAAACCGACGGTGGCACCCATGTGCGCGCGCTGTCCACCATGACCGTACCCTATGACGCGCCGTTCCGCGCCCGGCTGCGCAAATATCTTGGCAACCAGAGCGGCACCAGCGATCCGGAAGTGGCCGCCTTCGAGCGCGAGCTTACCGAGCTGCACGCAGAAATCGTGCAAAAATTCATTGAGCACGTGAACGGCCTCGCGCCGTCGATCGATCTTATCGGTTTTCATGGCCAGACAATCTGGCATCAACCCAAGAAGCGGGCAACCATCCAAATCGGCGATGGTGCCTTGCTCGCCCGCATGACTAAAATTCCGGTGGTGAACGATTTCCGCACGGCTGATGTGAAGGCCGGCGGCAACGGGGCGCCGCTGGTGCCGCTTTATCATCGCGCGCTGGCAGCCGACCTGCCGAAGCCGGTGGCTATCGTGAATATCGGCGGCCTGTCGAACATTACCTGGATCGGCAACGACAAGGATGGCGAGGAAAATATCGTCGCCTTCGATTCCGGTCCCGGCAATGCGCTCATCGACGACTGGATGCTGCACCGGATCGGGCAGGCCTATGACGAATTCGGCGCTTTGGCGGCCGCCGGCCGTGCCAATGAAAAACTGGTGACCCGCTTCCTTGCGCAGGCATTCTTTAAACGCAAACCGCCGAAATCGGTTGATCGCAACGCATTTCGCCATGTCGATCTTGAAGGCGTGACGGCCGCCGATGGCGCCGCGACACTCACGCTCATCACGGCCAAAGCGATCGTTAAGGCGCTGGATTTTGTACCGCAGAAACCGCTCAATCTTTATGTGACGGGTGGCGGACGATTAAACAGAACGCTTATGCGCTTTATCGCGGAGCTGGCCGAAGTGCCGGTCGGCCCGGTCGAAGAACTCGGCTGGAGCGGCGATGGACTTGAAGCGGAAGCGTTCGCCTATCTCGCGGTGCGCTCGCGTCTTGGACTGCCGATCAGCATGCCGGCAACAACCGGCGTGCCAAAGCCGATGACCGGCGGCAAGCTGCACCAGCCGGAATAATTGTAAATTTGATTTTCAATCGCAATTAGGGATAAAAGTCCATTTTCCCAATCAAATCATAGCCACAATCATTTGCCGCAATGCTCTTAGCCATTGATTCAAGGCTTGCATTTCCGGCGACAAGCTTGTTTATTTTTCGCACATGTATTTTCAGCCTAAGGAGAAAATTATGGCCGTTCAGCCCTCGAAAAATAGCCCCTCGCTAACGACAATGGATTTGAATCGCGTGTATGCAGGTTTTTACAAACAGGTCAAAAAAACTGATTTGTTAGCCACCGATGCCTCTGCCGTGGCCGTGCATGCATTGACCGAGAATGGAGATTTTATCAGCCGATTGATAGGCGAAGGCAGAAGGCGCCTCCCTCAAACATCAAATGAACTGGCTGGGGCTATGAGAAAAGTAAGAGAAGTAACTTTAGGTACGCTGCAAAGAACGATGGACAGCGGACGCATTGCGACGCTTTCGGTCGCCGAAAAAAGAGAAGCGCGTGTGCATGTCGAAACGGCCTTCCGAGAAACGCTGAAACTGACACAGAGAAGGTCCTCACTATCCAGCAGCAGAGGAACGGCATCTCATATAGCAGCAATGGCAGCGACTCCGGGCTAGCTACGAAGCCGCACAAGTATCTATTGGCATCTAAAGTTGTGCGGGAAAAAGCTGCTCTCGCGATTATCCTTACACGCGGGTCAAGTAGTTAAAGGCTTATCCGGCCGTTTGCGAAATGTGGGAAGGCGCGGAGAGCGCCTCTTCCATCCGCTGCACATGCCTTGCATAGCTGATAATCGCCGCGGCAGTTGCGACATTGAGATTGGGAACGCCATTTTGCGCAACTTCAGCCTGCCGCGTTGGATCAATCGGCGTGCCTTGAGATTTCTGTTTCGGCACTACGACATCCGCTAGCGGGATATATAAGCGCGCGTCGGCGTTCTGGATCACATCGGCGGGCAGCCCGTCATATTCATTGCCAAGCAGAATGACATCGCCCTCACGGAAATCGAATTCGTTCAGCGGGATCGAATGACGGTCGAGCGAGGTGGCAATAATGCGGCCCGATTGCGTTTTGCGAAGCGCCGCGAGGCTATCGACAATTTGGGGTGCACGCCGCGTAAAGGCGCCGCATGAAAAATCAGAAATCGTGACGGCCTTTTGTGGATCGGCGAGGATGCTGCGCGGATCGTAGATGGCTACGCGATCATCGAATTGTTCTGCTGCGCGGAGCGTGAGGCCGATATTGATCGGCGATTGCAGGTCGTAAAGAAACAACATGCATTGCCAATCGAAAGGTTAGCTCGCCATCGCCAGCGCTGGCGGGCGTTGATGCAGCGCGAAATCGAGGTAATCCTCGACGCAATCGACCACCTGCGTGAGATGATCGGTGAAGAAATGTGTCGCGCCGGGGATCACGCGGTAATCGATGGTAATGCCGCGTTGATGCGAAAGCTTGTGCACCAGCTTGGCGACGAACGGCTCCGGCACGATTTCGTCGGCTTCGCCGTGGATGATCTGGCCGGAAGATGGGCAGGGCGCCAGGAAATTGAAGTCGAGCATGTTGGCCGGCGGCGCAATCGAAATGAAGGACTGGATTTCCGGCCGGCGCATAAGCAACTGCATGCCGATCCACGCGCCAAATGAAAAGCCCGCAACCCACACGCTGCGCGCGTTCGGATTTACGGTTTGCAGCCAATCGAGCGCCGAGGCAGCGTCGCTCAATTCGCCTTCGCCGCGGTCATAGGTGCCCTGGCTGCGGCCAACGCCGCGGAAATTGAAACGCAGGGTCGAGAAATCGCGCTCGGAAAAAGAGCTGAAAACAGAATAGACCACTTTATTGTTCATGGTCCCGCCATGCTGCGGGTGCGGATGCAGGATAAGGGCAATCGGAGCTGAAGGCGAACGGCCGGGACTATAGCGGCCTTCGAGACGGCCGGCAGGGCCGGTAAAGAGCACTTCAGGCATGATTTTCCTCGGTTTTAGGGTGCTTTTAAGTCAAAAATCTGCTATAATCCAACTACAACAAGCGTACTTAGGCATTTTCGCGGCAGGCGGCATCCTAGCACAACCGGGATGGAGATGTTCAAGAAGCTAATTCAACGCCTTGAACGAATCTTTTAGCAAGCTGCCGTAACTTCATATGTATGGAAATACAAGGCTATAGACCGGAATGTTGAGGAAATAGAAGTTGGATGAAATGCGTCCGTTAACCAACCAGCACCACATAAAAACTATTGCATGATATATCTTGATTACAACGCCGGTGCGCCGGTGAAGCCCGCCGTCCGGGTCGCGGTCATGGAAGCCATGGACCGGCAGGGCAATCCATCCTCCGTACATCGCTTTGGCCGGGCTGCGCGAAAGCACATGGAAGAAGCGCGCGCGGCGGTAGGTGCTTTTGCCGGCGTGCGGCCGGCGCAAATCATTTTCACCAGCGGCGGCACCGAAGCCAACAACATGGTTCTGCGCGGCTTCGGCGAGCGCGCGATTATTGCCTCGGCCATTGAACATGATTCCGTGCTGGCGAATGCCGCAAACCAGTCGCGCTTGCCGGTAACGCGTGACGGCGTGATCGATGTGACGCGGGCCGACGAAATTCTCGAGGGACTGACGCCGGGCGCAATCATCTCCGTCATGCTCGTCAATAATGAAACCGGCGTGATCCAGCCGGTCGGTGAGATTGCGCGCCTTGCTCATCGCTATGGTCACTTCATCCATACTGATGCTGTGCAGGCGGCAGGAAGACTGCCGCTCGATTTCCGTGATCTCGGCGTCGACTTCCTTACGCTTTCCGCCCATAAGATCGGCGGTCCGCAAGGCATCGGTGCCCTGATCATCAACGAAAAGATCGCTGTCGCGCCGCTGGTGCGCGGCGGCGGCCAAGAGATGAATCGTCGCGCCGGCACAGAGAACGGTGCTGCCATCGCCGGGTTCGGGGTCGCCGCGCTGCTTGCGGCTGATGATCTGCTCGATATGCCGCGGCTTACAACTTTACGCGACCGTTTGCAGGCGCGTTTGCAGGACGCCGGCGGCGAAGATGTCGTGGTGCCGGGCGCAGACGCACCGCGTGTCGGCAATACGCTTAACATCGCCATGCGCGGTGTAAGCAGCGAAACGCAAGTTGTGGGCATGGATCTCGCCGGCATCGCCGTAAGTGCCGGCGCCGCCTGCTCGAGCGGCAAGGTGAAAGCCTCGCACGTGCTCAGTGCCATGGGATTTGGCAGCGATGTCGCCGGTTCGGCGCTGCGCATTTCGCTCGGTTGGAACACACAAGAACAGGATATCACGCGCTGCGTCAATGCATGGAGCGCGCTGCATGAACGTACGCAAAAAACCAAGAAGGCCGCATAAGAAAGTAGGGGAAAAGCATGTCGTTCAATGTCATCGGTTTCAGTGAATTCGCCGCCCACACGCACAGCGATCTTAATTGTTGGCTCTGCCAGAAAGCCGTGTCGTCGCGCGCGCTGTTCTGCCATCACTGCGGCACCATCCAGCCGGTACGCGCGATCGATCATTTTGCCCGTCTCGGCCTCGAGCGCCGCATCGATATCGATATCGACCAGCTTGATCATCAGTATGCCGCGCTGTCGCGCACGCTCGATCCGCAGCGCTTCATGATACGCGGCCTCGGCGAACGCGGACATGCCGCCCGCCAGCTGGATGCGCTTAACGATGCTTACGAGATTTTGCGCGAGCCGCTGCGCCGTGGCCGTTATTGGCTATCGCTGCATGAAAAGTCGCCGAAGCAGCCGCCCGACATGCATCCTTTCGTCAAGGAACTGCGTCGCGAACTGGATAAAGCGGACGAGCCGTGCCACTGCGATCGCGTGGCGCAAAAAGCCGGTCATGCGATGGAGCAGGGCATCATGGGACTTATGCAGGCCCTGCGCGGTGAAAACTGGCAGCAGGCCAACGTGACGTTGACGGAACTCGATGGCCTTGAATCTATTTTAGGCGATGTCCGCGCCCGTCGTTCGCAATTGGCGCCGAATAATAGATAAGAGGGTATTTCCGTGCAGTTTCTCGTTATTGCCCGTGATGCACCGGGCCCTGACGTGGCCGCGCGCCGCAAAAGAATGCGGGAATCTCACCTTGCTTCGCTCAAAAAACTGAGATCCTTCGGCCAGCTTGTGATGGCCGGCGCCTTGCAAAATGAAGATGGTGAGACAATCGGTTCGACCGTCGTCTTCGACTTTCCCGATCGCGCTGCGCTAGACGCATATCTGCAAACCGAACCTTTTGTCGAAGGCAAGGTGTGGGATCAGATCGAAATCTATCCGTTCCGCGTGGCGCCGGTATAAAGCGGTAGATTGATGCTTAGGGAATCTGCCCGGGCTTCATCGGAATTTCACCAGGTTTCGCCTGGTTCGCGGTTCCAAATCTAAAGAACGGATCGCAGTGGCGTTGAATGAGCGCCACTTGTTCATCCGGCAAATCCTCATTCACCAATTTTGGTTCATCGGGCAAAAAGTCCGTGCAGGCGTTTTTGAGGTTCTTGGAAAAATCGGTCGCCTGTGCCTGCTTCTTATAATCCATGATCTTTCTGTAATCGGTCGCGGCAAAGCCGAGCAGGGTCATGCCGATGAGCAGTAGTCCGAAAAAGGATGTCGCGTATTGCACGGTGGAATCCTGCCGCGCATCGTGAGGCTTTCGCAATTCGCGAAACATACGAAACAATTCACGCAACGCAAAACCGAGGGCAATGAAGCCGACGATTAGGCAGGTGAGCAAAGTTGAATCGCTTAACGGATCGGCGGAACGGCTCGCCCAGACGGCGCCATCGGCGGCGGCCTTCAACTTCTGGAGATGATCGGCGACTGATTGATCGATCGCCATGGGAACTCTCTACGCTTTTTGTTATGCCAAGCTGCCAACCGGCAGCCGAAAAAATATTCTCCGTCGGTCCGATGAATTTTGCAATGGCTTTATCGGCCCCAAAGCGCGACAAACCCTTATCCAATATAGGGAACAGGGATTCCGTTTTGGTTGTTCCGGGAAAGTAAAGATACCGCAAAACCCTGCGGCACAAAAAGTACAGAGTTATTTTTGGACCAGCTGGCAAGTATTCTGATAACACCCGACCAGTTCCCCGCGCTCTTTACACGGCGTTTTTTCGATATCTTTGCCGGATTTTTCTACGAAATATTTGGTGAGATCGTCGGTATGATTTTTATTCACGCCTACGCAATGGCCAGTTGGTGTGTTGATGACGGTGCAATCATCGTGATCCTCGCACGAAAACCATTTGAGATGGCTGTCGATCAGGGAGCGTGAATTGTCGGCCTGCGCCACCGCCGGGATCAATATTCCGGCTAACAGCAATGCGTATATAAATGTTTTCATAGTTCCCCTCAGGCCGTTGTTGTAGCCCTAGGAAAGCTAGTTCCGCAAGCGGAAGGATTTGTGGGGCAAACGACCCGTTGAGACGAAGAATTAGGGCAGCAAAATCAAGCTGCCCGCACGGCTTCCAGCGCTTCTTCGGCTTTTTCGTAGTCCGCGGCTGGCGTTTTGCCGTCGCGCAAGGCGACTGCGCCGGCGAGATCGACCGAAACAAGTTGCGAGACGCCTTTTTCGCTCATGGTCACGCCGTAGAGGCGATCCATGCGCGCCATGGTTAGCCGCTGGTGGGTGATGATGAGGAAGCGGGTGCCGGTTTCGCGTGCGATATCCTCGACCAGCTGGCAGAAACGATCGATGTTGCTTTCGTCCAACGCCGCTTCGGCTTCGTCCAGCACACATATCGGCGAAGGGTTGGTCTGGAACACCGCAAACAACAGCGCAATCGCCGTAAGCGTGCGTTCGCCGCCCGAGAGCAGGGACAGGATCTGCATCTTCTTGCCCGGCGGGCTCGCGAAGATTTCGAGGCCGGCATTGAGCGGATCTTCGTCGTCGATAAGCTCGAGATGCGCCTTGCCGCCTTCGAACAAACGCTTGAACAAGACCTGGAAGCGTTCATTGACTTGCGTAAAGGCCGCCTGCAGACGTTCACGCGCTTCGCGGTTAAGCTGAGAAATGCCCTGCCGCAATTTCGCTATCGCCGCCTCGAGATCTTCCTTTTCCTTCTGCAATTTGTCGATTTCACCCTGCACGGTTTCCGCTTCGGTTTCGGCGCGAAGATTGACCGGCCCCATATTATCGCGCTCGCGCAGATAGCGGCCAAGCGCCTGTTCGAATTCGAACACGCTGGGCTGGGCTTCGTCCTGCCCCAGCGCGGCAATCGCCGGCAATTCTTCCGGCCCGCAGTTGAGTTTTTCCTGCATGCGCTCGCGCAGCCCATTGAAATGCTCGTTGGCGGCCACAATGGCGCCTTCCGACCGCACGCGTTCTTCGCGGGCATCGGCCAGCGCGGCTTCGTCATGCTTAAGCTGATGCTCGACCACGCTGAGTTTTTGCTCGGTTTCGATAAGCAGGTCGGCGGCACCTTTGCGCTTGGTTTCCGCATCCGACAGTTCGGTAAGCAACCGCGCGCGCGAAGCCGCCAGTTCGGCCGGGCGTACACGTAATTTAAGAAGCTGTGCATCGATCGCGCGCATGCGTTCGGTGAGTGCATTGATCTGTTGTTCAGCATTACCAACACGTTCGCGCCATGCTTCGACTTCGGTGACAATCGCGCCGCGGCGCGCCTCGAACATTTGTTGTTCGCGGGCAAGGCGGTCGCGTTCGCTTTGGCAGCGGGCCTGTTGATCGCGTTTTTCGGTCATATCGGCGCGTTTCTGGGCAATTTCGGCGCGCCCGGCGGCGAGATCAGGCAAGGCCAGAAGATCGCCTTCCAGCACCATCGCGCGTTCCTTAAGCTCGAATTGATCGATGTTAATCTGGCGCAAGGCATCATCGAGCGACGACAGGCGCGAGGCGATGACGGTGGATTCCTTCTCCTGCGTGCTGTAGGTGCGGCGCGCATCATCGGCGGCAGCGAAAGCGGCCTTCAAAGCCTGGCGAGAAGCGCGGTCATCATCCTGGCGCAGTGTTAGCGTTACGTTTGCTTCTTCGAGAGCCTGCTCGGCGCGTTGATTCCAGACTTCGGCTTCGGCAATTTCCTGCTCGAGCGCAGTAAGGCGATTACGCTGTTTCATGCGAATGGCGGTGGCCGTCTTCGCTTTCGGCGTGACGGTGTAGCCATCCCAGCGCCATGCCCAACCGTCGCGGCTCACAATGACTTGTCCCGGCTGCAGGCTGGCGACGGCGCTTTCGCCGGCTCCGGCATTTTCGACCAGTCCGATCTGCGAGAGGACGCGGGCAAGTGCCGGCGGGGCTCTCACATGCTGGGCAATCGACGCAATGCCGCGTGGCAGCGACGGGGCATGCGTGAACGGCGGCAGGGTGCGCCAATGCATGGCGACACGTGGATCGAGCCCGGCGGTGAGCGCTTCGCCCAGCGCCACAGCCAGTGCGAATTCGAGGCCCGGCGTCACGGCGATGAGATCGATCACCTGTTCTGTGCGTTCCTCGTCCTCATTCTGGTGATGCTGGAGCAGTGCGATGATAGCGTCAGATTCGGCGCGCAGCTTGGTGACTTTCGCGGCCGTGTTCTGCATATTTTCGCGCTTCTCGGCCTGAACGGCTTCGGCGGCGAAACGCGCCTGCTCGGCAATGCTGGCATCATGCTGCCGGCGCGCAAGTTCCTTGTCAGATGCTTCGACCAATGCGGAGGCAAATGAAAGCTCGGGACGTCCCGCCGCTTCGGCCGCGAATTTCGCGCGTTCATCGTCTAGCTGCCGCCGGCGTGCCGTGAGGTTCGCCTGCTTGACGCAAAGATCGGTGATTTCGCGCTGTAGATTTATCTGTCGTGTTTCGGTCGCGGCGGCGGCTTCTACCAACTGCGCGAGGAATGCATCGATGCGGTCAATGTCCTGCGTAACGCTTGCAAGCGCATCGACGGCTTGCGGCAACGCGATGGCGACGTCGGCATTATCCTGGTCGAGCTTGCGGCGTTCTTCCTCAAGCCGCGAAATGGCGGCATCGCCGTCGGCGCGGCGGATTTCTTCGCGCTCGCGGTCGCTGCGGGCCTGCGTAAGGCGCTGTTCCTGCGCCTGCGTTTCTTCGGCGATGCGTTTTTCCTCGGCCTCGACCTGTTCGCGGGCGAGCGTGAGCTTCTGCACAACCGCAGCGGCAACCGCTTCGGCTTGTCGCATACCGGGAAGTTCGG
>Ga0207006_1016_pt1 | contig 25681 bp, 28 predicted proteins | sample Alteio_BWMinCont_84_FD_153497 | JGI IMG/M metagenome (GOLD analysis project Ga0207006, IMG submission 153497) | Enriched cells from forest soil in Barre Woods Harvard Forest LTER site, Petersham, Massachusetts, United States -... | ecosystem: Environmental > Terrestrial > Soil > Temperate forest >...
CAACCCCATCGAGGAGATCCCCGCCGATGCGTGTCCGCCTAAGCCAGGTGATGGTCAGATTGCCGCTGCCATCGCGGCTGCCGGTGATCTGTACCGGGCTGTAGGGTTTGAGTTGGCGGCCGGTATAGGTGAAGCTCTGCTCACTGGTTGCAGCCAGGCTGGAGCCGACGCTTACCGCTTTGTAATAGCTGAGCAGGCCAAGCCGGTTGAGCGGCATGGATAGCCTTGTAATCGTGCTGTCCAATAAGACGATGCTATCGCCTGCCAGATGATTTGCCACTTGATCTTCGGTACCGAGGCGGCCACGGAGTAGCACTGATAATTCATAGACATTGGTTGAGATCAGCGTCGCATTGACGAACTGGATAATCTCGCCGCCGATCACCATACTGTTAGCGCCATTGAGGACGCCCAGCATCGTGCTGCTCGATAGCTGCCCTTCGATCAACGCCACCTGGATGGTGTTCTCATAATCCCAGCTGTACGTCGTGCCGGCACCGAGGGCGGCGAGTGCTACACCTAAGACGGAAACCACCGTTTGCTGGCTGATTAAATTATAGACATTGCCTCCTGATTCGCCGCCATCATCGGAACGGTAGCATAAGGCACCGGACCAGCTTGGATCGAGCGGGCTATCGGCAATGGTGATGAAGGCATCGGTCGGCTGGTCGTTCGGAAACGCGGGGAGATCGAGCAGATCCATCTGGGTAGCGGGGACGATCTGCGGCAGTTTCTGGCTGGTCGAGCCGCTTCCCGGCACCATATAGAAATCATAGCTGCTGACATCTTCGCTTACCGCTTTGATCGCCTGGCTGCCATTCTGCAGCATCTGACAATCGGTGATGCGGACGATGTAATTGACATTATCGAGCGTGATGGTAATGACGTCGGTTGGCTCGAGATAGGCATATTGCGCAGGCAGGGTGAACTCGAAGGAATTACGCATCACCCAGGAGGTATAGAGCATCTGGTTGGCCATATTCTGCGCCGTCTGATCGTCGAGCGAGAGGTTGACATTGACGTTGAGCTGGTTGATGGCGTTGGTCACCTGGCGCTGGGCGATCTGGGTGTTGGTTTCGTATTCATTGGCCTGGTTGTAATAGGACAACGAATAGAGCTGCGGCAGGTCGAGCTCCTGGCTGCGGGTGATCTTGGCGATGCTGCGGATATTGCCGCTGCCAGAAGGCGGCACGATATTATCCTGCGGGATGGTCACTATCGATTGCTGGCCGCGTTTGACGAATTTGAGGAGACCGCCCGATTCGACCATATCGAAAAAATATGGCCCCTGTAATTCTTGAAGCACGTCGCGGATGGTGACGATCTGGTTGGTGACATAGCCTTGCACCGTATCGGTCAAGGTCGAAACATCGTAATTGGTGATGCCGATCTCGGTTAATAGGCTGGAGACAATGGCACCTAATCCCGATAGGCCAAGTTTGCCTTCGATCCAGTGGCCGGTGATCCATAAATCGCCGTCCGCCCAGACATTGGTGAAGTCGGGATAATAGGGATAAGGCCGCGCATCCCAGGTCCAGATGAAGGCTTTCGGTACCAGGTTGCTATTGCCGGGCAGCACATTGAGCGAGGCTAGATAATCGAGCGATGCCTGCAAGGCCAGACGCTGCGCCCCGAAATCCACCTGCTGTAACGAGCCGCGCGGATAGGCGCTTTCCGAGGAAGTCGGATCGACGAAAACATTGGGCTCGTTGCTGCAGCCATCGACCGATGGGAAACCGATTTCGGTAAACCATAGCGGCTTCATTTTGGCGGTCCAAGCCGTCGTCGACCCGTTCGGATTGACATGGGTATTGTCCCACCAATAAGGGAAATTTTTCCAGGCATAGGCATAGCCGGTAAAGTTGGTTTTGACCGTGCGTGTTGAATCCCAATAATACGACCAGCCCTCACCGGAGGTCCAGCCGTTAAAGATATCCTGGTAGGTAATCTCGCTTTGCGGCAGATCGGGCGTCAATGGGAAATAGGCGTCGATCCCGACGATATCGAGATTGCTGTCGGCCCATAGCGGGTCCATATTATACCAGCCGCCATCGGTGTGATGGTACTCGCTCCAATCGGCGGCGTAGATGACTTTGACGCCGGCGGGCAGGATCGATTTAGCAATCGCTGCGACATTCTGGAAGCCGGTGACTGCCGGGTAAACACCGGTGGCAAATGTCGCGCCCGTCATGCCTATATATTCGCTGCCGATGATAAATCCGGCGATGTTATCCTTAAGCGCGACACCGCCTAATGACAGGTTGAGGTAATGCTCGATGAAGGCATTATAGCCGTTGGTTTTGGTGAACCAGTTCGCCGCATCCATCGCATTAGCCGGAGTGATCCGCCCGCGCCAGGGCTTAGGCTCAGGCGTGATCGTATCGACGAAAATCATCGGGTAAAGGATGACATTGAAGCCGGATGCTTTGAGCTCCGTCACCAGGTTGATGACGCTCTGGTCATCGGGCGTGCCGCCATAGGTCAGGGTGCCGTCGGGGAAGGTGTTGACCATCTGCGCGGTTGCCCGCGTATAGCCAGCGACGCTCCAGGCATCGGGCGTCGTGGTGATATTGCCCTGCGCTTCGACCTTGGGGATAATCTGGCAACTCCCCGCATCGGTGGATGTCGCGAACCAGCAAACCACCAGATTGATCCAGGTGCAGGCAGGTAAGGTCTGCTGCAATTGCAATTGCGCCTGCAGCACATCGGCCTGATTGAAGCTGTTATGCATATTGATCGGCGCGGTCGATTGCTGAGAGATGGTGGTCGTGCCTAATGTCTGGATAGTGGTGCGTTTTTCGATGGTCGTATCATAGACGAATTCCCCAGCTCCTGGAATCATATTCACCGCGGTGATCTGGTCTTCGAGCGACGGGCTTTGTGTCACCGTCCGCTTGACTTCGAAGGTGAAATTGGGGATGCGGTTGCCGTAATTAGCCAGCGGGAAATCCTGCAGCACGACATAGGCGGTGCCCCGGTAAGCCGGGACATTGCCCGCCCCTTCAAAGCTCTCCATGATCGGATCTGGCTCTTGGGTTTCGCTGCCTAAATAGACATTGTAATTGCCTAGATTCTGCCCGAGCAAATCGCTGGTCAGCAGCTCGCTATCCGCCCAAACCGTCAAGATCCCGTCAATCGGCCCTTCGCAGATAGCGATCGCCATGGTGATTGAATAGCTGTAGCTGGTGGTGGTCTGTTTAGCACCGCCACCGCCTTTGCCACCGCTGCTGGATGTGCTGGAAGTCTCCTTGATATTCTGCATCCAGATAGCATTTCCGGCAATCCGCATCCGCCCATAAACTTTGGGAATCGGCTCGCCATAGCTCGAGACCTGGACGGTGAGATCGCCTAAGCGTGGACCGGAGGTGGTGATCCCTTTGCTGAAATAAGCGGTCTGGACGGCGCCGCCTAATTCATAGCCAACCGCCGCGCCTTTAATCGCGCCAAGCGGTCCGCCGAAAAAGTCACCAATAGTTGCGCCGACTATTGCGCCGGCGATTTGTACTGCTGCCATAATGGGTCTCTTAGTTGATGGTTATATGGGAATGGTCATTCCGGGGATTGACTGGTGTTGTTCTAGCGCCGCAGGCTCCCCTCTCCCTCTGGGAGAGGGCCAGGGTGAGGGACATTTATAGATGGAGCGAAGCGATTCAATATAATAAGGAATCGCTGCGCTCAAATTTGATATTTAATCCCTCATCCTAACCTTCTCTTAAGAAGAGAAGGGAGCCTGCGGCGCTTAGCATAAGGGAAGCCTCAGGGAATTAGAGCCGGGAAAAACACCCCGCATATTATCCTTCATAAAGTCAATTGACTAATATAACATATTACTTTATCAATATTAATTAGACCATTTGTTAACTAAATAAGGATTGAGTGATGCCAGATTCTTCTCCACGAGTGGCCAATTCATTTGCGATATCAGTAAAAGCGAATGCTTCAGTAAAAGATAGCCCGCAGCCTGGGCATGATTATACGCTTTTAGATACTTTAATGACGTATGTACCGCCGGATAATACCGCGATCACCCCCGGCCGGAAGAAAAATATCCAGGATTTAACAGCGATTACATTAATTCAAAACCATAAAACCTTATTGCATCCGCTGGCTCTTTTACGCTACGCGTTTAATCCATCCATCCGGAATGCGGTTGAAAATGGTATTGCGGCATTAGCTGACGCCAGGGAAAACCATCAAGATGGCAGTATACAGCAATTCCAAGGCCAGGATCTGGAACATTCTCAATTTATAAAATCCAATCAAAATTTTCCCACCAGAAGCTTACCCATGGTACGGCAAATCGATCGGTTTATGGCAGACAATGCCTATAACATAGACCAACTGAGCTGCTGTAAAGACAAAGTTTCGCGCACAGTTTTCTTGAATCTCATCACGGCGGAAGCCTATCGATCAAATCCGCATGTGGTGCAGCCAAAGCCTGCTGCGATGCCGCCAATTTAAATACTGATTTCAGATCCGATAAAGCTTCACAATCCGCTTCGCCCACCCCTTATCCAGCCGGTGCTCGACCACGCCGCTTGAGGGTAGCGCATGCAGCAGCCCGAACCCGCCATGTACATAATCGGTGATGATCCCCATATGCTGCGGGTTGCTGATCATCGTGATCACGGCGAGGTCGCCTACTTGCATCTCGGTGACCAGGGCGAGGTTTTCCTGTAATTTAGTCAACAATTCGGCGGTATTGGGCTGCCTTGAATAACGGGGATTATCGAGGCTGGCAAGTAAGGTGCCGTTCTTCTCAAGCTTAAGCTCGGAGGCGACACCTACCACCATCCCTAAGCAATCGCAGCCGACGCCTTTTACCCGGCCCTGGTGATGAAATGGCGTGCCGATCCAGCGGCGCGCTTCTGTAACAATCTGGTTCATATGGGATTTCTCGTTTGTAGTTTCATCTATAAGTAGAAAATTAATGGACGCGACTTATACTTGATTTTTTATACTATTCATGGTACTATCTAAGAATATAGAGGGATTGAGAAGATGAATAAGGGATGGCCTTATGAAGATGAATCAACCAAGAGTTTATATTGTTGCAAATAAACCGCGTGGAAAAGTATATATTGGTAAAACGCCAAACTTATTACAGCGTTGTATCTGGCATAAACTTCATGTCGGCGAGAGTTTAAAGACCGCCTATCAATGCGATATCCTCGTCTGGTATGAAGTGCACGACACTGTCGAAAGCGCTAAAGCCCGCGAAGCGGAGATCAAATCCGCCTCACGGAAACGACAGTTGGAGCTGATCGAGAAGGTCAATCCGAATTGGACGGATTTATATGCGCAGCTGTATTAACTCACACTATTAATCGTCCCTGACGTTGTCAGCAGGGCATTCATCCCCGGCACGCTTGGAAATCCCCTGAAATTGATCAGATTGTTAAATGTATTCTGGCAGGTCGCGTTGGTTTTATCGCAGCCCGCGACTATGCTAAACGTATCGCCCGCCAGGATATCGTTCGACATCGCAAGTGCCAGCGTCACCGTCTTATTGAGGAAGGCTTTTATTTCCATTTGCCTGCCATTATTATTACCGCTCGTCCAGGTGATTTTGCCGTTGGTAAAATAATTCGCCCCTTGTGTCAGGGATGAGGCGCTAAATAGCATATTATTGGTCACCGCTGTCACACTGCCGGTTACCGTAAACGGCGTCAGGTTGATGGTGCAGCGTGTATCCCCGAAATTGGCGCCACAGAGCGGCGAGACGATATCGCCGGTATATTCCTGCAGCTTTTGCGCCATGCCGCGCAGCTCGGCGGTGAACTGGTTTTTATTGAGCGTCACCTGGCCGAGATAGCCGGTGCGGATGACGAGGTTGCCCATGGTCAAATCGTTATAATTGACCAGGAACACCTGCAGCGCCGCATAATCATACAGCCCCCCCATCAGATCGGCTTCGCTGATGACCGAGCTGTCGAGGACACTGTCGATCTCGAGGTTATCGACCGACATATCGCTGTTGCATTTGGTGGTCGAGGGCGTCATGCCGGTTGCCGCCAGATAGGTGACGCTATCGAAGGTAATATTCCGGTCATGGTTGGTAAAGCCCATGATGGTGCTGTCGGTACGGGTCACCTTCCAGCACATGGCAAGGGTAGTGACTTCGCCTGCCATATGGGTTTGCAGGGCGGTGGAAATGGTGCGGGTCATGGTGGGATCTCCGAAATGGGGGGTCAGCTTTCAAAGCTTCTAATATTACGAAATGTCAGGGATATCCTTCTGCTGCGGGCAATGGCTATCCCATTCAACCGATCACTCTTACGTGCCGCAATCGCATGCATCCAGCGATAGCGGGCATCACCTGTGAGTACGATTAAACTGCGCGGCTCTAAATAAACCTCTCGTTTCTCTTTTCCGCAAGTAAAGTCCATCATGCAAGAAGAGCCGAGGCTCAGGCTGGCAATGGTTTCTTTAAAACAGGGGACGCAATCGATATGGGCAGCAATCCCCTGCCCTGGCTGGTATTCATTCACAATCACCTGATCGGGAAGATCTTGAAATAACTGGCGCGTACAGAGATCACTCGCGAGCGCTTTTAACCACAACGGCAAATCGCCTAGCCGTGAAGCCGCGTCGATATTTCTGGCTTTATAATCATAGCGATACCCGTAATGCTGAACCCGGCGCTTTAAATCGGTTATCCAGTGGCTGCTATCGATGGCACGAAGAAGCTGTTGTTCCTGGCCAGCCGTGATGATTGCCGGGAGGTAGGTGAGGCCGGGGATGGCTATCGTTTCAGGAAAAAAAGAGAGCTGCATTGGTTGATTATACGACAGGTTTTATCAGGATGCTAATCTAAAAATCCAAGTGATAAAATCCTGCGGCGCTAAAAATGAGTTTTAGAGGTTCCTTTATATTTACAATTTAATTAATTCATGTTAGCATATAACTATTCGTCACTACCTCGAACATGTTTTTAACCATGCGGATGAAACGATGCCTTTATTACGGGACCTCATCAATAATGTGGATAGTAATGCGGATAGCCACGCTGTTATTAAGCTGCTGGCAAATCAGACGGCGGATGACAAATCATCTGCCTATGAATGTGGCCTGGAGTTAGAGCATGCCGCAGCAAATGGGCGAACCCACATTGTCATAGCACTGCTTACGCATGATCAGACGGCTGATGACAAAATAACCACCGAATATCGTGGTTGGGCGTTAGAACATGCCGCAAAAAATGGGTATAACGACATTGTTATCGCATTACTGGCACATGATCAGGCGGCTGGTTACAAAATATTCACCGAATCTCGTGGCAAGGCGTTACAGCATGCCGCAGTAAAGGGTCATACCGACATTGTTACCGCACTGCTTACCCATGATCAGACGGCGGATGACAAACTATCTGCCTATGAGCGTGACTTGGCGTTACTGCATGCCGCAGTAAAGGGTCATACCGACATTGTTACCGCATTGCTTACCCATGATCAGACGGCGGATGACAAACTATCTGCCTATGAGCGTGACTTGGCGTTAGAGCATGCTGCAGCAAATGGTCATACCACCATTGTTACCGCGCTGCTTACGCATGATCAGACGGCGGATGACAAACTATCTGCCTATGACTGCGGCAAGGCGTTACAGTCTGCCGCAGTAAAGGGTCATAGCGACATTGTTACTGCGCTGCTTACCCATGATCAGACGGCTGATGACAAACTACCTGCCGGATATCGTTGCAAGGCATTAGAGTATGCCCTAAAAAACGGTCATAGTGGCATTGTTACTGCGCTGCTGCAATCTGCCGAATCTTGTAGCATGATATTAAACTATGCTGCCGTAATGGGTCATAGCGACGTTGTCGCCAGACTGCTTAACGATGATCAGACAGCGGATAACAAACTATCTGCCGATGATCGCGGCACGGCGTTAGAGCATGCCGCAAAAAATGGGTATAACGACATTGTTATCGCATTACTGGCACATGATCAGGCGGCTGATTACAAAATATTCACCGAATCTCGTGGCAAGGCGTTAGAGCGTGCCGCAGAAAATGGGCATAGCGACATTGTTACCGCATTACTGGCACATGATAAGACGGCTGATTACAAAATATTCATCGAATATCGTGGCAAGGCGTTAAAATATGCCGCACATAATGGTCATAGCGACGTTGTTGCCACACTGCTTACGCATGATCAGACGGCTGATGACAAACTAACTGCCTATGATCGTGGCACGGCATTAGCGCGTGCCGCAGATAATGGTCATAGCGACGTTGTCAATGCGCTGCTTACCCATGATCAGACAGCTGATGATAAACTATCTGCCGAATATCGTGGTTTGGCGTTAGAGACTGCCGCAGCAGATGGTCATAGCAACATTGTTACCGCGCTGCTTGCACATAATACGCTATCTGAAGATAAAATTTCAGCATCTGATCTGGAAAATGCATTCATCATTGCATCAGCGAAGGGAGATAATCATACGCAGGATGTCATACGGGCATCTATAGAATTACATCAGATAGCACTTTCTCCCAATCTTCCTTTAAAGATAGCATTGCACAAATTAGCAAATGGCGATACCAGTCAATTCTCTCTATTGCTACCAGATAACGATCAATCAACCGATGCCGCCAGTAAATTTGCCAGCGTGGCACATTCACCAGTGACGTTCGGCGTAGAGATAGAAGCCTTTGGTCTTGATAAAAAAACGTTGCATAATATATGCGGGGCGATAACGCATCTGCTTCCCGGTGCTATCTATACAGGCGATGGAAGCATCGCGTCTGATGATAATACGGAAGGATTTGAAATCCCGACGGGCATTATGCATCGCCCCGATTCGCTGGCACGATTCGCAAATTTTATCACCTTACTCAATAAGCTAGGCGCTAAGGTCAATGAATCCTGCGGATTGCATGTCCATCTTGGCACATTTGGCGATAAGATCGCCACGTTACCTTCAGGCGAAAAAATTGGACCAATCACGCCCGACCATTCATGGCAGCATGGTGGTATCGAAGAGGATGCATGGCGCAGTCAATACCAGCTTTCGGTGATCAAACAATTTCTGATCAATTATACGGCATATCAGAAAACGCTCAATACCACCTTACGTAACGGTAAGGGTTTTTTGGACAAGGCGGCGAATTTTTATAGCAAGGACATTACCGTAGATACCGACGCTATAAAGATGGCAAAGGATATCACTGCCCTGCAAGATCTGGTCAACCCATCCGACAGTCGTTACCACACGGTGAACTTGCTGACCTCTATAAAAAACGATAATTCCAGGGATTGCCGCACCATTGAAATCCGCCATCATGATGGGGCGATCAAGACGGATCATATTATCGAATGGACGAAATTTCTGCATGGCATGATGGATCTCTCGATCAAGCAGGTTCATCATTTATATCAGTTACAATCGCGAAATATCCCCCAGGTGATGGAGATGACGAAGGGGATGGCGCTTGAGGGCAGGCCCATCGATAGCCACTTGACCGCATGCAATACGAGCGAGCTGCATGCGCTCTATCATCACTGGTCGCAGGCAACGGGCAGGAGGATTGCGGTGCCTCTGAAGGCATCAGACGATTTTTACCATACCATCATAGCGAACTATGATATAAAAACACTCGGACATCTGCTGGAGATGGACCATGATCCCGAATCTAAAAATAGATTTTTAGCAACCGCGCTATCACAGCCCCCTGAAAGCAAGGGGGACAAATTTGTCTTAAAAAAGATAATAGAGATGCTGGTGCAAAAGGGTAGCGCGCTATCTCCCGAGAATCGGGACAGGCTGTCAGATTATGCCAAACAAAATAATTACAGCCACATGGCTACAGCAACGAAGGAAAAACCACGCCATGGGCATGGTTCTATGGTACAGCGATACGTGCATCCGAGGCAAGCAGAGGTGGTTGTGAGGTGATGCTTAATGGGCGTATTTGAGGACGGTGAGGATAAGCGCCGTTTGTGCAAAAAGCAACCCGATCATCCATTTAATCATATCCACCTTAACGTTGGCGATATCTTGTTTTAATTCCGTCCTGAGATCGGCGATATCCTGTTTCAACTCGGCCCTGAGATCGGCGATATCCTGTTTTAACTCCGCCTTAACCTCTTTCAACTCCGTCCTGACGTCGGTAACATCTTTTTTGGTCGCGATCGTATCGGAAACAAGGTCGTGCAATACCTCAGCGGTCGCCTCGGCCTGTGCTTCGGCCTGTTTTCGGGTAACACCCGCCACTTCCAGTTTTTTTGCGTATTTCAGGGTATCAAATGCCAGCGCCATCATTTTTTCCGCCAAGGGCTAAACTATATGATTACTGTACCATAGGATGGTGACACTGTCAATTGCCATGTCTCCTATACCCTCACCTCGATCAAGCTGATACTATCCCAGTAATATTCCTGGCTGTATTCCTGGCGGATCTGCGCCTGGTCGATATCGAAGCGGACGGGCACGTCGAATTCGAAATCAGCGGTGATGGGAACACCGCTTGCAGGAGCTGCGGTGAAGGTGAAGAGGCCGGTCGTGTAGTCGAGCGTGTAGGCGGTGCCTGCTACCTGTAGTACCGAGTTCAGGTAGATCTGCGGGATAGTGCTGACCTGGGAACCGCTCGCTACCGGCTTGGTGATGATGCGGGTTTCCATTGATGGGCCGCTGGTGTAGGTCTTGATTAGCTGGAAGACGGTGGTGGTGCCGTCGCCTACCGCGATCGCCTGGTTGGTGGCGCTATAGTCGGACCAGTCGCGGAAACGGAAGCCAGTGGTGCGGCCTTGGCGGGCGCGGAAAAACTGGATCAGGGCGGTGATGGTCGCCGGATCGCGCACCGCATGGGCGGCGGTATATTTCATCCGGGCGGCCGCCCAGTTCTGGTTACGCTGCTCGTAGCCGGAGAATAATTCAACGATGTCGGTGCTGTATAACGGGCCGCCGATAAAGCCGTAGTCAATGTTTTCCGGAAAGCGGATTTCGTCAAAGGACATGGGGGTTACCTATTATGGGAGAGGTTGATTATTGGGAAGATGACCGCTGAGATTGTTAAAATAAATTGACATTAATAATCACATTCCCTATGGTAGCTAACTGCAATTAATAACTGTCGTAGAATCATATCATGGCCAAATCCTCTACATTTGAAGCAGAATTTTACAGTACGGTGAATAACCACAGCTCACTCGGCGATGCATTAGGCGCATTGCTTACCCATCCGGAGATAACGGTGCAGCAGGCAAGCATCGCATTTCACCATCAAAACGCTCACTTGATCCCCGCATCATTTATCGATACGGCGATCGCTAACGCCACGCAGCCGGATATGCTTGAGAGGCTTGCTTATGGCGCCAGCAGACTTGCCGCGGAGGATTTTAATAATAAACCAAACGTTTTTCAGCCGCTCACGGCTCATTTACTTATTCATCATGCGCCGCTTCCGATCTTGTCGGATTTGTTAAATAAGATCCGGTTAGACAGGTCTATTATCCGGGCGATCATGGATCCACAGATGGAAGGCTATACCCAGGAAAGACGTGACGTTTTTTATGATGCAATTGCATTCACGGGCTCTGATCACTTGCTCTATCCTTATGCGAATGGGAATCAATTAACAGGGCTGCTGCATGACAGCGACCACCACCCCGGTCACTATCTCGACGCACTCTATGAAGCGCACCGCCTGGGGAAAAAAGATACTATTGCGGCTATCATAAGGCATCTTTCCCAAAACCATGAACTGCTCACTGATAACAATGATAGAAGGAGCTTTCTTCCTTTCGTTCCTACCGATCAAGTGCAGCATTTTTTTCAGCATGCGGATAGCGAAGATGATATTCACTATGCCCTTAAGGAAGGTGGGCGTTATCACCAAGATGATTACCCTGCCTTTACAGCAGCGGTTATTGGGCGTAAATCACGTATCGGTTATGTGAACGAAGAGTCTGACAAAATTCTTACCCGTGCATTTAATCACCTTCCCCCCGAGTTTGTTAAAGGGTTAGCTATGGCTGATGAAGATGGTCAAGATCGCAGTGATGAGATTGAAAAACATTTGAATCGCCTGACAAAAGAGCGTAATACCACGAGAAGGGATGCCATCGCCAAAGAGATAGCGACCGACCCCATTGATACGTCGTATCTACAGAAAGCGCTGCCTTATCTTCCGACGGAGAAGGTGATAGAGCTACTTCCGCGCTTCACGAGCCGCGACCTTTATCGTCTCGACATTATAACAATATCCATAAACAAGCAGGGTAGCGCGCACGACCAGGCAGTCAGGAAAACCCAGATTCTCGACGCTATTTGCGCTGATCCCGCGTTAGTACGGCACCATAGCTCTGCCATCTGCATTCATGGATCGGATGAGCATTTTAGCCATATCACCCCTGACCATCTGCATTCTAACGATACACCTATAGAATGGCTACTTGCTAAGGTGACAGAGCAGCATGACTACCATTCGCGGATTAATGCTATTATCCGTATCGCGGGTGATATCATCCCTCCATTCTTCTTGGATGATATAGCGATAAACGCTCTCGCAAAGAGGGATTACCCGAAAGCGAATGTTATCCTTACGTTAAGGGATGATAAAATTGCGGCGCTTCCTGAAGATCAACGTCAGAGATCATGGAACAGCATGCGCATAAGCCGTTCGAACGCCATGAATAACACGTATAAAATCCCGGCGATCATTGATCGGGGGACGAAAGAAGCCAGGCCGGATCTCCCCCTCGATATGGCTAAAAAATATTTTGACTCATACTCGCTCACGAATGAGCCTAACAGCAAATACGCCATGCTTCTCTTAGCCGCTATGCCTGCGCATATTACCCGGACCATCCTCACCCCCACCTGGCGGAAAGCGGTCGAGCGGATCAAGCACCTGCGCGATCATTTCGGCGTAAGCTCTGATGAGGCGCTCGATGTGCTATCGGTGGATATTCTCCGTAAATGGAAGGGCCCTCTTTCCAGACTCACCCAATTCCCGCCGCTTGTCGCCATCATCGGCAATTTCCTAGGTGGCCGTGAAAGAAGCCATCTGCAGAATTCCCTCACAACAATAGCGCCATCCCCTAAGCCTGCACCATCTCCATCCCGCATAGAGATCATAGATGACAGCCTTACAGCACCAAGTAGAGGCAACTGGCGGGCACGGCATGGGGGGTTGACGATCGAGGTGATGGATGATAATGCCGCTGCACAGAAGCGGGATAGATCAGGCTTGCCCATTGTGCGGTAAAAAGGAGCAAGACAGGGGCTGAACTAGTCTAGGGATGCGGGAACAAAGCGGATTTCGTCGAATGGCATGAGAGGCACCTATTGTGAGAGAGGTTGATTATTGCATCATAATCAATCTACCACCTACTAAAGCAGGCGGTTTGGAAAACGGCCTAAAGGCAGGCGTGTGACTAAAGCCGCCGCAGACTCCCTAGGAATTAAACCCGATAGAGATTAAAAAGAAAGATACATCATTTTTTACAATACACAACAATATTTATCGATAATTGGTAGCAATATCCCCGTTAGCTGTTCCTCGCCGCACTCTTCCTGATTTGCGCCTGCATGTCGGCCATCATCTGGCCGGCATTCTGGCGGAAGGAGCTGGCGTTCGGGGTGGTGACGTTCATCTGGACGGTGACGTTATTCGCACCCATCTTGCCCATCTGCGATTGGTTCAGAATCGACCCGCCCTGGCTGGGCATGAAATATTCCGGACCGTTTTCGCCGACGACATAGCCCTGCCCGGCCGCCACATCGCCGCCGCTTGCGCGGAAGCCGGCGAAGCTGGTGGCGCTTGAGAATAATCCGGCGATTGAGCCGCCTAAACCGCCGCCTGTACCCGAGGCTCCGGTGCCGGCGCCGAAGATCGCCGAGATCACGTCTTTTTCAGCAATCTTGGCAATGTCGTTGATGACGCCGGTTGCGAATTGGGTGAAAGCCTGGCCCATGGTTTTGGAGCCGGTGACGACGCTGTTGACGGCTGAAGCGAAGCTGGTATTGATCTGCGAGGCGAGCTGTAGCTGATCTTTTTCCTGGGCCTGGACGAGCTGTTGCTGGATCGCTCGTTCTTCTGTGGCCTGCTTCTGTTTAAGCGCCAGGATCATGTTGCCGTCTTGCGCTGCTTTGACCACATCATCGCTATCGGCCGCCTGTTTTTCCTGCGCCGCCTGCATATCGATCGCATCAAGCTGTTGCTGCAAGGCGAGCTTGTTCTGAAGGTATTGCTGGTTGGTGATCTGATCGTCGGCAAGCGCTTCCTTATTCGCAGATTGCTGATCGCGGACACCCTGCTCGAGCAGCAATTTCTTCTGCTGGGCGGCGGCCTTGTCGAGCTGCTCCTGCTGCTGATCGGTGACGTCGCCGGACGTGGCAGAACCCGCGGCGGAAAAACCGCTCATCAAGCTGTTAAAGCTGCTCTGTACCGAGCCGAACTGGCCGCTGACATGGCTGCTGAAACTGGCAATCGACCCGGCCGCATCGTCGAGCGCCGAACTGAGGCCGGAGGTGTCGGCGGTAATGGTGATTTGTGCGTCGTTATTGGAATCGGACATGGTTTGGTTCCTTGGGGATGTTATAGAATGATCATAATTAATGAAATTTTAGTGGAATCTATAAAAATTTTTATTGCCGCTTTTTTTTCATTTTGATAAAATACCCGGTGAAGTGGTGTGTTGCTGCTTTGAGGATTCAAAACCTCTCGCAAGTGGTTGGTATCAACCATTAATGATGCCTCCCGTTGGCTCGGGAGGGCGATGATCATGTCCAGGGCCCCCCAGCCTAAAAATCATTGCTATCGACTTGTGCGATTTTTGAACCTCCCGTGCCGCCAATCTTAGATGATCTTAAAAATTCATCTTTAGATGATCTTAAAATGATTGGTGGCTTTCGCACTTAGGGAGATTTATAATGTGCACTTATCGTACTTTCAAAAGTCGTTATCCTTTTCCATCGCGCACGGAACTGGCGATGCAGCTTCCGGCAAGCATCTTGACCGACGTTCATTATCACCTGGCCTATTTTTACTATTCAGCCCTGTCACTTGAATATATATCCGAAGCCGGAATTGTCCCCTCCCCCGATGCGGAAAAAGAAGATAGCGAGAGGATTATCATCGATGCATTGCAACGCGCCCTTCTATTACCGGTGAGGGAATGAGGGGGATTTTAGAGGAAGATTTTAGACCGTCATCCAGATTTGTTACCTGTGATACGGACTAATTAAATTTGATAGAAAACCCCGCACTTGGCAGGGTTTTCTATTATGCTACTTTTTTGGATTCCTTAAATACCCAACCAGATTCTTTTTCTTCAAAAATCCAGTCTTTTTGGCATTGGGCATCTAACTCGGCTAAGTGCTTAAACAAAGGTTCAACTTCTTCAACACGGTTGTGACGGGCAAGGTAAAGCATTCTTATCATTCTTTCGGCCAAATTAACGCTACCGTTTTCAACCTCACCTTTTTCCCATCTTGCAACAGCTTGCACATCTGTATTAGCAAATTCTGCCAGATCCTTTTGCGACATTTTTAGTTCCTTACGGATAAATCTAAATTCTTTTCCGGTAAGGTTTTGCTTTTTTGTCACAAGGGTTATAGCTATACAGGCATGTAATTCATCAATCGCGGTAATAGAATACCCACCATCATTTAAATTATATCCTTCTACTAAGTAGATATTATCTAAACCACACGCTTTATAGCGAAAAACTCTTTTACCATTAATATCTAAAAGGTAATCTTTATCAATCATAGTTAGTTGTTCACTCATCATCATACCTCCTGTATAATATTAATGTCTGCTAAGTGTATATTGTCTTTTAAATCCATCCAGCATGAAAGTTCAAATGCAGAAGAATTTCTAAAATTAAATTTCACGCTAACTTTAAGCTCTGTTTTTGTAGGTGCCACACTACAACGAACCACCGTTCCTTCTCGTAGAATTCTTATAATATCAATAGAGCTTAGGTCATATTCTTCAAGAAAACGTATATCTACTGCGGGGTAGAAAAATACGCGAGCGGAGTCTTTTTTTGATATATCGCGAATTACCTTCTCAATATCGTCTTCTGAATATTTATCTCGAAAAACCACAACACCATCTTCCCTAGTGATTTTAAGGATAGGTGCAGTTTTTTTTACATTCAGGAGACCTATTTAAGCCAAAAATCTGGTGATTATCATCGTCCATTATAACGCCCTTTACGTGTTCTTACCTATCATTATGATAGGTAATTTGTATATGTCAATAGAATTATTGCTTTAAAAATAAAATATTGATATGCGTTTTTTTGATCGTCTACCCGGCCTTTTCCTTTAAATAAATCGAACGTCTTAATAGCAAGTGGCCCAAAAGCACTTAATTGGTCTAAGACATAAGCAAATCCGGCCTGCCCTAAGGGAATGGGTGCCACCTCCGCCGGACGGTCGTTCTTAATGGGGATCAATATTCCTGCGCCCATATTCATTATCCTTTCATTAAATTTGATCTTCGATTAATAATATCATGCTATCGGTCCAACTATTGTTTTAGGTACCAGTGTTCCATCAGGATACCAGCGATATTTTCTGCCGTATCTCGTATATTGCCACTATTTCTTTCTTTGCGTGCAGCTATTCCGTCATGAAATAGCGGGCATAGTTCGCCTGGGCAATCGTCTTCGGCGCACTATGGCCTGCAGGGTCAGCCTTTACTGAAGCGGGGAGTAAAAAAATAAGTAGGAAGAGTAATGAGAATAATGATCGCAATGCAGTATGTTTCATTGATGTAACTCCATCATTTCTCCTCGGGCGATCCGCAAGGTTCGAGAAGCGGGATACGTATGGGCATAAGTTCGCTCAGCCGGCTATATTCTTTTAGTTCTGCCGGGCTGAATCGTTTTTTGATTTGCTCCTGTTCTTTGAGTAGCGCCGGACTCGTGAGGCGTATGCAATCCGGTCCCGCATCAACATCCCATACATCTCCCGTCCATGGATTGACTGCGAGCCAGTCTACTGTACCTTCATATTTTCCAAGTTCCTGATAGATTAAAAACGGTATAATATCATCCGGCGATCCACCATCGAGGGCTCCATGGTTTGCACCTTGCGCCAGATGCACTAATTTGAACCCTAGCTCTCTATCGACTTTCTCCTCTATACCTATTTCCATAAGAGCCCGAGGAAAATACCACATACCACGACCATCACATTTATTTGTTTTGAGATCAAACGGGTCGCATAGCATTACCTCGCCTGGACGCACCCCATAACCACGATAGAGTGTTTCCAGCATCATCCCTGAGACTGTCCATAAGGTTTCCGGCCCGGTGACATCAATATCAACATGGGGATAATTTCTTGTACTATCATCCACTCGAAAGCCCATATTTCGGATGGCATTTCGTCCTTTAGCGGAAAGATGATACTGAGGTTCACTATAAAATCCGGATGCCGCCTCACAGAAAATTTTGGTGTCCTTGTCATAAAAAAGGCACTGCACATAGTATTGTGGATTACTTCTGGAACTTAATATAAGGAAACGAGCATGTTGTGTTATTTCATGAGCATGAATATGGCTAAGCATATCAAATACCGGTTTCGTATAGGCCGTAAGAAGGCGGTTTAAGTTGGCGGCGGCAGGTTCAGCACTTACGGAAGCGGGGAGTATGAGAATCAGCAGGCAGATGGATAACCATACGGATTGTAGGGGTGAAAACTTCATGGATAATCTCTTATATGTGAAATAACCCTCTGCCATTTATATTTCCCATACCACATATCCATCATGATCGTAAGCAGAGATCATGACGGCTTTTACGTTCTGGACCAGCAGTTCCACAGTATGCGGATCAATATCCTTTTTCGTTGCGATCGGAAGAACGGGAGGATCGATCACAAACACAGCAAAACCCCAGCTATGTGGTTCGAACGCTGCCGTGGTGAAGGTTTGTTCCATATCATCTTTAGATGATCTAGAATCATTGATATCTTTAGATGACCTAGAATCATTATCTTCCTTAGCCGTGTAATAAGGAGTATTATCAATGGTAAAATATCCCGTTGTTATATGCCTAATCACATCTGGCAGTGTCATCCAGGGATCTTCAGCGATAAGCTGGCAATCCTTTCCCCAATGCAGGGTGATATAATCAGCAATCCATGCCCGGATGGCAACAGTCGGGTTGTCTTTACCACCTTCGAATTGCTCGGCTTTTGCGGGTGACGTGCCTTTTTCGAGAGGGGCAAATACCCGGCCCTTGCCTTTATAGGCAGCAAGAGTCTTGAGGGCAAGTGGCCCAAAAGCACTTAATTCATCCTCGACATAAGCAAATCCGGCCTGCCCTAAGGGGATGGGGGTAACCACCGCCGGACGGTCGTTCTCAACTGGGATTAATATTCCTGCGCCCATATTCATTCTCCTATATTTCCCATACCACAAATCCCTCACTATCATAGGCGGAGATAATGACGGCCTTCACATTTTCTACCAGTTGCTGAACATAGGGTGAATCGCTATTGTTTTCCATCGATGGGGGAAGAATGGGTGGGTCAATAACAAATACAGCAAAACCCCAGCTATGCGGTTCGAACGCTGCCGTGGTGAATGATTGTTCCATCGTCGCTTCCTTAGGCGTATAATAAGGGGTATCATCAATGGTAAAATACCCCGTTTTTACATGCCTAATCACATCGGATAGTTTCATCCAGGGATCTTCAGCGATAAGCTGGCAATCTTTCCCCCAATGCAAGGTAATATAATTAGCAATCCAGGTTCGGATGGCAACGGTTGGGCTATCTTTGCCTTCGCTAAATTTCTTAGCCTCTGATGGTGTTGTGCCCTTTTCGAGAGGGGCGAATATCCGGCCTTTGCCTTTAAATAAATCGAACGTCTTGACTGCGAGCGGCCCGAAACCAGGTAATTGGTAATCGACATAGGCAAATCCGGCCTGCCCTAAGGGGATGAGGCTAATCTCTGCCGGACGGTCGTCCTCAATAGGTATCAATATTCCCGCACCCATATGTATTCTCCTTTTATTAAATTTTAGCTTCAATTCATAATATCATGAGCTAGCCCACTATCGGTCCAACTATTGTTTTAGGTACCAACGTTCCATCCGGATACCAGCGGTATTTTCGACCGAACCTAGTATAATCCCAATGCGGCCCATGTTTTTCATTATTCATATCAGGATGAAGCGATTCGCCTGTCTCGTCATTTTTCCATCCACCCTCAGGACCACCAGGATCGCCCTTTCCTTTCCATATATAACCAGGCCCCGGAGGCACAGTCGGATCTTCCGGCAGTTGCTCGAATGGCGGTCTTATCATGACCGGAGGCTCTTCGAGAAACGGAAAAACCTGGCTTACCTGGGTTCCACTATCGCTTCCATCATTGCCGCTTGTCCATTGTCCGCCATCTGGATTTCCAGAGGAAACGCGTGGCTGGTCAGGGCTGTATTTAGCAATCGGCTCGCTCACCATCTCCCGGCGCGGCAAGTTCATATGGACGAGTAGAATAGACGCGACAGCGGGTCTTCCGTTATTAATCGCCCGGCCATGCTGACCAGGTTTCTCTCCAGCCTGGACCCCATCTCCAGTTCGCAATGATAGAACTGGGAGAATAGTTTGTTCAATGTCGATTTTTCCTTGGGCTGCATGCGTCCGTAGCTGTTCTTTTCCAGTAAGGGGGTGTCATCCAGGAACACATTATTGCCGCTCACATAAGGGATCGATTTATCATCGGCAGTGGTCGTTTGTTTATTGAATATAAAAGACATGACAAGCTCTTTAAATATTTAGTTTGCGTGTGAAGCATCGCAACATATGATACGTACATTAATCAAATGAGGATAGCAAGAAGTTTCTGAATTAGCGGCGTTATTTTTCCTCAGGCGACCCACAAGGTTTAAAATCCGACATACGGTACGGTTTCAGTTCACTCAGCCGTTTATATTCTTTTAGCTCTTCGGTACTGAATCGTTTTTTGATTTCTTGCTGTTCCTGCACAAGCGCAGGATTTACGAGGTGTTTACAATCCTTTCCTGGAAAAACATTCCATATATCTCCTGTCCACGGATTGATTGCATACCAAACTGGTAGGCCTACATATTTTCCAGCTTCCTCATAAATTAAAAAAGGAGACATATCGTCCGGCCCACCATAAAGGTTTCCGTGCTTTGCTCCTTTAGCCAGAGCTAATAATTTAAACCCCAGCTCGTTATCGACTTTCGGGGCTAAATTCTCTGTAATAACTGGCCATGGAAAGTCCAACATGCCTCCACCATAACAGTGGTCTGTTTTGGGATTAAAGGGTGCGCATAGCTTCATTTCCCCTACGCCCACCCCATAACCGCGATAGAGTGTTTCCAGCATTATTCTTGCGACTGTCCGTAAGGTTTCCGGCCCGGTGACCATAAATTCACGTCTAAAATTCCCTTGGTTATCATCTCCTTCAAAGCCCATATTTTTGATGGCATTCCGTCTTTTAGCGGAAATATGGTAGCCGGGCTTATCATAATATCCTGATGCCGCTTCGCACATAATTTTAGTGTCATTATTCTCAAAAAAACATTGGACATAGTGTTGCGGGGTAGGTTTTGTTGAGCTTAATATAAGGAAACGCCCCTGCCTCGTCATTTTGTGTGTGCGGATACGGGTAAGCATATCAAATACTGGTTTCGTATAGGCCGCAAGAAAGCGGTTTAAGTCGGCGGCAGCCGGTTCGGCATTCACCGGGGCGGGGAGTAGAAAAGTCAGTAGGCAGAGGGATAAAAATATGGATCGTAGTGATGTAAGCTTCATGGATAATCTCTTATGTGTGAAATAACAGTTGGAATATCCTTAGCAATACTCACAATGGTAGGGACATAGTCGGGTCGTTTGCTACCGCCTGGATTAATGCCAAATTTTTTTGAATTCTGTAATTTCTGTGCAAAAAGCGTAGGGTCGGAAATATTCCGCACCAGATATCCATAATCTTGTATAAAAGAATCCATGGAATCATCAAAGCTTTTGAAGCTCGCAACATGCACATGTGGGTCTTCTTCGGCAGGTCTGGAACCACTTTCACCGGAAGCAGGGGAATGTAAGCCAAAAAAATTCTTGTCATTTATTGCCTGAGGCGATGTACCCCATGACGACTCCGTAGCTGACAAGGCAACAAGATTTTCCATGGGCACATTTAACTGCTTTGCTCCTACTACCAGCGATGCCAAATTGGCAAGGATAAATTTCTGTTTTTTGATTTGGGTCCTATCCATGCCTTTGAATTGTGGATTTTTGAGATCATCATCGGTGACGCCATCATTATGGTCCGAGGTAAATTGCCCGCCAGTACTATTCGGTGCGTGGGCGGGGGCGTGATTCTGATTGTATTTAACCACCATATCCCGGCGCGGTAAATTCATATGAACCAGTAAAATAGCCGCGACAGCGCGCCTTTCCTCATTCATCGCCTTGGCGATGCTAGCCAGGTTTCCCTCTAGCCTGGCTGTCATTTCTACTTCACCGTGATAGAAATGAGAGAGTAGTTTGTTCAATACCGGTTTTTCCCTGGGCTGCATTTGGCCGTAGGTGTTTTTCTCCAGTAAGGGCATATCATCCAGGAAAACATTGTTGCCGCTCATAGAGAGGTCAGCATCCGTTTTGGTTTGGAAAAGAAACGACATGATATGCTCTTAGAGGTTTGGTTGCGTGAGCAAGCATGGCATATATGATGTGTACAGTAATCAAATGTAAAGGGCAAGAAGTTTTTGAAAGAGGGGAGCCTGCAACGCTAGACGGTGTATTCCTTCTCCCTCACTCAAACTCCGGCAGCTCCATAAATGCAGGCATCTTCACCGGAGCTCTTGCCACCGGCTTGATCCCCAGATAGCTGGCGATGCTGATATGGACTGGCGGGGAATGTTGCCAGTAGGCGGACAATGCGGCGAGCCGGGGCAGGGTCATCTGCTCATCGATATATTCAAATGTCCAGTGGCAGGACATAATCAGATGGGCGTAGAGCCGGTCCCAGTCGATTGGCTTGCATTCTCCGCTTGCGGCTCCCCCACGGGTTTGATCCCCGAATTGGCCATGATCGCCGAAAGGATCGTTGCGGCATTGCCGAGATCGAGCCATTCGAGGATATCGTCGGCGATGATCTCCGGATAATTGCGATGCATCGCCGCCTGGATGACCTGCACGACGCCGTCGATCTGGGCCGAAGACATCGCCGCCTTCACCTCTGTCAGCGATTCGATCACCGGCTGTAAGCGTTTGAGGGCGGCGAAATTGAGCGGCGGGATAGTGTAGGTCTTCCCGCCTAATGGTATATCAATACCGGATATTAGTGACATGTTTACCTCCTTGGTTATGATGATGAGTTTCTTGGTTTCCTGATCCATGAGTGGGGGAAAGAGTGATATTAAATGAGGGGGTATGGGCGCGAATCAGCAACTGCGTAGGGTTCTTATCATTCCTCTCCGCCTGTTTGAATAACTCATAAGCGCGCAGGATAAGCTTGTGGATTTGGTGAGGGGCATGCCGTTAAGCAAGATAGTTTCAGAGGTAGCCGTGAGTTTATGGAGGGGTTGAAAGCGCATGGGATTCATCCTTACTTTTCTTGATAATTATACGTACATATAATCATATATGAAAGGCAAGAAGTTTTTGTAATAGCGTCACTATTTCTTTCTTTGCGTGCAGCTATATCCTAAATCCAAATCTGTCTTACCCGAATCCGCAGCACTTTCAGGATCAAACATCGCCTCATCATAATCGGCACCTACTTCATCAAAATGCGAGGGGTTTGCTTCCCGTGTACCGAAGACTTTATCGACGAAATATCCTTTGTGACAATCTCCATAAAGGACATAATCCCCCGTCAACCAATAATCAGCATAGGCCTGCCATGGATGTAATTCCTTTCCCCTGGCGAATATGTGAAAAATAACCGGATGATCTCCCGGTTTATAATTCACATGCATGTGAACACTATAGTGATGGACGGAAGGATCCGGGTTTACTCTCGGCTTAGCGGGAAATGGCGGCTTCCGCACACAGTGTCCTACCGGCTTAATATATTCCGTGTTTTGATAAAGGGTGCGCGAAAAATATCCGGTAGAGGAAAATTCAACAATGCCCTGAGATGCGACGTGGCATCCTCTTAACATTTGCAGGGATATCCAATCCCCGTCGAACGCTGTCACTTGTATAGAGGCTTTTCCACATTGCGGCCGATCCAGTTTCAATTCAAACCAGTTACGAATGTCCTTGTGATAGACAAGGAGGCCCGTCAATATTTGATTGTCCGATGCCGTAAGGATGTTGTTAAGAAATAGCGGACATAGTTGCGGCAGAGCAACCTTCCTCGGCGCACTATGGCCTGTAGATGCAGCCTTGACTGAAGTAGGGAGCAAAAAAATAAGTAGGAAGAGTAATGAGAATAATGGTCGCAATGTGGTATGTTTCATTGATGTAGCTCCCTTGTCTTTGCAATCTTTCCTGGAAGGCTCTTAGCAATGCTAACAATATCAGAAACATATTTGGCCATTACCTCCCGGCGCGGTAAATTCAGATGAACAAGCATAATAGCCGCAAGAGCATGCCTGTCATTATTAATCGCCTCGGCGATGCTCAGGAGATTTTTCTCCAGCCTAGGACGGAGGTCCACTTCGCAATCATAGAAATGAGAGAATAGCTTTTGCAGTGCCGATTTCCCCTTGGGCTGCATGCGGCCATAGCTGTTTTTTTCCAGTAATGGCATATCATCCAAGTAGACATTGTTGCCGCTTACATAAGGGGAGGATGCATCATCGGTAGCTGTCGTTTGTTTGTTGAGAATAAAAGACATGATAGGCTCTGAGTGTTTTTTTGCGCGAGAAGCACAGCATATATGCTATGTACAGTAATCAAAAATGAGAAGCAAGAAGTTTTTTGCGGAGCGTCGTTATTTTTCGCAAAAGATCACGATCATAGACATGGGAAGGCCTCAATACACTCAGTATGCTGCACCCCATTTATCAACACCGGATATCGGCTATATCCTTCACCTCCCTGGTCGTGATGCGGCTATAATCGGCGGCTTTGTTCAAGTTGACTTTATCAAGCAACGTCAAGAGTGCCAGCCGGTTCTGCCGGGCGAGGGCGATGCTTTCGCAGGGGATAAAGGGCATGTTGCGGATAAAGCAATAGCTGCGGATCTTGAGCGTCACCGCCCGGAAATAGCCGTGGATTTCACTTGGTGAGCGTTCGAAATCGATGGCGAGACGCTCGACGGAAACGCCGTTTAGCAGGTTGGTGAACATGAGCTTTTTGGTTTCCTGGTCCATAAGTGGGGTTCCATGATGAGAGGGTAATAAAAAAGGCCATGATTGCCCATGGCCTGATAGATAGATGGTGGGTAGTCGGTTTACTTGAATAATTCGCGATAACCGAACCAGTTACCACTATCTCGGCACTGCTCTCAGATGCGTCGCGCTTTTCATGCATACCATCCGCATCCATCCCTTTCGCTGTTTTTCTAATGGACAGACGGTGTAATTACCGTAAATATCGGTTGCAAACGGGTCATCGTTAGGTGGATCGCCGTTGAGCAGCTTCAAGACATTTGGTGGAGCGGTATCATCAAAATCTATTCCCCAATTATAGACACCCAGTAATCGTTTTGTTCCGACAGGCCAGATTCTGATTGTTGGAGTGCCAAGTGCTAAAAATAATTTCCCATGCACGGTAAAACATGCTCCTTTTATCGGTGGGCTTTTAGCACAATAAGATTTTTCAACTGCATAGGCGTTGGTGATAACGGTACTAAATAGAATGGCGAGGATGATGCGCATGGTGATTAATTCTTCTTTGGATGATTAAATTTTTCTTGATAAAAATTGATATAGGCATTGTCTTTTGTGTTGATCTCATTTTTATCTTTGCTTGGATGTGAATTATTGAAAGGGCCATAACTGGTAATAAGAGGGTATATATCGCTAGAAGGTTTTGTAGCTGGACCAACGGTTAAATCAAATAGATTCGCCCCCATACTCGGATCAAGTGAATGTGTGAAATCTCCATTTACATCTCCGGAATTATCAATCCATTTCGTCGGGTCAATGCCTTGCTCACGTTCCTTATCCGCCTGTATCGCACTGTTGATACAATCCTGGTATTTCGCGGTCTCTGTATCCGGCACGGGCTTGACATCATCGGGAGCAGTTTTGGGTCGCTTAGCCCCCCTCTCATCCTCACCATTGCGGATGGTATGGGCAATGGCTACCCGGGCTTCATTGATCCCTGGGCCTGATAAGGCGCGTGTTTCATTGTAGATGATATTGCCAACTTGCTGCGGAGTCATTTTAACATAATGGGGTTTTTGTGTGGAGGATGAATCATCCACCTGCCCATCGGTTGCCCTATTCCCGGCATCCGCATATTGCGGGCCATTATCGCCCGATGTAAATTGCCCACCGTCGCTACTGCCAGCAGGGGCATGATTAGGGTTATATTTGGCCATTACCTCCCGGCGCGGTAAATTCAGATGAACAAGCATAATAGCCGCAAGAGCATGCCTGTCATTATTAATCGCCTCGGCGATGCTCAGGAGATTTTTCTCCAGCCTAGGACGGAGGTCCACTTCGCAATCATAGAAATGAGAGAATAGCTTTTGCAGTGCCGATTTCCCCTTGGGCTGCATGCGGCCATAGCTGTTTTTTTCCAGTAATGGCATATCATCCAAGTAGACATTGTTGCCGCTTAC
>Ga0207006_1058_pt1 | contig 24930 bp, 30 predicted proteins | sample Alteio_BWMinCont_84_FD_153497 | JGI IMG/M metagenome (GOLD analysis project Ga0207006, IMG submission 153497) | Enriched cells from forest soil in Barre Woods Harvard Forest LTER site, Petersham, Massachusetts, United States -... | ecosystem: Environmental > Terrestrial > Soil > Temperate forest >...
ACGGTGAAAATTCAACTCGCCAACCTTACCGGCGGCTCGGTCACGCTCGGCTCCGGCACATGGCGCGCGAGGGTGATCAAGGCATGAAAAAGAAATCTATTCTGGAGGCGACTGAAATGCTCGACCGCCGCATTCCGCTTACCATTGCCGCTTTGTTTCTTCTGCAGGCCGGTACCGCCATCTGGTGGGCCGCCAGCAAGGATACCGAAGACCGGATGCAGGCCGAACGCGTGGACGATCTCGCGGCCACGATGAACGAGGCCGCCGACCGCCAAACGCAATCGCTCGACCGTTTGGCCCGGATCGAGGAGCGCCTCAAGGCCGAGGACGAAACGCTGGGCCGCATCGAAAAACGGCTTGGAGAATAAATATGGATGGCACGATTGCGTCGGCCCTGCTTACGCGCACGGTCGATCCCGCCGGCGTTACGCTCATCAAGGAATTCGAGGGGCTGCATCTCACGCCCTATCTATGTCCCAATAAAATCTGGACCATCGGTTACGGCCATACGCGCACCGTGCGGGCCGGCATGCGTATCACGCCGGAACAGGCCGATCAGTTTTTGACCGATGATCTGCGCATTGTTGCGGCGGCGGTGCAACGGCTGGTGACGGTCCGGCTCAATGACAACCAGTTCGCAGCGCTGGTGAGCTTCACCTTCAATGTTGGCATTGCCAATTTTGAACGTTCAAAGCTTTTGGAATTGCTCAATCGCGGCTGGTACGAACAGGTACCGGCGCAATTGATGCGCTGGAACCGCGCCAATGGCGAAATTCTCGGCGGACTGTCGCGACGGCGAGCGGCGGAAGCGCAGTTGTGGAATAGAAAGCCCGTCACACAGTCGATCTGACATGACAGCGAAATTCATCAAACACTGCCTCACCGGCAAGGATAACGAAACGTTCGATCTCGCGCGTGTGCTGTGGGCTATGGGCGCTTTGGCTTTTATCGCCTTTGTCGGCTGGAATGTTTATCGCACCGGCGCGTTCGATGCGCAGAATTTCGGCACCGGCTTCGGCCTCATTATGGGCTCGGGTGGCGGCAGCGTGTGGGCGAAAGCGAAAACCGAGCCCGATCCGAAAACGGACAATCAATGACCTTTAATACATGGATACTTTCAGCGCTCGGCGGCGCGTTTTTGCTGTTGTTGCTGGCGCTCGCCACTTTGCTGGTGATCAATGCCGATGACCGCGCGGCACTGGCGGCGGCGAATGGTGCGGCAACATTATTGGAGGCGCAGAATAAAGAATGGGCGGCGAAGACAGCCGCCACTAATGCGGCGCTCGCCAAAATCCGCGCCGCCGAAGCAGCTAACGCCAAACGTATCGCCAAAGCCGAAGCGGCGGCAACGCGCAGCGAGAAAATTCTTAAGGACGAAGCGGCACATTTCGGCGCGCTTACTTTCGCCGGCAGTGAATGCACACAGATTGCGGCGATACGCGATGCGTGGGCGGGTTTGCATAAATGAAACGCGCTGTAATTTTGCTGCTGATGCTGAGCGCCTGCGAAGAGACGCCTGTGCTGCAGCCGGGACCGGAGATTGATGTGCCGGTCGCCGTGCCTTGCGCGCATGCACCGCTCGTCAAACCGGTTTTTCCGCTGGAAACATTGCCGCCCGATGCGAACGTCGCGCGGCTGCTGCAAAGCTGCCTGCAAACCGACCTGCTGCGGCAGGCTTATGAGTTGCAGTGCGAAGCGATTGTGAATGCGTGTGAATAAAGGGGTCAGGGATCAGCATTCAGGGGTCAGCGAATGCAGTTCCCATTATCACCCCTGATCCCTGAATGCTGATCCCTGATTCCGTGGAGATAAAATGCCCTCAAACCTCAAGATCGCCCAAAATACGGCCTCGACCGAGGCAAATGCGCTGGTGGGATCATTTACCAACGGCGCGTTGCTCAAGATTTACGACGGCACCCAGCCTTCGACGCCGGAGACGGCCGTCACCACGCAGAACCTGCTGGCGACGGTGACGCTTGCGAGTCCTGCTTTCGGCTCGGCTTCCAACGGCGTCATCACCGCCAATGCGGTTTCGGATGTGACGATTTCAACCTCCGGCACTGCCGCGTGGTTCCGGCTGCTTAAATCCGACGGCACCACGGTCATTATGGATGGTTCGGTCGGTACTTCGGGTTGCGATCTCAATCTCAATTCGACCGCGCTGTCTTCCGGCGCCACGCTGTCGACCACCAGCTTCACCTTCACTGTGCCGAGCGCCTGAGCATGATGCGTTCGCGTTTTTACCGCGTGCAGCAGGGACAGGAAGCAGGCCCGTGGTGGCTGCGCTTTTTGGTGTCAGTCGATGAGCTCGGCAATGTGGTGGTCTATGACGGCAATCCGCACGAAACCATTTCGCAGCATTGCGGATGGGACCACGGCACATTTCGCGCGACCTGGCTGCTCAATTTTACCTACACGCTGCTCGACACTTTATTCCCCGGCCATTGCGAGAGTGCCATCGCCGGCGTCGTGCGGCCGCAAGCTGAAGGAGAAACATAAATGTCCGGTGGACCGATATATCACCTCGCCCCCTATACCGCCGATACGGCTGGCAATGCCTTTCCAAATTTTTATGCCGGCGCAGGCGGCAATGCCGCGCCGGCCGATTTCGGCCTAGGCATCACGGCCTCCCTCGGCAGCGATGTGGCTTGGCAATTGCGCTTTCCGATGCCGCCCGCGATCCCGAGCGGCACGCTCAAGCTGCGCACGCTCATGCTCGCAAACGCGACCAGCGGCAAAGCGCTGTGGACCGTAAGCGATATCAATGTCACGGCAAGCGCGAGCCCTTCCGCTGCGACCATGAATGCTGAAACGCAGCAGAGCTATACCTGGACCACCGGCAACGCCGACAAATATATCGAAACCAAGCAGGCGCTCACCTCGACGCCCAGCGGCAACGATACGCTGGTGGTGGCGATCACCTTTAATCACACAAGCTGGACGCTGGCGGTGCCGCTCACCACCATCGCCACCATTATCTGGGAGTAAATCATGGCCATCGATTACACCGCGACGGCGCAGGGCCTCGCTAATCTGCTGTTCGTGCAGCCGAACGCAACCGGCACCTTGGGCGTTGATGATCTCACGACTCTCGCGCAGGCGATCGATACGCAGATGTCCAGCGACATTACTAATTTTATCGCAGCACTTCCTTCCGCCACCGCCGCCGTGCTTACGTCCGATCAGCTTAACAAGGCGATGGCCTATGTCGCGATGAAACGGGCGGGACTCGCTTAAATGGCGCGCGGCTTCGGCTCGACCTACGGCACCGGCACCGATTACATTACGAGTGCTGCCAGTTTCTCGGTACCGAGCAGGATATCCATCAGTTTCTGGACCTATCTGCACGGCGCCGGCACTTTCAGTTTCGGCAATATATTCGAAGCGAAAAATACCGCCGCGCAGGATTTTCTCGTCAGCCTTAACGGCAGCGCCACTGGATGGCGCATGTTCGCACCATGGTCGACCACGGTCGGCACTTTTACCTGGACATCTGGCGTTTCCACCGGCGCATGGCAGCATATCGCGATAACCTATGACGGCACTTCGACATCCAACAAGCCGACTGTTTACGTAAACGGATCGTCGGTATCGGTTTCGGTGTCTTCGACACCGGTGGGCACTTATGGAATGACGGTATCGAATTTCCGGATCGGCAAGACCGACGATAATTCCGTGCAGTATGATGGGAACATCGCCGAGCTCGCTTTCTGGAACACGTTATTGACGGCAAGCGAAGCGTCGGCTTTGGCCAGAGGCATGGCGCCGCTGTTCATGCGGCCTGCCGGTCTGTCTTATTACTGGCCGCTGCTTGGCGTCGGTTCCGGCGAGCCCGACTGGGGCCCTGCGCATGCCGCCCAGACGCTCACCGGCACCAAATTGCAGAGCCATGCGCCGGTAACATTCTGGATGCCGCCGGCAACGGTGGTGCCATTTTCCCGTTATACCGGCGCGCTGGCGCTTAGCCAGACTGCAAGCAGCGCGGCGCTTGCGCTAGCCGAGAAATTTCACGCGGCGACAGCGATTACGCAACCGAATGCGACAGCGTCAATCGGGGAGGCACAAAAATTCAGGGCTACCGCGGCTGCGCAACAGGCGAATGCGTTACTGACCGCCGCCGGCCTCGAAAAATTTTCCGGCCATCTCGCAGCGGCGGCGAATGCGAATGGCGCCTCGGTCCATATGCTCGAAATTCTGTCCTATCCGGGCGCCGTGAGCATTGGCGACACGGCGCAAGGCGGATTGTCGGCGCTATCAGACCAGCCGTTTTATCACGTGCAGATTACGGAGAGCGTGTGAATGACAAATTTCTATGATGCCGGCGATGTCGTGCGCCTCACGGCAAATTTCACCGACATATCCAATAATCCTGCCGATCCAACTGCGGTAGTGCTGCGTGTCAAGCAGCCTGACACCACCGTGACCGTTTTCAACTATCCCGGTGGCACTATCGTACGTGATGGAACCGGCGCTTATCATTATGATCTTTCGATCACGGAGAGCGGGGACCATTACTATCGATTTGAGGCGAGTGGTGCGGTGCAGACGGCGGCAGAAAATTTGTTCCACGTCCGCCGTTCGAACGTCTTAACCTAGCGCCGCCTGAACTTCGCCGCCGGATAAACGCCGAGAATCTTGATCGATTTGGCGAAAAATCCCAATTCTTCCAGGGCTAAACGCAGCGGCCGTTCATCCGGGTGCGCCGCGACATCAAGCAGGAATTGCGCGACACGGAAGCTGCCGTCGGTGCCGAGATAGCTTTCGAGCTTGGTGATATCGACACCGTTGCTAGCGAAACCGCCGAGCGCCTTGTAAAGCGCGGCCGGCACGCTGCGCACACTGAACAGAATGGTCGTGATGCAGGGCTTGCCCGGCTTCGCGCGTTGCTCTTTTTTCGATACGATCAAAAAGCGTGTCGTGTTTTTGGGTCCGTCGGCGATATCCTTCGCCAGGCTTTTGAGCCCGTAAATCTTTCCCGCCAGTTCCGATGCGATGGCCGCGACGGATTTATCCTTCCTCTTCGCCACTTCCGCCGCCGAGCCCGCCGTATCGGCGTGAATAATGCTGCGCTTATTGTTTTTGCGCAGCCATTTGCGGCATTGCGCAAGCGCCTGCACATGGCTTTCGACCCGCTTGATGTCGGAGAGCTTGGCCCCCGGCAGCGCCAGCAGATGATGCACGATCGGCTGGTAATGCTCGCCGATAATGTGCAATCCCGCCTCCGGCAACAGATGATGCACATCGGCTACGCGCCCAGCGACCGAGTTTTCGACCGGGATCATCGCCAGTTCCGCCTTGCCGTCGCGCGCGGCCGCGAACACATCCTCGAACGCCATGCAGGGCAGCGTCTCATGGCCCGGAAAAACCGCGCGGCAGGCGAGATCCGAATAGGCGCCCGGCGCGCCCTGGAATGCGATGCGTTTTTTGCTCATTTCTTCCCCAGCAATGCGCGCGCCGCTTCGAGATCGGCTTTCGTATCGACCCCCAGCGGCACCGTATCCACCACCGCTACCCCGATATGCAGGCCGAGCGCAAGGGCGCGCAATTGCTCGAGGCTTTCGCGTTTTTCGAGTTGCGTTTGCGGCGTTTCGACAAAACGCGCGAGGGCAGCGCGGCGATAGGCATAAAGGCCGATATGATGAAACATCGGCCCCTCGCCCGCCGGCACCGGCAGGCGCGAGAAATACAGCGCGCGGCCTTCTTTCTTTCCCTCCGGCAATTCAATCACTGCCTTGACGATGTGACCGGCTGCCTTGTCTTCCTCCCGCTCAATTTTCACCGCCAGAGTGCCGATATCGACCTCAGGTTTTTTTAGCAGGTCGTAAGCCGCGCTGATCGCTTTCGGATCGATGGTGGGTAAATCTCCCTGCACATTGATGATGACGTCGTAATCTTCCCGTCCGCCCTGCGATTTTTTCTGCAACTGATCGAAGGCATCCCAAATGCGGTCGGAGCCGGTCGTGTGATCGGGCCGCGTGATGATCGCCTCGCCCCCCGCCTTTTCCACTACTTCCGCGATTTCCTTGCCGTCGCATACGACCATGACGGGTGCGATGCCGCTTTCCATCGCCCGCCGCCACACATGCACGATCATCGGCTCGCCATGAATGTCGAGCAACGGCTTGCCCGGCAGGCGGGCCGAGCCCATGCGGGCGGGAATCAAAATGATCGGGCGTTTCGGCGCCGGGCGCGTGTTTTTCATGAGTTTTGCTGTGCTCCGCGAGTGTTTTAGTCCAGCGGGAACCGAAAAACCACACATTCGCAGCGTGTTTTTTTATATTTTCTGTTGGCTATCGACAGCGCCGCCCGATGAGGCTAGTTTTTCGCCGGTTTCCCACCATTTTCCGGACAGATAGTTCCATGAACGGCTTTGAATTGAACAAGATACTGGGCGCGATCCTGCTGGCCGCGCTGATCGCCATGATTACCGGTTTCATCGCCCACAAGCTGGTGGCGCCCGCCAAGCTGGCCAAGAATGCCTATGTCGTTGAAGGCGTGGCGGCAGCGCCCGAAGCCGGTGGCGCCGCAGCGGCTAAGGGCCCGGCAGCAATCGAACCGTTCCTCGCCAAGGCCAATGTCGAAGCCGGGCAGAAATACGCGCGTGTGTGCGGCACCTGCCACAGCTTTGAGAAGGGCGCGGCGGCCATGACCGGCCCCAATCTTTATAACGTGATCGGCGGCCCGCATGCGCATATGGAAAGCTTCGATTATTCGGATGCGATGAAGGCCATGCATGACCAGAAATGGACCTTTGATGAGCTCAACGAGTTCCTCTACAACCCGCGCGCGCATGTTCCGGGCACCAAGATGACCTTTGCCGGCATCAAGAACGACCAGGACCGCGCCAATGTGATCGCCTGGCTGCGCACGCTGTCGGATAATCCGGTACCGCTGAAATAGGGGTCAGGGGTCGGCATTCAGGGATCAGGGGATTGGCTTGCTTCCAATCCCGATCTTCAAATGCTACTCCCCTGAATGCTGAATGCTGACCCCTGATCCCTTTCCATGATCCGCATCGCCATCCTGCTCGGGCTTATCGGCCTTGCCGCTGCCACCGCCATTATCGGCTGGAGCGGGTATCATGAAGTGCTGGCGGCGGTGGCCGTTGCGGGGCCTGTCGGCATTGTGGCGACTGCGCTGTTTCACCTGGTGCCGATGGTGTGCTGCGTCATTGGCTGGCGTGCGCTGTTGCCGGGCAAGAAACGCCCTTCGCATGCTTTCTTTCTTTACCTGTTGTGGTTGCGTTCGTCAGTGAACAATCTGCTGCCGGTTGCGCGCATCGGCGGCGAATTTATTGCCGTGCGCGTGATGACCAAGCATGGCGTGCGCAAGGGACCGGCGATCGCCGCCACCGTAGTCGAAACCACCATGTCGGTGCTGGCGGTGTTTCTGTTCAATGTGATCGGCATCGGCATGTTCGCTTATCACGTCGGCGCGGACAGCCTGGTACTCAAATTCGCGGCCGGGTTGTTGTTCTCGCTGCCGGTGATCGCGGCGTTGGTGGTGGTGCAGAAATTCGGCTTTTTTGGCCTGCTCACGCGCGTGTTCAATCTCTTGCTGCGCGATAAATGGAAAAAACTGGCCGGGAATGCAGCGCAGCTTGATCATGCGGTGCATACCATGTACCGCCGGGGCGGGCGTGTTCTGTTCTGCGGCTTTTGGCAATTCATGTCATGGACCATGGGCGCAGGTGAAATCTGGTGCGCGCTTTATTTTCTCCAGCATGAATTGCCGATCTCACAAGCCGTGATGATCGAGGCGCTTATTCAGGCCTCGGCCAGTGCAGCCTTTGCGGTGCCGGGTGCCATTGGTGTGCAGGAAGCGGGTATTGTGCTGTTCGGCCATATGTTGGGACTAACGCCCGATGTCGCGGCGGCGTTGGCGGTGGTGCGGCGCTGCCGGGATCTTATTTTATATGTACCGGGATTGCTTGCGTGGCAGGCGCAGGAGGGGCGGTGGCTGATGGGGAAGCGTAAAATTTCCTAGCCCCGTCACGAAATTGCGCAATTCATCCGATTCTATTGTCGATGTTTCTTGAGCGAGTTAACAATTAACCCTGTGATGATCATAAGTAGAGATATGCCCATCAAAGGCATGACCATTATTGCAACTGCGGCGCCTCCGGGTCCCGGATCCGGATCTGTGAGATTTAAAATGAAAATTGGGCAATAAGCAATTATTGCTGTCGTTAAACCTCCTCGTAATGGCCAACCTTTGACAACACACATCCACCACCCTACAGCAAAATAGAATGCGATAAATATAAGCGGTATTAATTGGGCTGAAGAAAGCGTCACGATAATCTTCCTTGCAGAGCGAGTTTTTTCTTCATTTTCCCTTTCCCTCAAGAAACCTTGTTATTGCCTCCGACACATCGCGCGCATCGGTGAAATCCACCCGCGGATGACGGAACGGCACCCATTGGAAACGCGCGTACCATAGAACGCCGTCATGCGGCGGGCGGCTGTAGTCGTATTTCGCCAAGGGACGCCAGCATTCCTGCTCGGTTTTCACATAATTAAGGTTGCCTTTTTCCGAAGCGTAAATTTTAAGCGCGTCACGTTTGCGGCGGATTTCTTCCGGCGCGAGGCCGATCATCTGCTCACTGCCATCCGGGAATGGAAATTCCTGCAAATGTGCCTTGCCGGCGCTGAAATTATATTCGGCGAATTCGAACACACTTAGTTTATCTGCAAACACGCTGCCGACCGCATTGAGCGCGTCATGATCGGCATTGCCGCCTTCATAGGCTGGCACCCACAGCTGATCGATGTTATGACGCGCAACCGCGCTTTCGATCTCGCTTTGCACCTCCCCCAGATGCCGCCATAGATGCCGCGCCGGGCGCGCATTCCAGCTGAGCGGCGTGATGCCCAGCAGCTTCGCGGCTTCCTCCCCTTCCATGCGCCGGCGCGCGACATGCGCTTCGTAATTTTTGCGTTCCCACGGCCACATGATGTCCCGCGCGATATAACCATGTGTGAGATAAAGCGCGTAAATACGAGCTTTTTGGGCCTGTGCACGGCCGATGGCGGCGCAGCAGGCGACCACTTCGTCATCCGGGTGCGGCACGGCGATGAGGATATTTTTTCCAAACATCGGCGTCAGGCCGCCTTGCGTTGCGACGCGTTTTCGGCCATCGCGCGCCGCCAGACGGTGAGCATGTCTTCGGCCAGCACCTCGCGCCAACTGGCGAGATGATCGCGTGTATAATCGAGTGCGGCTTTGTGCATCATCTCGCGCTTTTCCGGCCGGCGCGCGAAATCGCGCAGGACAGTGATCCAGGCCTCGGCGCCGCTATCGACGATGTGCATCGCAGGCGTGCCGTTGAACAGCTGCGCGACACCGCTTTTGCCGGCGATGAGCGTCGGACAACCTGACGTGATCGCCTCCATCCCCACCATGCTGTGAATTTCCACTTCCGACGGCACCGCCAGCACATCGGCGCTTGCGTAAAGTCGCGCGAGTTCTGCGGGCGGTATGAATCCCGGGGTCGAGACATTCGGGCCCAGCATTTTCTTCACATCTTCCATTGCCGGCCCGACTCCTGCCACCAGCAGATGCAGCAGACACCCTTCCGCCAGCAATTTTTCCAACGCATGGGTGAGCGTATAAATATTTTTGCCGATATCGACGCGACCCACGAACAGCACCAGCAAACGGCCCGGTGGAATGCCGTAATCACGTTCCACCCCTTCACGGTCGCGGCGGTGCATACCGAACATCTCTTTGTCAATGCCGCGGCGCATATTATGCACGCGCTCCGGGCCGAGGATGCTTTCGGCCAGCGCGTGGTCTTCATGGCGCGTGCCGAGCACATGGCGGCACTGCACGAGATGCTGGCGCAGCTTGCGTTCCATTGCCCGCCCCTGCTTTTCCGGCCATTTCCAACCCTCGATCATTTTGCGGCCCAATGCGCCAGTGCCGAAAATCTTTTCGATCGTCTGCTGCGTGAAAATACGCGCGTAGTTTGGCGTATCGGTATGAAAGGAATTGGTGAGCGGGATGCCGCGCGCCTTCGCCACTTTCACCGCCGTGCGGGCGAAGGCGAAATAGCCGTCGGTCGTGTGGATTACGTCATATTGCGTAAGCTCGCGCGCAAGGCGCGGATGCCAGGGCGACAGATCGGTGTGATCGGGAACGTATGGCATGAATTTGAGACTGCTGGTCGAGAAAACCGGCGGCAGGTGGCGCAGTCGCGTGTGCGGGCCGATTATTTCATCGGGGGCGCGGCCCAAAAAATAAACCGTGAGATCGAGCGGCAGACGGCCGTCGCGCGACGACTCCGCCAGTCGTTCCCAGCATTTGACATGGCCGCCTGCCTGCGGCGAGCGCAGCAGATCGACCAGCACGGCGACACGTAGTGGATTAGCTTTATTCATTGCGTTTCGCTTTTTCTTCCGCACAATGTTAAGCTGCTTTCCTACCCCAATTTTCCGAGGATTTCCACGTTGATGCAGAGAGGCCTTTTCATGCGCCGCGTCCCGGTCCTAGCCTTATTGCTTGCGAACTTTGCGATTGCGCAGGAAGCCGGTGCGCAAACAGCCACCGATCTAGCCGGAAAAATCGCGCCGGTGGTGATCGAGGCGCCGACCACGCCGCCGGCCGAGGGCGGGCTTCATTTTTATTCCGACAAGCCGACGGCGCCAGTGCTTCCCCCGGCGACCATGTTCCCGATCCTGCCTTTTGGCGCGCCGCCCGATGCGCCGCCACAGCATTTGCCGGTTGCCAGCAATCATGATCTCGGCGGCGACCATGCCGGCATTACGCGCGCGGTCGTCGCGATCCATGATGTGTCGCGTGATATTAACGAAACGCTCGGTTTGCTTACGGCGCTCGCGGGCTCGCGCAACACTTCGACCATTATTCTCGCGCCGCAATTTTTGCTACAATCCGACATCGCCGGCCTTGCCAAGCAATTGCCGGATCAGGGGCAAGATCTTGCGCGCTGGCCTCTCGACGGCTGGATCTACGGCGGGGATACGGTAGCGCTGGCGCCGCAAAGGGGGGTTAGTTCCTTCACCGCGATCGATCTTCTGCTGCTTTATCTAGGCGACAAGGAAACTTTTCCCGATCTCAGGGAAATTGTGATCGCCGGTAACGGCGCTGGCGGCGATTTTACCCTGCGCTACGCCGCCGCCGGGCAGGCGCCCGACCTGCTCGACAAGGATCGCCTTTCGGTGCGTTACCTGGTCGCCAATGCGGCGTCCTATATCTATCTCACGCAGGTACGGCCGGTGAGTGGCAAGCCGGGCTTTACCATGCCGGATGCAAGCAAATGCGCCGGTTATGATAGTTATCCTTACGGCATCAATAATCTCAATGATTATGTAAAGCGGGTCGGCGGCAACGCGATCCGTGCGCGCTTTGCATCACGTTATGTGACCTACCTGGTCGGCGAGAAAATCGCGAGCGACGATCATTTCCCGGATACAAGTTGTGGCGCGCTTTATGAGGGACCCGACCGGCTCATGCGCGCGCTCAATTTCGATTATTACCTGCGCAGCAATTTTGGCGAGGATGCCGCCAAGACCCAGCATTTCCTCACGGTCCCCACGGCTAATTATGAGGCTGGCACCCTGTTCAGCTCGCGTTGCGGCATGGCGGTGCTGTTCGGTAATGGCACGTGTGATACGGGTTCCGCTAACGGCGCAGAAACTCGTTGATAACCGCGATCTGGGTCGGATCCATCAACGCCGGCGCATGGCCGGTTTTCGGGAATTCGATGAGCTGGGCGCGCGGCCCCCTGCGCGTCATTTCCTCCGCCACCTGCGCCGACAGGATATCCGATTTGGTCCCATGCAGCACCAGCACCGGGCAGCGCACGCGGTCATAGATATTCCACAAATCGACATCCTGCTCGATTTGCAGGAATGGCAATGCAATCGCCGGATCATGCGCGAGCGCCAGCTTTCCGTTGCCGACAAAGCGCGTGCCATGCATGGCGAGATGTCGCCAGTTTTCATCGGTAAGGTCGCCGAACGCGGCGTAAATCTCGCGCATGTATTTTTCGACTTCGCCGGCATTGGCAAACTCACGCGCTTCGCCGACATAGGAGCCGATGCGCTTGAGCGCCAACAGCGGGATATAGGGCCCAACATCATTGAGCACCAGCCGGCGGATCGGGCTGTTGACCTCGGCCGCCAGCAGCATACCGAGCAGGCCGCCCATCGAAGTGCCGACCCAATCAATCTCGAGCGCCCCCGTGCGCGCGACAAACGCGGTCATGTCCGCCATATATTGCGCATAGCTGTAACAGGCGGGATCACCGAGCCAGTCGCTGAGGCCACGGCCGGGTATGTCGGGGCAGAATACCTGCGCGCTTTTCTCGAGCGTCTGCGCGAGCACGTCGAAATCGCGCCCGTTGCGCGTGAGGCCATGCACGCAAATGACCGGCGGGCGCGCGGTGGCGGCGCCCCATTCGGTATAGGCGATGCGATGAAAGCCGCAGGTGCTGCGGCCAAGGAAAACTTTTTCGTCCATGCCTGATTCAGAGCAGCAAGGCTGGATCGTTCACTATCACGGACGCGGGAGGAAGGGAACCGGCAAAACGTGTTTGGGCTTTATCGCGAATCGATAACCGGCCGGATAGATGCTTAAATCGCCAGCGCTGCGTGGGTTTGTCAAATTGACAATCGCCCAACTATGTCCATTGTTTATGCCAGCAACTGCGGAATTTCCCATGGCTTCACCTGCCTCATCCGATCCTTTCGCGCTCGCCAAAAGGCTGGCCGGTAAAAACCTCATCGACGGAAAACTTGTGGCACCGCAGGCGGGTAAGCTTTTCGATGTGCTCAACCCGGCGACTGGGGATTTTTTCTGCAAGGCGGCGGCGAGCGACAAAAGCGATGTCGATACTGCCGTCACCAACGCCGCGAAAGCGCAGAAGGAATGGGCCAAGCGCCCGGCGCGCGAGCGCGGCGAGCTGGTCGCCAAAGTTGGGCGGTTGTTGCTCGAGCATGCGGAAGAAATCGCGCAGCTTATGACGCTCGAGACCGGCAAGGCGATCCGCACCGAGTGCCGGGTGGAAGCAAAAGTTTCCGCCGATATCTGGAACTTCTATGGCGGGCTTGGCTCCGAGCTTAAGGGCGAGACGGTGCCGTTCCGACCCGACATGCTTACTTTCACGCAGCGCGAGCCGGTCGGCGTGGTAGGTGCCATTATTCCGTGGAACGTGCCGCTGTTGCTCATGGCGCTTAAAGTGTGCCCTGCCCTTGTTGCTGGCAATGGCGTGGTAGTGAAGTCGGCGGAGGAAGCGCCGCTGGCAGTATTGCGCGTTGCCGAACTCGCGCAGGAAATTCTGCCGCCGGGCATTTTCAATATGCTGTCCGGCATGGGCCCCGATTGCGGTGCGCCGCTCGCGCAGCATCAGCTGGTGCATAAAATCACATTTACCGGCTCGGTCGAGACCGGGCGCATCATCGCGCATATGGCCGCCGAGAAATTAGTGCCGGTGACGCTCGAACTCGGCGGTAAGAGTCCGATGGTGGTGCTGGCAGATGCCGATCTAGACCGCGCGGTGGAAGGTGCGGTGATCGGCGTGCGTTTTACGCGGCAGGGCCAAAGCTGCACCTGCGCTTCGCGCATTTTCGTGCATCGTTCACTTTCGGATGAATTCGTGAAGCGCCTGCGGGCCAAGGTCGATGCGATGAAGATCGGCGATCCGTTCGATGAGGCGACCGATATCGGCAGCATTATCTCGAAAGCGCAGTTCGAGAAAGTGAATTCCTATATCGCGCTCGGCGAAAAGGCCGGCGGCACCGCCAACCGCTGCGGGCAGCTAACGAAAGACCCGAAATTTGCCAAGGGCCTGTTCGTGCAGCCGGTCATTTTCACGGGCCTTGACAACAATAGCCGTGTCGCGCGCGAGGAGATTTTTGGGCCCATCACCATGGTGATCCCGTTCGATGATTACGAGGAAGCGATTACTGCCGCCAACGATACAGGCTTCGGCCTCGCCGCCACCATCTGGACCCGCGATCTCAGGCAGGCCTTGCAGGCAACGCAAAGATTGGAGGCCGGTTTCGTGCAGGTGAACCAGAACCTCGTGGTGCAAGCGAATTTATCCTATGGCGGGATCAAGAATTCCGGTTACGGCAAAGAAGCGTCACTCGAAGCCATGTGCGAGCATTTCACAAGGAAGAAGACGATTATTATCAATATGGCTTGAAACATCCGTCTTATAAAGTTGGCTGATTCCTTGGGATGCGTGACGGCGATCGTCCGAAAAGCTCGGGCTTCCGTTCTTCAAGATAATCCTGATCTTCGGCTACACACACGAAGGAATTTGCATAACGCACCTGTGTGCCTGTGCCGTTGTAGGTTTGGAGCTCTTGAGCATCGGCAAGATTAACATAGATGCGCTGGCCCTTTACATCTTGAGGCCAAACGCCACTTAATTCCTCGAATCTGCCCGAGAGTCCTTGTTTGGCTATCGCAGCTTTTACGTCGTTATAGGGTGCAGAGACATAGGTTTCTCTGGTATCACCATCGGGATAACTGCTCGAAGTTACCAGCACAGTGCCTCGATCCTTCCATGGCTGCATGTATAACATTTTGCCAAGATCAACCCAGACTGGTCGCGGCTTGCCCAAAAAAGCATTTGCTTTAGCCGCTACACCATCAAAAAGCGACTTACCGAGGGACTCGGGGCCGTATTCAAAAAATTTCGTGAACATGGCGCATCCTTAAATCAGCAGATGTGCCAAGCATGACTCCTCTTAATACTTTCAGGAAGGCTAATCGTCCTTAAACAAAATTAACCGAAATTATTGAGCAACCCGAGCTACTTCGCGTTCGCCAGCTGCCGCTTCAATTCGGCGCCGAGGGACAGCTCGTTCTGGTAATCGCTGTTGATCGAGGTTTGCACGGCGCCGATGATGGAATGGCCGACGGTGTCAGCATCGTGCTGCGCTTCGGTGGCGATGCAATTCATATAGCCATCTTCCGCCTTCACGTAATTGTTATAAGAAACGACATAGCCGTTAAGCTGGTTGGCGGGTGTTTCCGCATTCGCGGGCATCGGCGGTTCGGCTGGCTTCGTGCATTGGGTGGTGGCCCAGGAAACCCTCCCGTCGCTGGTCATGACAGTTCCTGCCTGGGCGGGAGCCGCAGCGAAAGCGGCAAAAAGAAAAGCGAAAGCGGCGGAAATAATGCGATCACGCATGGCAGCCTCTTTTGTGGGTTGTTTGCGGGCCCTAAGCATAATCTTCCGCGCGAATTGCGCAACCCGGGACCTGTGCGACACAGGCAGCGTTCAGAAATAGGAGCCGACCTTGGACGCGAGCGCATCGAACCAGGATTGGGGCGCGCCACCGGCCACACCGACCTGGGACTGCGCCTGCGCGGCCATGCATTGGGTGTAGGCATTCATGGCGAGCAGATAATCGCTATAAGCGCCCATATAAGCCTTCATCGTGTCCGATGTCGCCGGCGTATCGGCGGAAGGCAGCGGCGGTGCATCCGGCAGTGTGCAGCTAGGCTTCCACGGCCAGTCCCATGCGTGCGCGGCGGGCGCCGACAGCAGTAACCCCGCCAGAATGAGTGCGGCCGAAAATTTCGCGCGGCGCATAAAGCCTCCATAAATACGCGCTCATTATACTGGTAACCGGCAGGCCGGTCCAGCTAACCAGCTTGAAATGAATGCTTCAAAGAAACGCACTCAAAAAGCTAAAAACCGCCAACTCTAAACGGTTAAAATGCCCTGCTCCTGTCTAAGGAGGATGGCCTTTGCGTCATCGGGGATCTTTTTGCTTTGAATCCCGCGAATAATAACATACGGCTGCATCATAGGGTCTTTAAATCGAAACACCTGTTTCCGTTCGCCACCTCTTTTTATAAGAATATTTCCTCCCTCGTCTGATGAAAAACGGCGCAGGTGCTTCTCAAAGTGAGCGATTCTCTTCTTCTCTTTCATTATCGCGCTGTAAGGTTCGACAACATCGTTGGCTGTAAAGAAACCTTCCTCATCAGTTTTTGCCAACGCACAAGCCAAAAGAGAATGTTCAAAAAAATTCTCTTGGTTGCTACGTATGGCTTCGCGATAAGCAGTCTGAAAAGATTTTTCAGAATCTTCAATAAATCGCGTCATTGAGGCTTCCACGTCATTATTCACCACCTCAATACGATGGTCATTAATTGCATGAAGAGATGCATATTTAGATAAAGTCTGGGTAAAGTAAGGAAGGCCTCGTGATAAAGCAATAATCGTCCACATCGCATCCGCAGAGAATTTCATAACTGTCCGGTTCGCGCGTTTCTGAATAATTTCCCTTAACTCATTTTGAGACATGCGATTTAATGGAATTTGTACTAAAGCACGATCCAAAGACTGGTGATCGTAAATCAGCTCCGAAATATTTTCAGCAACACCAACTAAAATCACGGTTGTGGTTACAGAAAAATCGTAAAGTTCCTTAATAAGGTTGGCCGTTAATTTCTTTGCATCTGAATCGATCATCTCGCTGTATTCATCAATAATGATGATGGGTAGCGCATTCGCCCCACATTTTTGTAATTCTCTGCGAATTTGCGATGGGGTTAAGGACTCATGATTTATCTCAAACTGAACATAGTTTGATTTACCCGTCGCCTGGCCAACCGCTTTAAGTTCTTCTAAGGCCCGTTTCCACAGCGATGTAAAATCATCGTGAGGGCCAGCTTGCACGCGAGCAACTATGAAGCTGCGCAACGTCTTGTTAAATCGTTTCCAAAAGACGTTGGAAAGCGAGGTTTTTCCAACGCCCTTTTCTCCAAACAAAACAACATGTTTTGATCGTGAAAGAACAGCTTCGATAATTCTGTTTACTTCAGGTATTCGGCCAGCAAATAAGTCTTCTTCGTCGATGGGTGCGCCATCGAAAAGAGTCGATATATCAAACATTAGGCTTGCCCAGTCATCGGCCGACTTTGGCTTCACGAAAGGAGCTTTAGCTATATCCATGCTTCGTATTACCTCCAAACTAGTTGACTATCATATATATAGCGTTGAGTAAATAGCAAAATGCGTTGACTAGCATCTCGATTTTGGTCACGAGGTGGAGAAGCGCTTATTTTCGGCTTTCAACGGGGCACTCCCTTAGCCTTATGTGCCGCTCCGGCGCTTGCGTTCATTTTTGAGATGATCGGCCACCAGGAAAGCAAGCTCCAGCGCCTGCGTGGCATTAAGCCGCGGATCGCAATGGGTTTCATAGCATTCCGCGAGATCCTGCTCGGTTACCGCCGCGCTGCCGCCGGTGCATTCGGTCACCTGCTTGCCGGTCATCTCGAGATGGATGCCGCCGGGATAAACGCCTTCGGCATCGCAGACGGCGAAGAAGTCGCGCGCTTCCGAGATGATTCGCTCGAAATCGCGGGTCTTGTAGCCATTGCCCGACATCTGCGTGTTGCCATGCATGGGATCGCAGCACCATGCAATCATGCGGCCCGCTTTTTTCACCTCGCGCAACAGCGGCGCCAGATGCGTTTTCACCTTGTCGGAGCCCATGCGCGCGATGAGCGTGAGGCGGCCCGGCTCATTCGCGGGATCGAGGATCTCGATGAGTTTGAGCAGTTCATCGGGCTTCGAGCTTGGCCCGCATTTGAGGCCGAGTGGATTTTTGACGCCGCGCAGGAATTCGACATGAGCGCCATCGACCTGCCGCGTGCGGTCGCCGATCCACAGCATATGGGCGGAAACGTCGTACCAATCGCCGGTGGTGCTATCGACGCGGGTTAATGCCTGTTCATAAGGCAGCAGCAACGCCTCGTGTGAGGTGAAGAAATCGGTCTCGCGGATTTCGGCCGAGGTTTCGGCGGTGATGTTGCAGGCGGCCATGAAGCCGAGCGCTTCGTCGATGCGGCGAGAGAGATCGCGGTATCGCTCCCCCTGCAGGCTGCGTTCGACAAAATCGAGATTCCAGCGATGCACTTCGTGTAGGTCGGCATAACCGCCTTGCGCAAAAGCACGGAGAAGATTAAGCGTCGCCGCCGACTGATTATAGACCTCGATCATGCGGGCGGGATCGGGCTTGCGCGCGGCGGCTTCGAATTCGAGGCCGTTGATGATGTCGCCGCGATAGCTCGGCAGCGAAACGCCGTCGCGCGTTTCGTTATCGTCGGAACGTGGCTTGGCGAATTGCCCGGCCATGCGGCCGATTTTCACCACCGGCGTGCCGCCGCCGAAGGTAAGCACCACCGCGATCTGTAGGATGAGCCGGAAGGTGTCACGGATATTGTTGGCGCCGAATTCGGCGAAGCTTTCGGCGCAATCGCCGCCCTGAAACAGGAACGCTTCGCCCTTCGCCACCCGCGCGAGTTTTTTCCTAAGGCGCCGCGCCTCGCCGGCAAAAACCAGCGGCGGCAGCTTCGCCAGCCGTGTCTCGGCAGCCTTCAATTTTTCCGGATCGGAATATACCGGCTGCTGCTTCGCGGGTTTCGAACGCCAGCTGTCGGGGGACCAGTTTTGTGCGGTCATGATGCATACCTTAAATTGCGCCGGTGCGGGCTGCGGCCCGGTCCGGACTGGTTAACTTAGTAAAGATTTTGGGAGATGAGTAAAGCGCAGTGTTTCCGGGATTACCGGAACCAGTAAAAATAGCCATACGCAACCGTGCCGCCGGAAGCGGGAACGATGATTTTAATAGGATTTTGCGCGTTCGCCATGTCGTATTATAATAAATACGAGGCTCATAATCAAGAAAAACGCATTAATTTCAGACTTGGCCGCACGCTCATAAGTAATAGGCACAGAATTTTCGATGACCATCGATCATCCATTTCCCGAAGATGTTCGCCGCCTAGCCAAAGATTGGTTCGACCACCCTGTTGCCAGCGGCCGGGATGCGTTCAAGGATCTGCGATGGTCTCCGAGCCCTTATCTGGCTGGGTTAGAGGGACCCCCGCATGCTTTGTCCCTTTTATGGGAAATAGCCCGGGCTATAAGTGACCGAAGCCCCGAAAGACAACGCGTCGCGAATGATCTTTACCCGTCTATAAGAACACCGAAGAACCCGATTCCCGACAATATGACAGACTGGCTGGATCATCGCTGGATGAGTGATGCCGGCGACAATTTTGCTTACGTAAAAGAACAGGATCCAATCGCGGAAAAAATCAGTGCTGATCTTGCTTTCGTACTCGACCTGCCGGTAGCGCCGGTAAGACTGTGGGAAGTACCGGTTGCGCAAACGGATTCCGCCAAAGCGAGTAGATATTTTTCAGCGGCGTTGCTGGTTTTTCCTGACGTCAAACAGCCAAAAATTGGAACCTGGTTTGACGATCCATTCTGGCAAGCCATGCATGTTTTCGATTGGTGGGTTGATAATAGAGACAAAAGGGAAATGTGTGCTCCTAAAAACCCGGAAACATCACGCCAGAAAAGCCTTATTTATTACGATTGGGGCTTAAGCTTCGGGCAAATTACTTACCGGGATCTCTTGCGGGAGAGGGAGCCGGGATCGATAAAACAGCGTGACAGCTATGGAGGACGCGGGCCTTCGGATATGAGTGAAACCCAGAGATTCAATCATAAATTGATTATCGAACGTATTGCGGATTTTTCTGATGCCACACTCCGCGACATTATTTCCCACGTCCCCGACGCTTTATACGAGCAGGAACTTCGGCAATATTCCGCCCCAGCTAAGGACTATGACTATAAACAAAAAATAATGGAGCACCTCACGCAAGGCCGCGATGTCTTGCGGGAAACGCGAAAGCGGATTTACGGGAACGTAGCCGTGTCGACTGCCGGTTAACGGCTTTATTCCACCGTAACGCTCTTTGCCAGGTTGCGCGGCTGATCGACGCCGGCGCCGTTTATTTTCCCAGCCCTGCCACCACTCTTTCGATCACGCTTTCCCAATCACCCATGCGCGGCTGGCGGAACAGGCGCGCGGTCGGGTACCAGAGGCTGTCCTCACGCTCCAGCATCCAGAACAGATCCGGCGGATCGGGGAGCAAAATCCATACCGGCTTGCCCAATGCTCCCGCCAAGTGCGCTACGGCCGTATCGACGGAAATAACGAGATCGAGCTCCGCGATGAGCGCCGCCGTATCGGAAAAATCGTCCAGCGCGTCATCAACCCTTACGATGCCTTGCGCCGAAGCCAGCTGTTCCGCATCGCCCGGCCGCAGGTCTTTTTGCAGGCTCACGAAATTATGGCCGGTTTCGGCGATGCGCAGGAAGGTCGCGAGGGGGATATCGCGGCGAAAATCAGCCTTATTTGCATACTTTCCCGAACCCGCCCAAACCAACCCGATTTTCTTTCCGGGCTTTGCCGCAAGCTGGTTTTTCCATCGCTTTTGTTTATTGGCATCCGCCCAAAGATAAGGCGTGTGCGAAGGAACGGAGGTTACCGTCGTAGCGAATGCGTGAGGCAGGCTCATGAAAGGGCAATGAAAATCAAAAGCGGGCCAAGCGCTGCCCCGTTTGATCACGCGCGCCGAGCGGCTTACGGAAGATATGAGGCCGGCTAGCGTATTGGGGACTTCAATAATAACCTTCGCTCCCAACGCCTCCACCATCGGCACGTAGCGGCAGGAAAGAATGATGTCGCCCATGCCCTGCTCGGCATGCAGCAGGATTGTTTTGCCGGCAATATCTTCGCGGCCCAGCCATAAGGGTTTCCGGAAAGCGCGCGGTGCTATTTTAAAGCCGCTTGTTTTCCATCTCCATTCGTAAAGCTTCCAGCCCTCTTCCCATTGGCCACGCAGAATAGCGAGAATACCCTTGTTGTAGCGGGCTTCGGCATATTCCGGGTCGAGGGTGATGGCCTGGTCATAATCCACCATGGCTTCGTCGTAGCGTTTAAGTTCCTGCAGCGTTGAGCCCCGGCACGACCATGCACCCGCATAAGCCGGATCGAGTGCGATCGCCCGCGCATAGTCGGCCAGCGCCTCATCATATTTTCTCAACTGGCTGAGCACATTGGCGCGATTGGTGTAAATAATCGCACTCGATGGAAGTGCCGCGAGCGCCTCGTCATAGTCGCGCAAGGCTTCCTCGTACCGTTTCAATTTTTCCAGCAGATTGCCGCGATTATTATGCGCTTGGGCATAGCCGGGATGTAGCGCTATGGCTGTACCAAAAGCAGCCATGGCATCATCATTGCGTTCGAGTTTTTTGAGCATGCCACCGCGATTGTAATGGCTTTCGGCGCAGCCGGGATCAAGCGCAACGGCCTGGTCGAAATAAGAAAGCGCTTCTTCATAACGGCGCAGGCTTTTAAAAGCGCGGCCAAGATTGATGCAGGCGGCGGGCTGGCAAGGATCGATCGCCAGCGACAATATAAATAATTTTATGCCTTCCGGCCGGTTACCACATTGAAGATTGAGGGTGCCCAGCAGCGTGAGCGCCTGCGCATGGCGGGGTTCGGCGGCAAGGAACGAGCGGTAGGCCTTATCGGCTTTTTCAAACGCGCCGGATTGGTGCAGGTCCATTGCCTGCTCAAGCAGCGTATGTGCGCTGCGTCGATGAGAATGAGGCGCCGGCTGGTTCCGAGGCACGTTTTAGCCCGCACATAAATCGAGGTGATTTAAGGCGAGGCTACTCCACCGTCACGCTCTTTGCCAGATTGCGCGGCTGATCGACGTCGGTACCTTTGGCCACCGCCGTGTAATAGGCCAATAACTGCACCGGAAGCGCGTAAAGCAGCGGCAACACGGCCGGGTTGGCGTCGGGCAGCGCCATGCTCCAATAGGGCTTGGCGCCGAGCTTGCTCAGGCCGAGCTTGTCGGAGAACAGCACGATCTTGCCGCCGCGCGCGATGGTTTCCTCGACATTCGAAGCAGTTTTTTCGAACAGGGAGTCGGAGGGCGCCAGCACGACCACCGGCATATTGTCGTCGATGAGGGCGATGGGGCCATGCTTCATTTCGCCCGCCGCATAGCCTTCGGCATGGATGTAGGAAATTTCCTTGAGCTTGAGAGCACCCTCGAGCGCCAGCGGATAGAGGAGGCCACGGCCGAGATAAAGCACGTCGCGCGCTTCGCACATTTTCTGCGCGAGTTCCTGGACCTTATGTTCTTCGCGCAGGATGTCGTTGATCTGCGCCGGCACATTGCAGAGCGCCTGCCAGATCGCTTCCGCGGTTTTCTCATCAAGCGCCTTGCGCGCTTTCGCCGCCGACAGCGCGAGGCACAGAAGCACGGTGAGCTGCGTTGTGTAAGCCTTGGTCGAGGCGACGCCGATTTCGGGGCCGGCAAGTGTCGGTATTACTGCATCGGAAATGCGCGCCATCGAACTGTGCGCCACATTGAGCACCGAGAGGATTTTCTGGCCCTGCGATTTTGCATATTGCAAAGCCGCTAACGTATCGGCTGTTTCGCCCGATTGCGAAATGGCGAGCGTAATACCGCCCGCCGGCATCGGCGCCGCGCGGTAGCGGAACTCGGAAGCAATGTCGAGCTCGACCGGCAATCGCGCCAGTTGCTCAAACCAGTATTTGGCGACCATGCCCGCGTAATAGGCGGTGCCGCAGCCGACAATCGTCACACGCGAGATTTGCGCCCAGTCGAACGGCAGTTTCGGCATTTCTAGCTTGCCCTCCGGCGAGGACAGCGCCAACAGCGTGTCGCCGATGACGGCCGGCTGCTCAAAAATTTCCTTCAACATGAAATGGCGGTACTGGCCCTTGCCGATCATGGCGCCCGTGAGCGCGGTCACATGGACCTTGCGCGTCACTTCGGCATCCGTCTTGTCGTGGATTGTGGACTTGCCGGGGCGCAATTCGACCCAGTCGCCTTCCTCCAGATAACTGATGCGATCGGTGAGCGGCGCCAAGGCCAGCGCATCGGAACCGAGATACATTTCGCCGTCGCCATAGCCGACCGCGAGCGGGCTGCCGCGCCGCGCGCCGATGAGCAGATCCTTGTGGCCGGCGAACACGACGCCGAGCGCAAAGGCGCCATCGAGGCGCTTTAAGGCCGCCGCGGTCGCCTGCTGCGGATTGAGGCCCTGATCGAGGTAATCGGTGATGAGGTGGGCAATCGTTTCCGTATCGGTTTCCGAGCGGAAGCGATGCTGCTTCTTCTCAAGCTCCGCGCGCAGCTCGCGATGATTTTCGATGATGCCGTTATGCACGACGGCGACTTTGTCCGTCACATGCGGATGCGCGTTGTATTCGGTCGGGCGGCCATGCGTGGCCCAGCGCGTATGGCCGATGCCGACATTGCCTGTCAGTGGTTCTTTCTTGAGACGCTCAGCCAAATTGTCCAGCTTGCCTTCGGCGCGGCGGTATTCGATATGGCCGTTGGCGAGCGTCGCGATGCCGGCGCTGTCATAGCCGCGATATTCGAGACGGCGCAAACCATCGATAAGCAAAGGCTCAACCGAACGTTGCGCAAGAATGCCGACGATACCGCACATGATTTTATTCCTTCGATGCTGGAGTCAAATTGCCGCAGAGTGATGCGGATTAATCGCTGCTATCGCTAAACTTTTGTTCCTCAATAATCATCTCAATTTTAACGACGGAATATTACCATCTGGTAACCAAATTTTAGCCTCATTTCTCCATATATTTCATGTTTCATTCATCACCGACGCGAGACCAAGCTATGACAAACCCTCATCCCGCCCTTTCTTGCAAGATCGTTAACTCCCATCTTGCGCGCCTTGCTTTCCGGGGGACGCAGCTGTTCGGCGAGTTCCGCGTCATCGTGCGGCTCGCGAAGCACGGCAAACTTCCTTCTTATATGAAAGCCGCCGGTCCGCATTCGCCGGGCCACCTGGTCGCCTCGATCCCCTGCGCCGAAATCGGGCGCGCGAGCAACGACCATGATGTGCTTAGCCTCGAGCTGCGCGAGCATGTAATTCAATAAATACGTCACTGCAAGTGTTTCCTGCAGTAACTTGAAAAACCGCAATTTCGCGGTTAGCTTTCCCCGAACAAAGAAACAGGGGGAGCGGCCCATGAGTTTCAGTATAATGAAAGAGTTTCGCGATTTCGCGGCGCGCGGGAACGTGGTCGACCTTGCGGTCGGCGTTATTATTGGTGCCGCGTTTGGCAAGATTGTCACATCACTGGTTAATGATGTGATCATGCCCCCCATCGGCCTGGTGCTCGGGCGTGTCGATTTCTCGAACCTCTTTGTGAGCCTTTCAGGCACCCATTATGACTCCCTCGCAGCCGCCAAGGCGGCCGGGGCACCGACCATAAACTATGGGATGTTCATCAATAATGTGATTGATTTCCTTATCGTTGCTTTCGTTATTTTCATGCTGGTACGCCAAATTAACCGTTTTGTGAAAAAGCCTGATACGTCCACCAAGGACTGCCCTTTATGCTGTTCTGCCATCCCTCTTAAGGCAGTTAAATGCCCCCATTGCACAGGCGATATTAGGACAGCCTGAACCTTGACCTGACGCCCATTCTGTCGAATATTGGCAACGCCGCGGCGCCCTCGTATAATGATGGCGCCCGGAAATCATAATCGTCATGCATGTGGGGTTTAGATGAAAAATTTAATGCGTTCCTTTATCGCGCCGGCAGCTTTTTCCGCCGCGCTTATCCTCGTTTCTTTTTCTGCTGATGCGCAGACAAATTTGAGCAACACCCTGCCGGCAAACCCGAATGCCCAGATTCCGGGCAAGGCACCAATGGCAGCAGCTCCGAGCGCCATGCCCGCGATGCAAATTCCGGAACCAACGCCCGCAGCGCCGCCGCCGGCAATGATTCAGCAGGATCCTGTGCCGCCGATGCCGGCGCCATCCGCCAATCCGATGCCGTCGCGCGCAACGACCACCGGTATCGAAATCCCGAATACCGATGCGACACAGACTCCGCCGCTCGGCGAACCCGAAGCGAAGCCCGTGAAGAGTGCCAAGAAAACCGGCCATCATCACAAGAAAGTCGCGCACAAGAAATCGCACGGCAAGGGCAAGGCTGCCGCGAAGGTAAGCGCCAAGGAACGTATCCGTACCGCGCAGGCCGATCTCGATCTGCTTGG
>Ga0207006_1059_pt1 | contig 24909 bp, 26 predicted proteins | sample Alteio_BWMinCont_84_FD_153497 | JGI IMG/M metagenome (GOLD analysis project Ga0207006, IMG submission 153497) | Enriched cells from forest soil in Barre Woods Harvard Forest LTER site, Petersham, Massachusetts, United States -... | ecosystem: Environmental > Terrestrial > Soil > Temperate forest >...
CCTGATAAGTCGGTTTTCCGGAAACTGAATTTCCGGTGCTTACTCGCAAACCTCAGGCCATCGCTCAACGACCAGGTCAAGCAAGTCCTTTTTCACTTTTTGATTGTTACTTTTCAAAAGTGCCTCGTAGCATCTCTTAGCGTACGTCTTCGCGTTTCCAGCATGACCGTCTTTCAGGGCGATGTCCGCCAATCCATACAACGCTCTAGGATTTTCGGGACTGTAAGTCAGATACTTCTCGTAGTAGTGTTTTAGAAGAGAAAGGTCGCGTTTGACGCCGTTTAGCAGCGCGGCGTGGTTGACCAGCACCTGGACCGACGAATCGTCTCCTTCTTTCATCGCTTCAATGATGGCAGTGTCCACAAGTCGAAGCGCTTCTTCCTGTTGTCCCTTCGAAAGGCGCAGACTGTCCATTAGTGCGTGATGCAACCGCGCGTCTTCCACCGTTCGCTCCCAGTAGACTTCCCCAGTATCTAACAGATGCCGCTGAGTTGCCCAAGTCCCGTGAAGTCGGCTTATCGTCAACTGGCTTTTGCGCCGATTTCCAGTTGACGATAAGGCCGTTTCTCAGGAGGTGGCTATCCTGTCCCACTATGATGCGAAATTACCGAGCGACCCGCTCCCGCGAGGGAAACGCCGGCTGAGAAGCGGGCCGCACGGCTCCAGAGAACACTTGGCCGACAGTCGTCGTGCACTGCGACACGACTTTCAGAATTAGGCTCTGCGACCCAACATGAGTCAACCAAGGCGAGATCTATTCAAGGACTCTCTGACACTACAGGTCCGAGTGATTATGCTGCGGGCGCGGTAGCTTATCCAACCGTACAATTCTGCGCTACTGTTTGTCGTAAACCGTCCTGTGCCCCGTATGCTTTCCGTCTTCGTCTATTCCACTATAGAAAAACTTCATTACTCTGCCGTCATCGGATATGACGGCTCGGGTCTTTCCTACAACCTTACCGTCTCGCTTGGTAGTTCCCAAAAACGTGTGCGCGCTCACTCGCTTCACAACAACGTTTCCAGTTGCTGAGGAGTCCTTGCCATCAGAGTATTTGTAGGAGTAAGTGAAGTCGATGCGGCTTCCATCGCCAGCAACGCCCTCCATATGAACCTTCACTCCGTCGCCGTCCGGCTCCACAGTGCGCGTTTCATTTTTGGGCGGCTGTGAGTTATAGAACTTCGACTTCGCAAGATTCAGCTTCCAAACACCAATTTCCGGGCTGGTCTGTGCTATCGCGAAAACGGATATGAGCGGAAATGTCAAAATCATCATTCCGAAAGCGATTGAAAGTCGTCGCATCAGGTTTCCTCGTCTATCTGCTTGGCCGTGATTGATGGGCCGATCAGCGCAACGCTGCGTAACCCGCTCCACCTTGCCGCCGGTCGTCGGCACCGGACCGAAGAGGCTCGGCTTCTCTTTCATGCGCTCGTATCCAGCCATTCTGCGCGTCGAATTGGGTTGCGTAGATGGGCTCCGATTTTTCGAGAACTTCATGATTCTTCCCGACAATTTCGTAGAACCAGGCCATCTATTCCTCCGCCACCATCTCCGTCCACGATTCCCGCAGCAGCGGCCAGCCGCTTTCCCAATCGTCCAAAATCGACGTTTTCGCGCCCCGTACAATTGAGGATGGAAAGATAATCCCGAAATATATCGAGCCCACCGGCTCCCACGTCGTATCAACCACTGAGCCCTCAGCGTCAACGTTCCATGCGTGAAGGACTGGAATCTTACTGCCAACCGCCGCATACCCTTCCGCATACTCTAGTCCGGTTCTCATCATCGTCAGGAACGCGTTTCGAAAACACTCGCCGATGTGTCGAAGTGTAATCAGGCCTGGACGCGGCTGCGGCTCGAAAAATCGACCCTCGCGCAGCACGAAATCATAGACGTTGCGGTAGCAGTATCTGGCTGGAAGCTTGCCCGCGAAATCGCGTGCCCGTTCAAGATACGTGTGAAGACAAAGTTGTGGGTCAGTCATGTCGCCAACTCAAGACGATATCACGCTCCAGTGATAGTTGAGCCTGTGGGCATCCTTCCTTTCCTGACTCGTGGCTGGCTGTATGATTGTCAGAGGAGAACCAGGTCATTTCAGACCAACGTGCATCCGGCTCGATGTCCGAGAAGAACTTTAGAGCCGGCATCTACAAATCCCATAAGGCCCATTTTGATCACGTTTACCGTCTGCATCGTATCGCTGAGGAAGCGATGCTCAGTTTCCGGCATCATGTCAGAGGACCCTACGAGGATGCGCTTTCCTTTATCTTTCCCAGAGCATACAAGTCGTTCGATTCGATCCGACGATTATGTGAAGTTGCTTCCTGCGAAGATGCAGCCGTTATCCTCAGGAGCCTGCTCAATCTGTTGGTGGTGACACGATGGATATCGATGGAGCCCTCGGGCCGGTCCCGAAAATATCTGCATTGGTTCTGGATTCAAATGTATCGAGACGCGCAGACCTTCAAGGACACGATTTCACCGAAATCGATGGCGATAATTGAGGATCGGTACAAGCGAGTAAAGTCGCAATTCGAGTCTGAAGATAAGAAGGGCAAGCGTAGGCAAGCCAAAACCTGGTATGAACCCGAAGCGTTGAATATTCGTGACCTGTTTGTTCAGGTCGGCCTCGAAACACAATATGAGCAGGGGTACAGGCCGCTCTCAGGAATCGAACACTCCGATGCAACCGCGTTTTTCGCAATGGTGAAGGCCATGGAGAGGAGCGGGACTGAACTCCGTCTTAACGTCCAGAGCGATTTATTTGTTCCGCACTACTTGCGGAATGCGTTCCAATATTTCGGTGACATCTTTGAGATTTGCAACCGGACTATTCCGCTAACCGATGACCAGAAGTTGAAGAGCATCATCGCTGAAGGAAGAAAAGTTTATAAAGCCGATATGGAAGCCAGGGGCATCCCACCTTAAACCTGCCTTCGATCTCATCCGGTCTTCTTGGCCTCCTGTCGAGCCGCCCGTGCCCGCCTAAACAACTCAGATACCTGAGGACTAGCCTCTTTCAGCATCTCCTCGGTTACGTGACCCTGCACGAGTCTATCTCTATCGAACAGGCGCTGCATCCACTGCACATCGTGGGAACTTGCAACGTGCGACAGGAAATCAGCAGTATGCATTTCGATAAAATCTGATTTCTTCGCAACTGAAACTGCGACAACGGACCAATAACTGGAACCAATCATCCCTTCCAGGACTCCTTTTACGAAAGATAAGTTCGGCTGTCCTTGTTCGAGTACAACTGAAACAGGCTGGTTATTTTCTTGTGTGCAGATCGAGATGGCGCAAAGGAGAGCACAGACGGAATATGCGTTCCCAACGGCCGTCTGTAGATGGGCACTGGCATAGCTCTTGTAAGTTTCTTTTCCCACGGTGAGGAGCACGCCTCTAACCCTGGAACACTCAATTGCGGAACACAGTTGCGGGAATAATCTGGTTGAACGGGTTGCGTGAAAACCCGGTGAGTATGGCCTCCACAGCCATCGAAATACTTCCCATTGATCCTTGCTTCCGTAGAAGCCGCCAACACTGAGCACCGGCGTTTCTGGATTCGTGCCGCTCTCATCCAGAAATGCGTGGAGCATGGTCACGTGTGGGCTGCTTTACCGATCTGGGCATACGGTAGCGCCTCGAAATACGCCTCGACATCCTCTCGCTTTACCAGATGCCAAGTCCTGATCATTTTCTTTGGTCGGATGCTCGCATCAAACTCAAGGCTAATAGCGAGTGAAAGACCCGGTCGGCAATGTGGCGGTTGAAGGCTTCCGTGGGCACGAGTCCGTGTGCTAAATCGTTTCTGAGGTTAAGGCCCCGCTTATCAATATAGAGTACGCTCAGATATCGCCACAAATCTTCAGTCAGAACCTCCCGCATTCGTTCGTCGCTTAGGATTTCGTTCAAACCCTTTGCATCCTGGATTCCTGGATGCTTCGGAACGACCCTGAGAGTCGGAATTCCCAAGTACCCGAGAAAACTTCGCAATGTGTGCTCGATCTGCGGCACCAGCACATGTATGGCCTTAACAAAATCTCCGTTCTCCTGGGCAATTAGTCCCTCCCGGAGGAGCCCCTGTCGGCTCTGCGCGAACAAGGGAGATAGACACAGGAAATTTAGAATGTCCTCGACGGTTGGGTGGTAACGCTCCTTCAACTTGTCAAGCGCATGAGCGAGGAATGGTTGGTAGAACCGCATCGTTTGTGCCAGTTGGTGGTGTAGTCTGCCATCGGGATCGTCTTCCATTGATCCGATTTGGGCTCGGGTATGCCCATCCGTCTCGATCACAGCGATTGGAATTGTGCTCATCAAGGGCGTATCTGTTTTGAGTTTATCCAACAGCTGTTTTACTTCGCTCGTCTTGGGAATGAAGTATGCGCCGATGTAACCTAAAGAAGTTTGAAGGTCTCCACTTCCCAGTAGGTGTTCAATCAAGCCATCGATATCTTGTTGTTTGATTTCAACGTTGATCGAAACCGGTTTCAGATCAGAATCAATGTGTTTTCCTTTTTCCGAGGACAGCAGTTGAATCCGTTCGGCCTCCGCCTTTAGCCCTTCCTGTGAGAACTTTTCCACGACTGGCTGTAGCCACGCCATCGCCATCATGGGATTTGCTTGGCTGGCGAGATGCTCAAACGCAGCACCATATAACTTAATCACACGCTTTACGTTCCCCTCATCCTTCATTCGGCGATAATGACGAGCGAGCCTCTCCGCTGCGGCTTCCGCCGCCCAAGGGTCCAGGTTCTGATACACGCCATCTTCGGTGGGCTTGGTATCGGAAGCAGTAGAAAACATCGCTTCCAAGTTCTGGATAATGCGAGATTCTTGCTCTGGTGTGATGAATTTCTTCCCGTAAAGATCGTCGAACAAGAACAGCCATGTTCCCATGTACTGATGCTGAGCAACTCTGTCATAGAACTCAAACATAAACGTTACAACCTGCTGCGTACGGCTAGAGTCATGTATAGAGACTGAGAGATCGAGGGCCCGTTCCAACCACTGAATGCCTGAAATCTCGTCGGGATAAAACTTCTTTTCAGCGGCCTCGATATAGGAATCGATGGCCGTACGTGCATGATTGACGTTGGGCTTCTGCCCAGTTATCGCCCGCGTGAGGTCCCACGCGAGGTCGAAATATCTCGCTCGCATCACGGGGTTTCGGCATCTTTCAGCCCGTTCTACCCAATGAGAGACCACTTCGGCGTCGAAGCCTCTAATATCGGGCGAAAAGAAGTCGCTGCCATCACTTTTTTTGCCACTGGACATAGGGGCGAAGTACGTATTCCAGACGCTGTCCCCGTTCCGCCGTTCCATAAATAGAAAAGCAGACCACTCGGCGACAAAACATTTCCAGTCGGCGTCGTTTTGATCTCCTTGAGTCTTTCGAGCGTTGTGAAGCGCGTCCGAAATCTCGCATTCGAAATACGGTGTAGTTCTGTTATCGAAACTTGTGAGGATCTCCTGGACCCACGTTGGGTTGTTCATTGAGAACTCCACGATTCAGCAAATTATTCAGCGTGTCGCCTGGCCGGGGTAAGGCTGATATCAAGGAAACGAGAGAAACTTGACGAATCCGCAATGGCCGTGAAGTTGTCGGTTGGCTATCGCGTAATCGAGTTCTTCCATAAACTTCATATACCGAGACTGCAAGGCTCCTGCTCTGTCACGAAGTGGCGTCACGGGCTCGTTCTCGGATTGTTGGAGTTTGTTCAAATCGGCGATGAGAGCGTCCATCTGAATGGCAGTACCAACAGCCAACGTGTACGCTCCGCCCCTCAGAGAGTAGTGCGGGCCAACATCCGGCTGATCGGACTTTTGCAAAACCACAGTCGGGAAACGGAAGAGGCGGTTGTAAAGAAAAACGGCCAGTTGATAGTGCATCACATATGGGCCACGCGGATCGGGATTTGGGAACGGCGGTAAGCCGGAGACTTCCTGAATGTTTCGAGCGAGCCGCATTGCCCAAATGTGACAATCTGCGCAGTACGCCATCCAGTCCCGGTCGATTTGATCGTAATTGGCAAACAATTTCGGCAAGTGATTCGTCCTCGCATCGTGCAAAAGGGCCGAATCGATTTGTCCAAACACGAAGGCCGAAGGGAACTTTGCTATGAGCACTGGTCCGTATTTCTCAGGGGCGTCAGTGACACTGGCACCGAAGTCAAACCCGGTAGCAGCATGTTCGGTCAAGAGGATAGGTGCCTGACCGCAAAGCAGCGGGCTGAAATATTTGACTAAGCCCATTCGCAGCGGCTGCAATACTTTTTCTTTCAAATCGTCCCGGTGTTCTTTCCGCTCCTGCTCGTAGTTATGAAATCTGCCGCTGATCCACGCACCAGCAGTGGTTGTGGCAACGCCACTGATCCATCCAAAGAGGGTACTCATAGCGATCTCCTATCAGCGGCGATCCAGGTGGAGGCGTCTCAGATCGGGTTCATATATGCAAAGGCAATCCTCAATTTCTAGTGGTTTGAGCCGCCGAAACTCCCTCGGCAATTCATCCGGTCTGATCGATCTTCTATTGCTGTCGAACCCTAACGCCCTCGCGCCTTCCCGCGTGCCCCGATGCAGATACACTTCCTCAGGCTCAAGTTTGAGATACGAACCAATGCGCAGCGCCGTATCGTAAACGGTTAATTCTGCCTTCTTCCACAGTTTTAGACTCTCCGTCTCGATAAGGCCAAGCAATGCCTCGAAAGTTCGACACGAACGCAGAGCAGTTTCTTTTCGGAGAAGCATGTTCGTAAAGGCTCGGAGAGCATTAGGAGGAATCCTTCGTTGATGGTCAAACCTTTTCCCATCGGGCCTGCGGGCTAAACCCGCCTGCCTGACGCAATCTCGAAAACTGGGAAGGCGCTGAAAATCCTTGAGTTCTTCCAGCGCACCATCCCTTTTTCGGGTGATGTAACGCTCCACAATAGAATCCAGATCGCGTGGTCTGGAATCGTCTGGAAAGCACGGACCACGTTTGCGGAGAGGGCGCGTTCGGCAGGTCAACGTGAACTCCTACTTCTGTCAGTCGTTTCTTGCTGGCCTAAAATCTCGCGCACCCTCGCCCGCGCCGTAATCTCCCTCGGACTTCTTCCTCGCTGCTCCAGCCACTTGTGAAACGCACGAAATTCCACGCTGTGCTCAACGGGCGTATCTCTGGCCAAGACTCGAATTGTAAAGTTTTGGCCGATGTCCTCGACCCAACTGCATTGCCGGATTGCCCGGAGCCCGAGCGCAACCGCTTCGTAAAGGCTTTCGGCGCTGACTTCGGCGCTGTGCTCGATTCCTTCGGTATCGCGGATGGTGACGCGGCATGAGCGGACCGACATAGGCGGAGGTTAGCATATTCGCCTTATATTCGCTATGCTTAGGCAGCGTTTCAAAAATGAATTGAAAACAATCGAGAATTGAAATGGCTTCAGTTCACTTTATGCCCTGGTGCCCTCTGGACAGAGAATATGCGGTTGGTGAGGTCTTGCTTATTCCGTTCGACCGAACCGCGAAGAATGACCACTGCAACGCGGCAGAGCTTGCGCAAGTTCTCTCAGTTTTGACTTCATATCGGGACCTGGCGGGATGCCCCAATCGGCAAATGACTTTTGTGAAGTATGGAGGCAAACCTGTCTTTGCCGACCTCGCGAACGAAGAATACGAAATCGCCCGAGAACTCGTGGAACTTGCCTGCTTCTGCGGAATTGCAAAAAGGAAATATTTCAATGTGGGCGATTACTGTAATTCGACAAATTTCACATTTTATGGGCAGCGATTTACTCTCGGCTCCGACCATGTCGGCACAACGTCACGTCGCGGAGATGGCGAGACTTCTCACTTAAGCACAATCAGCAAAACAGTATTTTCTGTTCCTCTTCAGGCTAGTTCGATTAGAAGAGTGACATTGGATGAGAGCCTTATAGCCTCGCTAGCGTCGTTCCGGCAAACGGCGAATGGCAAGGTGTGGTCGAGATGGCAGAACGCCATCGCGTGTTTCAACCTTTCCAACACTGACGCCGAAAATATTGCCCACCAGGTTGAATGGACTCTATTGTGTTCCGCTTTTGAGCGGTTACTTGACGCCGAGTCGAAGGCTTTAGATGTGGCCACGAAATTCTCCGCAGTTTTACGTCCAGCCAGTCCACTTCCTGTTAGTGGTTCAAAGCGGAAACCATTGCGCTGCACGGACGCGACTATGCCGTTGAGCTTTGAATGGGTACGGGAGTTTTATAGCGTCCGAGGAGATTTCGCACACGGTAAGCTGAGTACAGGGCAACCTCTCGCTTGGGGGCCACTGGAACACCTGGTTCTCGCAAGGATAGCGTTTCCTTTGTTGGTCAGATGCTTACTCTCAAAGGCCGGAGAATATGTTTTGACCGATGATGACCAGGCCGAGATTAACGCCTTTGAGTGTTTGGCGGATTCGCCGCTGTTGGATGAGCCACCTGCTTGCCAGGGAACAGGCGATTCATGGTGGTCTCGCTGTTTGCAGCAGGCATACTGGGATGAGACTGGCAGACGTGCCGCCAAATATTTGGAGGAGCACAGAGAATGAAACCGATGGCGTCACGAGACATTCGGGTCTTCGTCCAACATGGTGGGATGTTCATGGAACAGACAGCGACCTATTGTAAGAATGCGGCCTTCGCTGTGCTGAGCGTCTCTCTATTCTTTCCTATGACGCGGATTTCTCTTCCGTAGAGGCCCGCGAACTTCATCGCTTTCCCGAAGAGTGCATATTCTTCGTCTTGGTAGTCCGCCGCAAACGAATCCTAATGGATGATGACCACGTCCGCGCTGTCACGACAGGAGCGGGCGAAGTCCGGCAACAAGCGTTCAATCTCCGCAATCAGTGCCCTTTCTTTTTCCACCAGTTCCTTGTCTGTGTTTGTCATGAGTTATTCCGTGTCCGTTAAATTGATTTCTCCTACCAATCACATGTTCAATCACAGTTAGCGCAAATCTGACCGTTTGATCCTTGCAGAGAGGATCGTAAGCGAAATACACTCCTGTCCGGCTAAGGCAATTTACTCCTAGAAAAGCAGGCCAATGCCAGCCAACCACACAGAAGTTGAAAAGCGTCTCTGGGATGCCGCCGACGAACTCCGGGCGAATTCGAAATTGAAATCGTCAGAATATTCCGTCCCGGTTTTAGGGCTGATCTTCCTGCGGTATGCAGATCAGAAATTCTCAGAAGCGGAAAAGAAACTTGCGGCGGGAGGAAGTGGACGCCGGAAGATCGGGAAGACGGACTATCAGGCGCAGGGTGTGCTCTACATACCGGAAAAGGCGCGGTTTGCTAACCTCCTGAATCTGCCCGAGGGAGCGGACATCGGCAAGGCGATCAACGAGGCGATGAAGTCCATTGAAGCAGAGAACGAAGACCTTAAAGATGTCCTTCCGAAAACGTACAACGCTTTGGAAAAGGGCTTGCTGGTATCCCTGCTCAAGAACTTCTCGGCTATCCCCATCACCGAGGGGGATGCTTTCGGAAAGATTTATGAATACTTCCTCGGTAAGTTCGCGATGGCTGAGGGGCAGAAGGGCGGCGAGTTTTTCACCCCAATCAGCATCGTCAAGCTGATCGTAGAGATCATCGAACCCTACCACGGACGCATCTTTGATCCAGCCAGTGGGTCGGGCGGCATGTTTGTGCAGTCAGCCGCGTTTGTCGAGCACCACCAGAAGAACGTCAACGAAATCTCGATCTACGGTCAGGAAAAGGTCGCTGAGACCATCCGGCTCTGCAAAATGAACCTTGCGGTTCATGGGCTGTCGGGCGACATCCGGCAGTCCAACACCTACTACGAAGACCCCCACAAGAGCGTCGGAAAATTCGACTTCGTGATGGCAAATCCGCCGTTCAACGTGGACAAGGTGGACAAGGAACGGATCAAGAGTGATCCCCGCTATCCCTTTGAATTGCCCAAGGCAGATAACGCCAACTACCTCTGGATTCAGGTTTTCTACAGCGCACTGAGTGCGGCGGGCAGGGCGGGATTTGTAATGGCGAATTCGGCAGGGGACGCCAGAGGCTCGGAATTGGAGATCAGAAAGAAACTGATCAAATCGCATGGCGTGGACGTTGTGGTGTCCATCGGACCAAATTTTTTCTATACCGTAACGCTGCCCTGTATGTTGTGGTTCTTTGATCGAGGGAAGGCAAAAACCAAACGGAAAGATAAGGTCCTGTTTATTGATACCCGACATATCTTCCGGCAGATTGACCGGGCACATCGAGATTTCACTCCGGAGCAAATAGAGTTCGTTTCGAATATCGTGCGGCTCTACAGGGAAGAGGAAGTTGAGACGGAAGCCGGAAGTCAGCAGCTCATGAAGGAAAAGTTTTCCAAGCGGCGATACACCGATGTGCCGGGACTTTGCAGCGTAGTGGGTCTATCTGAGATCGAGACTCAAGGGTGGAGTCTGAATCCGGGACGTTATGTTGGCGTGGCCGAGCGAGCAGCCGATGACTTTGAATTTGCATTGCGGTTAGAGGAACTCAACGAAGAACTGGAGGCACTCAACCTCAAAGCTAAAGAATTTGAAGCCGCGATTTCTGAAAATGTAGAAAAGTTGCTGGAGAAGTCCATTTGACAAATTCTCGTTGGAAGACAACCACAATTCAAGAATTTGTAGATAATGGCGAGGCAGAGGTGAAAACTGGCCCTTTTGGCACCCAAATGCATGCAAGTGACTACGTTGAACAGGGTACCCCTGTGATCAACGTTAGGAATATAGGATTTGGTTCCGTAGTGCCAGAAAAACTGGAATATATTGGAGAAGAAACAGTAGATCGACTGAAGGGGCATTTACTCCGAAAGAATGACATCGTTTTCGGACGCAAGGGCGCAGTGGAGCGGCATGCGCTAATCCGAGATCAGCATGATGGTTGGTTCCAAGGTTCTGATTGCCTTAGGTTAAGGGTACGTAGTCCTGAACTCTCACCGATTTTCCTTTCATACTGTTTCCTGACTGATTCACACCAGAAATGGATGATGAATCAGTGTTCGCATGGAGCAACGATGGCATCATTGAACCAAGCCATCGTCTGTCGCATACCGCTAAAATATCCTGATATCAGAACACAGAACACAATCTCAGGACTTCTTTCCGCATACGACGACCTGATTGAAACCAACACAAGGCGCACCAAGATTTTGGAGCAGATGGCGCAAATGCTCTACCGGGAGTGGTTCGTCAATTTTCGCTTCCCCGGCCACGATAAGGTCAAGATGGTGGAGTCGGAGATAGGGCCGATCCCGCAAGGCTGGGGTGCCAACACAATAGGCGACCTGTGTGACGACATTAGGAGGAGTGTTAATCCATCCGATGTTCCCGCGGAAACGCCGTATATTGGGCTTGAACACATGCCGCGAAAATCTATAGCACTCTCGGAGTGGGGAGAGGCTGGTCAAGTACAGAGCACGAAACTTCGATTTAACCAAGGCGACATTTTGTTCGGCAAGATTCGTCCTTACTTCCACAAGGTGGGCACCGCACCAATAAATGGCGTGTGCTCCTCGGACGCAATCGTAATCGTACCGAAAGAGGTGAAATACTCTTCAGTGGTGCTGCTATGTGCTTCGAGCGATGATTTCGTCGCTCAGGCCACTCAGACATCACAAGGAACCAAGATGCCAAGAGCTAATTGGGGCGTTCTTGCTCGTTACCCGATTGCCATTCCCGACCTTCCACTTCTGGAACGCTTTAACGGTATCGTCGTTCCAATGATCGAACTGCTTATCAATTTCATTTTCCGCAACAGGTGTTTGCGGAAAACCCGCGACCTGCTCCTCCCGAAGCTTGTCTCGGGCGAAGTTAGCGTTGAACAAGTTGAAAGTGAAGTTCCCGCCCAGACGGTATGACCTACCTCGACCCAGACTCCGAAGGTACGCTCGAAACCAATACTATCGGTCTCTTTGAGGAGCTGGGATGGGAAGCTGCGGATTGCTACCACGAAACCTTTGGGCCTAATTCACTCTTGGGGCGAGAGACCTCCGAGCAGGTCGTTCTCGAACGGCGGCTCCGTGCGGCACTGCTGAAACTCAACCCGGGCATCTCCCCATTAGCCATCGATCTGGCGATTGAAGAACTCAGTAAGGATCGTAGTGTCCTGAGTCCTGTCCGGGCCAATGAGGAAATCTACAAACTCCTAAGAGACGGCGTAAAGGTTCAAATCCGGCGGGATGACGATCAAGAGAGTGTGGAGATCGTCCGAGTTGTGGATTGGGATAAGCCCAAGAACAATGACTTCTTCCTTGCTTCACAGTTCTGGATTTCCGGCGACTACGGAAGAAAACGGGCCGACCTAATTGGATTCGTGAATGGTTTGCCGCTCGTCTTCATCGAACTCAAGGCTTCGCATAAATCGCTGGAAAACGCCTACAAATACAACCTGTCCGACTACCGTACAACCGTCCCACAAATCTTTTGGCACAACGCTCTGATCATTCTGTCCAACGGATCAAAAAGCAAAATCGGCACCATGACAGCTGGCTGGGAGCACTTTTCTGAGTGGAAGAAGATCGATGACGAAGGCGAAGAGGGTCTCGTCAGCCTAGAAACGATGATCCGAGGAGTTTGCGGGCCTTCCCGCCTGCTCGATCTGGTCGAGAATTTCACCCTTTACAGCGAAGCCGAACGCGAGACCACGAAACTGTTGGCGAAGAACCATCAATTCCTCGGCGTCAACCGGGCGATAGAAGCGACTGAGCAGATCAAGAAAAACCAAGGCAAGCTCGGCGTGTTCTGGCACACCCAAGGTTCCGGCAAGAGCTTTTCGATGGTCTTCTTCTCGCAGAAAGTCTTGCGAAAGCTTCCCGGTAACTGGACTTTTGTAATTGTTACGGATCGGGACGACCTCGACGGTCAAATATACCGGAACTTTGCTTCGACAGGCGCAGTCCTTGAGGATGAAAAGAGCGTCCGGGCGCAGAGTGCGGAGCACCTGAAAGCTCTGCTGAACAAGGAAGACCACCGCTACCTGTTCACTCTGATCCAAAAGTTCCGTACCGAAGAGCGTGAGACCTATCCGAAGCTGTCTGACAGATCGGACATCATCGTCATCACAGATGAGGCGCACCGCAGCCAGTACGACCAGTTCGCTTTGAACATGCGGAATGCCCTGCCCAATGCGGCGTTCATCGGCTTTACGGGAACCCCGCTAATGGCAGGGGAAGAGCGGACAAAGCAGGTTTTTGGCGATTACGTCTCGATCTATAACTTCAAGCAGTCGATTGATGATGGGAATACCGTTCCTCTCTATTACGAAAACCGCATCCCTGAGCTTCAGCTTACGAATCCGAATCTCACTGAGGACATGGCAGAGATTGTCGATAATGCCGAACTCGATGAAGACCAGCAGCGCAAGCTGGAACGAGACTTCGCCAAAGAATATCAACTCATCACAAGGGACGAACGCCTAGAGCGGATAGCGGAAGACATCGTTGCCCATTTCATGGGGCGGGGCGTGCTGGCTAAGGCGATGGTCATCTCGATTGACAAAGCTACCACAGTCAGGATGTTCGACAAGGTTCAGAAGCGTTGGAAAGCTGCGATAGCCCGTATGCAGAGGGAACTGGATGCCGCTGATCCAGCGGACAAACCCGAACTCGAAGAACGGCTACGCTACTTCCAAGAAACCGACATGGCTGTGGTCGTCTCGCCTTCCCAGAACGAGATCGAGGAATTTAAGAAAAAGGGTCTCGACATAGCCTCACACCGGAAACGAATGGTTAAAGAAGACCTTGAGACCCGATTCAAGAAGTCGGACGATCCGCTGCGCATCGTGTTTGTCTGTGCGATGTGGATCACAGGTTTCGACGTGCCTTCCTGTTCCACGATTTATCTTGATAAGCCCATGCGGAACCACACGCTCATGCAGACCATCGCACGGGCGAACCGGGTCTGGAGAGAGAAACAGAACGGTCTTATTGTCGATTACGTCGGAATCTTCCGTGATCTTCAAAAAGCCTTGGCAATCTACGGGACCGCACGAGGAGGCACGAAGCCGGGTGATCTGCCGATCAAAGACAAGCTCGAATTGGTCAAGCTTCTTCGGCAGGCAATTCAAGAGACGACCGTATTTTGTCGAGAGCGGGGCGTTGACCTAGAAGCGATCAGGGATGCTTCGGGGTTTCAGCGAGAGAAACTGAAGGAAGACGCCGTAGCCACGTTTGTGATCGATGACAAGACGAGACGGCGGTTCACGGAGTCGACGGGGCACGTTGAGAAACTCTTCAAATCGCTGCTGCCCGATCCTGCCGCTAACGAATTCGGGCCGATTCGGAAGGTCATTGCGGTCATCGCAGAGAAGATTCGCTCGGAAATTCCCCCCGCTGACATATCGGAAGTGATGGAGCAAGTGGATGAGCTTCTTGACAAGTCTGTCTCGACCGAGGGCTATGTTATCCGAGCGTCAGCGACGGGGGATAACAATATTGATTTGAGCAAGATTGATTTCGAAGCGTTGAAAGCAAAGTTCGAGAAGGGCAGAAAACCGATTGAGGTACAGAAACTCCGAGGGCAGATCGCTCAAAAGCTGGTTCGGATGGTGAGTCTGAATCGCACCCGAATGAACTTCTTGGAAGAGTTCCAGAAGATGATCGACGAATACAATGCGGGTGCTTCGAATCTCGAAACCTTGTTCGCCCGGTTGATGGCGTTCACGAAGCGGCTTTCCGAAGAAGAAAAACGGGGAATTGCCGAGCAGTTGACGGAGGAAGAGTTGGTGATCTTTGACCTGCTTACGAAACCGGACATGACGCTCACCAAGACTGAAGAAATTGAGGTGAAGAAGGTCGCCAAGGAGCTACTGGAAACGTTGAAGAGGGAAAAACTTGTGTTGGACTGGAAGAAGCGGCAAACGACCAGAGCGGCGGTACGATATACGGTGGAAACGGTGCTAGATCACCTGCCGAGGGCTTACACCCCCCAGATTTATGAACAGAAATGCGAGCAGGTTTATCAGCACGTATTTGATTCTTACACCGGGCTGTCTGGCGGTGTCTATGCGAACTGACCGTGAGTTTTAAGCGCCAGAGTGCAACAGGCTGAACTGCACGTTCCAACAGACATATTGACTCAGGTAAAATCGCATAGCGCCCGAGTGTGAATTGTGCTCACCCATCGCTTTGATCTGGCCCTACAGCTCGCATCTGGCCTTCATCGCAACCAGTGCCGCAAAGGAACCTCCGTGCCGTACATCTCGCACTTGATGAGCGTAACTGCCTTGGTGCTGGATAACGGCGGCAGCGAGGATCAGGCGATAGCTGCACTGCTGCACGATGCAGTAGAGGATCAGGGCGGCAAGCCTACCTTGGACACCATCCGTCAACTTTTTGGTGATCGAGTAGCGGATATCGTCCACGAATGTTCTGATAGTGATGCAACCGACCCAGCCCAAAAACTGCCCTCACTTGAGCGTAAAAACGCTTATCTGCGGCACTTGCCCACGACTTCCAACGAGGCGTTGCTCGTCGCGCTGGCGGATAAGGTACACAACGCACGATCAATTCTGGGGGATTATCTTCAGATTGGCGATGCAGTCTGGAACCGCTTCAATGTCGGCAAGGAGGAACAACTGAGATACTATTCCAGATTGTTAGAGATTTTCCGTGAGCGATCAGCGCCAGCCAGACTGACTGATGAATTCGGGCGCGTCGTGGGGGAACTGACAAAAGCCGCTGGCTACGCGGCACTTTGATCGTCTTCGGGAAGAGCAGGTGGCCCAATCACTTCTTGCGAAATCCTTTGGGCCTCTAATGCATTCCTAAGCATCGATTCATGCTGTTGCTGTTGGGATCGGATAGCAACCATCGCCGAGTCATCATAACCCTCCAACCAACCAAGCGGCGGAAGCGACTCCTGCTCTTTCCTAAGTTTCTCGATCTCTTCGGGCGTGGGAAGCTTCGCGGCTTTTACTCCGGTCTTCGCGACAAAGTCTGCCAAACCTATTCCGATGTTGTCGAAGCAGAAAACCGGCGCCGTCCCGTAGCGTTGAATCAATTCTCGGTAAAGAAATGCATTAAGGAATCGTTCTTTGTCATCTTTGTTATATTTAATCGCAAAATCGTCATCACCTGTGATTATCCATAGACCCATATCCGGTCGCCATCGGGTCAGAATCTGCTCCCAATTCAACTGATCTCCGATAGGACCGCTCTTTTTCCCGGGCGGATTGCCACGCTCCTGTCGCAACCGCGCACGTTCCAACTCTTCTGAGTTATGTTCGACCGGATTTGAGAATAGATTCTCCAGTGCCTTCGACACGACATCCGTCGACTGACTCACCTGCTTCAAGAGATCCGGGATCAGCTTATCGAACTCCTCTTTTACGGACTTCGCGTCTTTGCAAGCACGCAGGCGATTGATCGCATCGGAGGATAGAAGCTGTTCAGGTAAATCGCCTTTCGGCTGCAACTTCGGCGTCAATTCATTCTTCAGGAAGTTTTCAACTAGCGCCAGCTTTCTGCGATTTACCTCATCCACAACTTGAACTGTAACGAAAATATCACTCCGGCGTTCATCTATCGTTGGCAAAATCGTCTTGCTGTCCTTTAGCCGATAAAGGTCCAGATATTGGTTGGCATCAATAAAGATCATGAAAGTCACGCAGACTACCAGCAGTTTCGACTATATGGCATCCCACGCAGTCAAGCCAAAAGCTCCCGAGGTTTTTGACGGACCCTACGGTTGCCGCGATAATTACACAATGCTGCCCCGTATCCAACCCGTCGCCCCGAAACGGATACAAGCTCCGTTTGACCATGCCCAGTTTGTCTTTGAGCTAAAGATGGACGGCTGGCGCTGTCTAGCCTACATCGAAAACGGAACCTGCAAACTGATATCGAGAAAGCAGAATCAGTTCAAGAGTTTCGGTCCATTGAACGCGGCCTTGTCGAAACTCCCGGTACAGAACGCCATCATCGATGGGGAACTCGTGTGCCTAGACGCTAAGGGCAAGAGCGTGTTCCTGGACATGAGACGCCGCAAAACAAACGCCATCCTCTATTCCTTCGATTTGCTATGGCTCAATAACGAAGACCTTCGAAACCTTCCTTTAGTGGAGCGCAAACTCAGGTTACGCCAATTGATTCGAACGAGCCGAAACTGGAGCCTACTGTATGCGAGCCACATGGAGAGGCATGGCGTCAGATTGTTCGAAGCGATATGTGAGCAGGACTGTGAAGGGATTGTCGGCAAATACAAAAGAGGCGCCTACGCGGCTACGCCGACTTCATGGGTGAAAATCTTGAATCCTTCGTATAGCCAAAAACGCGACCGACGCGAGATGTTCGAGAACTTCCGAGAACGTGCTGCTGCCGCTGGCTCCTCGGCTTGACGCCAGAGTCCTCACGCAGATACATTCCCCGCACTGATGCCTTTTACAGCGAATCAAGGCGCGAAAATCTATTGGGACGAGCAGGGCCAGGGTGAGCCCCTGTTGATGATTAACGGATTCACCTATCCCTCATATATGTGGTTCCGTACGCGCCCAGTGCTTGATGCTAGTTTCTACACATTGGCGTTCGACAATCGCGGCGTCGGCCAAAGCGATGTCCCACCGGGTCCGTATCCGATTCCGGTCATGGCATCAGATGCAGCCGCCGTTCTGGACGCGGCAGGAATCGAGAGCGCACATATCTTGGGTTACTCGATGGGCGGGTTCATTGCGCAGGAGTTCGCGCTGCAATATCCGAAACGCGCTCGCTCCCTCATTCTCGCTTCTACGCACGTCGGCGGCCAAGAGGTGGTTCGGGAACCAGCTGCGCTGGAAATCTTGGTTAACGTAAACCTTACGCCAGAAGAGATGGGAAAAGCACTTCGCCCTTTTATTTATGATCAGGGGACGCCGCAGCCCAGCATCGACGAAGACATGGCAATCCGAATGAAATGGTTGCCGACACCGGCAGGCCGTCTGGCCCAGTTGCAGGGAATGCTGATGTGGGGTTCATACAGCCGAATCTCGGAGATTACGGTGCCGACGCTCGTCATCCACGGTGAGACGGACAGATTAGTCCCTCCCGCAAACGGGCGAATGCTTGCGCAGCGCATCCCCGGCGCGAAATTGGTGATCCTGAAGCACGCCAGCCATATTTTCTGGACCGATCAAACGGAAGCAGCCCATCGCGCAGTGACGGAATTTTTGCTCGCACAGAGTAGTGGATACAAGCAGGCGGCTTCGATTCAAACCGATTAAGTGAACAAACTTGCCCGCACCCAAGACATAACCCTCTGTCTGATTGGCTCTGAGCAGCACAAAGCCAAGCCTGATCTCAGCGACGATTCCGGCTTCTGGCTTCGCGTCAAGGCTGAGGACGCATCTCACTCATTCGTTAAGCGGCTGACTGTTCCTGCTCCATGCAGTCGCGGCACAGAGGCGTCCAAGGTATCGCTTCCAGGCGTGCCTTCGAAATCGGAGTGCCGCACTCTTCACATACGCCAAATCGATCCTGAGTTATACGCCTCAAAGCGTTTTCAATCGCACGCAACAGTTGAAGGTCAGTTTGACGTAGCCGAATGGTCAGGTCTGCTTCGGCGTCGGCGCTTGCTTGATCGCCTGAATCTCCCTGCAAGTTAGCTCCGGGTGCCAGTGAGCTTGCCGTATTGCGCCTCGTCGTCAACTCGTCGCGTTTAGCAAGCAGCAAACGTTTGTATCGTTGCACGTCGGTAGCGTTCACGATGTACCTCCGGGCCGGTGAGACGGTAAAAAGTGCGAGGCAGTCTACGCTCATGTAAGAATTGTGTCAACGAAGCCAAATTCTACCCGTTGGGCATGATGGTCAGCTCCGAGAGCAGCTAGGGTTAATGGCGCTACGTGTCGGCACAAGCAGCGAATTTAGCCAGCTTGAGATTGCTCGTAGGCGAGATGCCTCGTTTTGCCTCGAAACGATGCTCCCCTCTCAGCCATTCCGAAAGCGGTCGCGTACGGATCCGAATTTGTGCTCGGCGGAGCATCGAACTGAGAAATTGGACTTCAGCCGCCAAGTTTCTCTCTGGCTGTCCGCGAGCCTGACGCTTTATCGTTACGTGGCCCTTCGTAGCCCACAGCAATCCCCACTTGGGAGAAAGGTCCTTCACTTCGATCAAATCGGGTGGACACAGATAAAAACGCCGGTGGCCCATTCCTGCACGCGGGTTCTTCCGGACACCCTTCTCTGCATCCCTCAGGAAATCTGAACGGGTCAGCTTGCATTCAATGAGAACAGAACCTGCCCCAGCGCCCCAGCCGATCACGTCGGGGTTCTCATCTGCTGCCGTGGCAAATTCGTACAGCACCACGGAGCACTGCCTGCTCAGCCACCGGACGCCTATTGCAACTAAGGTCGAATGCTGCACGTTCCCGAATAGCTCCTTTTTGTCGGGTTCGAAGTCAACTGTACTTTACCGCAGCCGCACTGGCAGCCGTTGCGGTCTCCCCGCTGTGTTCTGTCAATTAATACTCTTATCTCGCGACAGATTGGCGCGGCTTCTTCGATATTGGCGATTTTCGCATGACAGTTCCGCTGCGCCGCTGATGTCATCGCATCCGCTTGACGCTGGGGCCAATCCAAAAATAAATAGCGCGGTATTGTGCCCCGTACCCTGGACATAAGCGTTTCCTTAGTCGGCTTTGAAACCCATAAGGCAAGTCCCGATCTTGGCGACGACTCCGGCTTCTGGCTGCGCGTCATTTTCGGTGCGCCTAAGCGACAGGAGCGACAACCTGTCGTTGTGCCAGGGCCGCAAGGTTCCGGCCTTTCTTTTTAGTGCTTAAAATCGCGCCCTACGGAAAACGGATTCATCCCGGTAGGGTCATTCCCTTATTGAACAGACAAGTATCTCCGGGGACTATAGCGTGCCGACATGCGGGAGCCAGCCCTCACGTCCACGTGTGGCGGATGCGCGTCGGAGCCCCCTTGCCCGCCCGAATCCTTATCGTGGACGACCATGTGTTAACGCGAACCGCGATTCGGTCGTTCCTTGAGAGCCACTCCTTTCATGTATGCGGTGAGGCCGAGGATGGAAAGGAGGCCATTGAACAGGTTGTTGACCTAAAACCTGATTTGGTTCTTCTCGACATCAGCATGCCGGTGATGAATGGCATCAAGTCCGCCGTTGAGATACGACGAGTCGCACCCGCAACAAAGATAGTCTTCCTAACAAATCACGATATTCCGATAATTGTGGATGCTACGCGAACTTTGGCCGAGGGCTTCGTGCGCAAGTCCGCCGCTGTCGCTGAGTTGATTCCCACGCTGAATCGCGTCGTCGGAATTTCGCCAGACGGTTCAATAAAGTCCCGCCGCGCCGCAACAGATTAGGTTTCCACTGTCTTGGCCGGGCCATGTTCGATGCAGAACATGGCGCAGTCCTAAATCTGTGGTAAGGTGTTGACCTGCCCCGAAATCCCTTTCATGGAAGAGTGCGGGACATGAGCCCCATCAGGAGGCTACATGGACCACAAAGACGAAAATCCCCATTACCATGTCCACTGGTCACGTGTTGTAGCGTTGAATTGGGAACGCTTCAACACACGCGCTGAAGCTGAGGCGCGTGCAGAGCTATCCGCACTTCAGGGCGAGACTTACGCTATTGAGGAACATGGCGAAGTGTGTCAGCGATGCAGGGATGCCGAGAGAGGGAAATCGAGAGACCTCTCCCGCTTTAGTCGATGAATGTAGGGTCGGAGGGCAGTGGCCGCAACGTTCCGGCCCTTTCATTTTTGAGATAGAATCTCGGCCCCGCTCTCGTGGGAGGAAACCGCAATGACGAAACGAACTGGATTTCTACAGCTTGAGGAAATACCTCTGAACAAGGTTGGCTTGTCCATCCGGGCATACGGCAAGAGAAAGAATTATGTGGGCCGTGTGGAAATCAATCACGCCGGGCTCGCAGCCTTTACCGGGCCGAAAGGTAAGACGTGCATTGCGAATCTAAGTTGGGAAAAGCTGTTCGCCACGTCGTCGAATCGCCGTCAGGAAGACGCCGGCCCGCTGACTTTGCGCTAAACCGTAAAACCGGGATTGCTGTTTGTTAGGGCGTGAGAGTAGACTTCGACCGTTGTAGTTCCCTCCCTTGGGTCCCTCGGTTATCTCAATTTAAGGAGCCCATCTATGAAGCGAGCTTTCACAATCCTTGGCGTATTTGTATTGGTGTTGGCTGCGGCGAGCGTGGTTTTGGCTCAGAGCAGTCCGTTTGATGGAACCTGGAAACTTAATCCTGCTAAGTCGAAAGGCGCAGCGGGAACAGTCCCGAAAGAGCAGACCGCGAAGATCACAACGATTGGCGATCAAGTCGAGACCGATATAACTGGTACGAATGCCGACGGAACACCGGGTCAAATTAAGTACGTCATGCCAGTAAAAGGCGGAGTCGGAAAAGTTCTATCGGGCGGGCCATATGACGGTGTTAGTCGAAAGAACATCAATGCCAACACGCGTGAGGTTAGCTACATGCAGGGCGGTAAAGAAACCCTCCACATTACAGCGATCTTATCGAAAGACGGCAAAACCATGACCGTGACTGGTAAGGGAAAAGATGCTCAGGGGAAGCCTGTTTCCAATGTGACGGTTTACGACAAACAATGAAGCGGGTATTCATCAACGTAGGTAGGCCGAAAGGCAAAAAGTAAATTGCTAACCTAAATTGGGAAAAACTGTTCGCCACGTTGTCGAATCATGTGAGGAAAACGCCGGCACGCTGACTTGCACTAGAGATCGTGCCCCTTCATCAACCGAGCAAGGTTTTCCGCCTGCGAATACGTGAGTTTGAACATAATCTCGGCCCTGCCATCGTTGGCAGCCTGCGCCCCAGTTTTAGTTTCCCTGGTCGTGAGGGACGATTACCGTGGTTGTCGACGAACTTACATTCCCAGCGTTATCTTGAGCACTGACGACAATCGTATAGAGCCGCCCATTCGTGCTCTGCCCATCACGTCTTGCTTCGAGTGAGACCGTGAACGAGTATGCGCCGTTGGGGGCCACGCTCACAGGTCCGCTCGGCTGCACGATGCCATATGCATCAGTCACCACAAATGATGGTGTGCGGGGATCAACGCCGGAGAGACTGTCTGCCATCGTGCCGGACACCATTACGTTCACCATTTTCCCGTTGGGTGGCCAGAGCACGGGTGGATTTCCCGAGGCTATGATCACAGGTGGCGTCCTATCGATCTTCACCGTGATTGACTTTGCCGTTTCGATGTTGCCGGCGTTGTCGGTGCCGAAATAAGTCAAAATCGTCATTCCTTCGGCGGAAATCGTCAAGGTAGCGGTGCTACCTGGAACCGTGCTCGATCCCGTCTGAGCGCCCGTAAGCACCCACTGAATCTGTTCAACTCCTGTGCCGCCCGGCTCGTTGTCTGTCGAATTCAGCGTGACTGTAATGTTCGTGTTGTTCCAACCCGCCGCGTTAGGCGAAGGCGACGTCACAAGCGTGGTGACAGGCGGCAGAAGGTCTGAAGTTACCGTTGGCGCACTAATCGCTATCGGACTGCCACTGGTCGGAGATCGGGACGTGTCTGTTCCAAAGGTGTCGGGAAGAGGAGGGGCCGAACCGAGAGCAACCCCGAACAAGTAGTCTGCGCCGGGAGATAAAGTCGGAATCGGCACGCCTGTACTGTCTAAAATATAGAAGGTTAGCCGGTCGGGGACGCCTCCGTCATCATCAGCGATAGTTACCGAAACGGTGAACCGTAACGTGCTTCCGGGCGAAAATCTCTCCGAAAACAAGCTCAAAGGAGATACATCCGTCAAGCTGACACCTGACTCAAGGCTGCCGCCTGCTCCACCGAACACCGTCGGATTTGCCTGCCCGCTTCCCCCGTTGAAGTCAATACTTCCAATATTGACCGTATTATTCCCGTCTGCCAGTCCACTGCCGTCGGTGAAGGCAACTAGAATCGAGAAAGGACCCGCAGGGTGACCAACCAGTGGGGTCGTATCAACAGCGATCTCAAAGGTCTTTGTGTTCGCAGCGTGTACAGTCTGCCCCAGGGCAAGCAACGCCACTATAATCGCGAGCCTATTGAAAATTTCGTTCTTTCGCATCAGTCTGACCTCCTTTCTCAGTGTGAGGGTGTGCCGCTCAGAACTCTGGGACTGTATGGAAGACCGCCAAACAAACTCTGAGTAAAGAAAAGAGGGGAAACTTGGGCGCTTCTTCCTGGCGGCAAGTCGCCCCCAGGCAGCAAATACATATCATCGCCCAGGGGACTAAAACATGTAGTCTGGGCGGCACCATATGCGCCGTTCCCGGCAGGATACGCCAAATGGTTGGGTAACCCTACCAATACGACAAAGAGGGGCGGGTGTAAGGTCACTGCGGAGGTATTCGTGACAGTAATCGTTCCAGTGTAGAAATACGTCGTAAATGGAACGTAACTCAAACCACCAATGCTCGACGCCCGCGTTTCCAATGACACGTCGAGCGCTCCACAGGCCCCCGCTCCTTCAGTCACGGTGAATGTGTTGCCCGCAATCGTTGCGGTTCCGATCCGCGTTCCATTAGTATTCGGTACTGCATGAAGAACGACGGCTCGTGTACCTACACCTGATGAGCCTGACGTAATGGTAAGCCACGAGGCATTACTGACGGCCGATGATTGGCAACCACTCGCGGCGGTTACAACGACTCTGACATCTCCGCCGGTGTCATCGAGTGCTGCGTGAGAGGGACTAATAGAAAATGTACAGGGTTGCCCTCCGCCTCCGCCCAGTTGGTCCACGTTGAAGTTCTGATTGCCAACCGAGATGCTTCCCGAGCGCCCCGCCCCGTTGTTGGCTGCAACGACATAAGTGACCTTGTGCGTGCCGATGCCTCCGGGCGGACCGCCATCCGGTGGAACCGCGGGACTGAAAGGAGTGAGCCAGTTAGCATTGAAAGTAAGGTTCCACACGCATCCCGCAGCAGTATTAATCGTAAAAGAGCCCAAGCCCCCCTGGGGCCCAAACGACTGCCCGCCCGGTAAGAGCGAAAAAGTGCAAGTTGGCGGAATCACGCTTGCCAGCACAAGGTCTTCAACAACCCAAGAATCGTTTGTCGTGCTTATCGTTAGCGTCGTGATCGGGACGGTCGATATGAAACCGACGAACGTCGTGTGCCCGACTGGGGGCAAATTCGCAGGCCCGAAAGTGTGTCCGTTGGAAAGCGTAATCTTGGCAGTGCCGACTCCCGAGAACCCCAATCCTCCGAGATCGAGACCAACGGCAAAAGTTGGGCTAGCAAGTGAAATTACAAGCGTATTGTTCGGGTTTGGTTGGCCAGTAGTCTGATTAACTGAGTCCACTATGAAATCCGCTGGATAGCTGTTCGGCGAGTAAAAACTAGCGGTCGTCACGTTGACATAAGTCCCGGGGGTTGGCGTCGAAAAGCTAATTCCAGGAACGTCAAGTTGGCTATAACCTCCAAAGAGAACACCAGGGGGGAGGATGCCCGTAAATCCAACTGCGGTCAGGTTACTCGTTGCCGCAGCGAACGCCGCACGGTTCGTAAAGTCAATCGTAGTGGAAGCCGACGAAGTCCAAGTTCCGGGGGTATTGAAATTTTCTGCAACCGCCTGAGACCCTAATTGCGGCACCTGACTCCCAAAGTCCAAAACATTTGTGCCGTTACACCAAGTACAGTTAAAGGTACCTATCGAATACGTCTGGCTGGCATTGTAGAGCGACACGCTCCAGGACGTTATTGCCCCTGTGGCGTCCGTGGAGAAAAAGAAAGCGCATACGCCGGGGCATGGGCTAGTCGCTTGGGTCAAAACGACCGATCCGTCCGTGAAGGAGAACGAGCGGGGTACGGTAATAGCCGCATTCAAATTTGGGGCGAGAGGTTGCGCAACGGTAAATGAGCCCGTGATGTTGCACTCAGGAGGACAGGCGTAGCCTGCTCTGAAACTCACAAACGGTTTACCCGTGTACGTGTATGTGACGTCTGCC
>Ga0207006_1060_pt1 | contig 24832 bp, 21 predicted proteins | sample Alteio_BWMinCont_84_FD_153497 | JGI IMG/M metagenome (GOLD analysis project Ga0207006, IMG submission 153497) | Enriched cells from forest soil in Barre Woods Harvard Forest LTER site, Petersham, Massachusetts, United States -... | ecosystem: Environmental > Terrestrial > Soil > Temperate forest >...
AGCAGGCAAAAGGGATTGTTACGGCCAATGGAGAAATCATTAAAGCTGGCCGAGTAATCCTAACAACAGGGACATTTCTACGTGGATTGATCCATATTGGTGAGACCAAGATTTCAGCCGGGCGGATCAATGAAGCGCCGTCGATTGGGTTATCGGATACGATACGAAAAGCTGGCTTTGCTGTTGGTAGGTTAAAAACCGGAACACCACCACGATTAGATGGGCGGACAATTGATTGGGCTGCGCTCGAGACTCAGGCTGGCGATAATCCGCCGCGGCCTTTTTCAACGATGACAGAGAAGGTCATGGTTCCACAAATCGCTTGCGGTGTTACCTATACTAGCTTTGCCACCCATGAAATTATCCGGGCAAATGTCCATCGGTCGCCGATGTATTCCGGGCAGATTGAAAGTAAGGGGCCGCGTTATTGCCCATCGATCGAAGATAAAATTGTCCGGTTTGCCGATAAATCGCGTCATCAGATTTTCCTTGAACCGGAAGGATTGGATGATGATACGGTGTATCCAAACGGTATTTCCACCTCTCTTCCGGAAGAAGTTCAGCATGCGATAGTCGCTTCGATCCCAGGCCTTGAAAATGCGCGGATTATCCGCCCGGGTTATGCCATTGAATATGATTATGTGGACCCTCGTGAATTGAAGCCGACACTTGAAACCAAGAAAATCGCCGGACTGTATTTTGCCGGGCAGATTAACGGAACGACCGGTTATGAAGAAGCAGCCGGGCAGGGGCTGATTGCTGGATTAAATGCTGCCTTAAGTGCGAGCGGAAGTGAGCCGTTTATCCTCGATCGCTCGGATGCCTATATCGGAGTGATGATTGATGATCTGATTAATCTAGGCACACAAGAGCCCTATCGGATGTTTACCTCACGGGCAGAATACAGACTTAGTTTGAGGGCCGATAATGCTGATTTACGGTTGACCGGGAAGGGCATGGCAATTGGCTGTATTAAAACAGATCGTGCAGAGGCTTTCCAACATAAACTCGATCAACTAAATGTTTCACGTGAAACATTACAACAGCTTTCGATCTCCCCGAATGAAATTAAAAAATTCGGTATTGCCATCGCTCAGGATGGGGTGATGCGTAATGCCATGGCGATGCTTAGTTTTCCAGGAATAAGTTTTACCGATATCAGCCGTATCTGGCCGGAATGTGAAATGATGGATAATACGGTAAAAGAGCAGTTGGAAATCGAGGCAACCTATTCCTCTTATCTTGAAAGGCAGTCGGCAGATATCCGCTCATTTAAAAATGACGAACAGATTTTGATTCCAGAGCATATAGAGTATAAAGAGATTAAAAGCCTGTCACTCGAGGTTTGTGAAAAACTGACCAAGCTAAAACCGGCGACATTGGGAGCGGCATCGCGTATATCCGGAATTACTCCGGCAGCGGTAATGGCAATCAATGTTCATTTGCGTATTCTTGAAAAGAAGTTGGCTTATGAAAAACGCGCCATTTAATATCGAAAATGTTTCACGTGAAACATTGGAGCGGCTCAAACAATTTGAGGCATTGCTTGTCAAATGGAATAAGGCGATTAATCTGATTAGTAAGGGTGAAAAAGAAATTTGGCAACGTCATATTATTGACTCAGCTCAGCTCTTGCCTTTGCTGAAAAACAATAGTACGATACTGACAGATCTAGGAAGTGGGGCAGGGTTCCCCGGACTTATCTTATCCTATCTCGGTGTTGAAAATGTTCATCTGGTCGAAAGTGATGGCCGTAAATGTGCGTTTCTAACCGAGGCAGCGCGATTAAGTCCAGGAAAAATAACCATCCATCATTGCCGGATTGAGCAAATTGAACCGTGGGAAACACATGTAATTACTGCTCGGGCACTGGCGCCGCTTTCTAAATTGATAGAAATGGCGTCGGTATTTGGTAACAAGCCGGAGCAATATTTGTTTCTGAAAGGGGCGCAAGTACGGACGGAATTAGATGAGGCAGCACGTCAGTGGAAATTTGATCACCAGCTTCATGCGAGTGTGACGCAGACAGAGGGTTTTATCGTAGAGCTAACCAATCTATCAAAAAGAGGCAGTAATGAGTGAGTCTTCATGTAATGTTATCGCCATTGTCAATCAAAAGGGCGGCGTTGGTAAAACGACTACCGCGACCAATCTGGCGACGGCACTCGCAGCTACCAACCTTCGTACATTGCTAATTGATTTTGATCCGCAAGGCAATGCCAGTACTGGCCTTGGTATTTATCAGGAGCAGCGCCGAAAGACGATCTATGACGTGATTATCAATGATCTCTCGATTGCTGAGGCGACGGTTCCGACGGCCATTCCGAATCTAAGTATAGTCGCTGCCACCGTTGATTTATCAGCGGCGGAAATTGAAGTGATTACCATGGAAAACCGCGAATTTATCCTCAAGAAGAAGCTGGAGGAGGTTCGGCAGCTCTATGATTATGTGATTATTGATTGCCCGCCATCGCTGGGATTACTGACGGTGAATGCGCTGACAGCGGCTAATTCGCTGATTATACCTCTGCAATGCGAATTTTTTGCATTGGAAGGATTAAGCCATTTGCTTAAAACCGTTGAGATGGTCAAGCAGAACCTTAATCGTTCGCTTACGATCAAAGGCATCCTGCTGACGATGTATGATAAGCGCAACCGGTTAACCGAGCAGGTGGAAACGGATGTGCGGGGGTATCTGGGAACACTGGTATTTAATACGGTGATTCCGAGAAATGTCCGTATTTCCGAAGCGCCATCGCATGGGAAACCGGCGCTGATTTATGATTTGAAATGTTCCGGTTCGGTCGCGTATCTGCATCTGGTACGTGAAATGATCGGTAAAAAACTTGTAATGGGATAAAGATATGTCAAAACGAAGCGGACTTGGACGGGGATTATCGGCACTGATGGGAGAATCCTATCAGGAAATGGCGGCGGAAATAACGCAGGGCGAGCACCAGCATCTGCCGCTTGATGGGTTGATTGCCGGGATTTATCAGCCACGCAAAATGTTTTTTGAGGAAGAGCTGAACGAACTGGCGGAATCGATTCGCAAGAATGGCGTGCTGCAGCCGATTATTGTCCGCAAACTGGAAGACGGGAATTACCAGATTATCGCCGGGGAACGGCGCTGGCGGGCCAGTAAGATCGCCGGGAAAACGACGATTCCGGCGCTGGTTAAAGAATTAACTGATCAGGAAGCGTTGGAATTTGCCATTATCGAAAATATCCAGCGCCAGGATTTAAATCCGCTGGAAGAAGCGGAAGCTTATTTCCGCCTGATGCAGGAGTTCTCGCATACCCAGGAGGCGCTTGCGGTATCGCTTGGTAAAAGCCGCAGCCATATCGCCAATATGCTGCGCATATTGAGCTTACCGGACGAAATAAAGCAGCATATTTATGATGGGAAACTGACGGCCGGCCATGCACGGTCGTTGATTAATGCCGAGAATGCGGTAGAGCTGGCAGAGAAGATCATCAATGAGAAATTAAGCGTCCGCCAAAGCGAGGCGCTCACCCGTCCGGTAACGGCTGAGCCAAAGGCGCCTAAGAAGGCCGCTGCGAGAGCCGCGGCTCCTATAAGTGCACAGAATACGAACGAAGATATGGCTGCGCTCGAAGCATCGCTCACCGAGAGCCTGGGCATGCGGGTGAGGATTGAAGAAAGTGCGGAAGGCGGGAAGGTGACAGTGTTTTTCAATAACGTCCAGCAGTTGGATAATATATTGCAGCGGCTAGGTGGGGCGTTGTAGTTGAGCGCTACCTCGTCTCCGAGCTTGACTACCCGCTATCCTCGGTGCCTGTTATGGGGTGCTCTATAGGGTTACTTTATTTACGCCGATTTCCTCGCCCCAATCAGCGTGAAGAAATGATTGCACAGCAACTCCGCTGGCATCCCGGTCTTTTTGCAATCGGCTTCCAATTGGGCCAGGCTGCCGATGACGGAGAGTAGGCGTCCAGTCGGCCATAATTCGAGATGTTTCTGGAAGGTGGCCACTTGCTTGAAGAATACGGGTGGCCGGAGCTGGCCCATGGCTTCCTGCATCGGTACACCGGCTGCGAGTGAAGCATTTACCAGATAAAGCCGCATAAAATAATTAGAAATTGCCCGCACCATGGCTATAGGGGAAATATTTTCCGCCTGGAGCATGGTGATATTTTTAGAAATTGCCATCGCATCACGCGATGCTACCGCGATCACCAGATTATCAAGTGATGAATCAATGGGGTCGGCGCTGATACAGGCGCGGGCATCGTCGAGGGTAATATGCAGATTCTCACCCATATAGAGCATCAGTTTCGCCAGCTCATTATCGATCAATTGGCGGTCACCGGCTAAGGATTCGATTAAGTAGGGGACGACATCGGCGTCATATTGGAAGCCATTGGCGATAATACGGTTTTCAATCAACCGCCGTAAGCTGATCCCATCATCCTGGTAGCAGGGGATGGCGGCGAGCTGCTCATGCACCTCAAATAGTTTCCGTAAGGAAGAGGCCGCAGGAAGCTCGTCTGCAGTCATCAGCAGAAACGAATCGGGATGAGGGGCGAGGATAACATCGGCTAATTCTTTCGGCAGGCTGGGTGGCATATCGCGGACGCGGACCAGACGCCTGCCGCCATAGAAACTAATGGCGGCCAGGCTATCAGCCAGTAATGCGGGCTTTTCTTTTATCAGTTCATAGGTAAAATCGCTGATGTTAAAGACATTCACACCGTCCGGTACAATCGCCGTCGATATATCCTGCATCCGCTTGGTAACCAAGCCATTATCCGGCCCATAAATCAGGGCGCCCGAATAGTCATTGCCGGGCTTGCTGATAAATGCGTTAATCTGTGGCGGTGGTATCTTCATGTCTAACTTTAAAATAGTTACGTTACTTCGATAACGCGGATACGATTCTCACCTGTATATCTCCTGCCAGTTCCTGCAGGGTGTTATCTTCGGTATAATGCTGGGCGGTAAAGGTCGAATAGCGGGAGTCAAGGGCATCGTAACCGCTCACCACATGGACCGATCCGTGATCAACATCCTTACCCGTTTTATTGTCCTTTAATATATAATCGGCCGTAAAATTAATATCATAACGTGTGATCTGGCCGGTTCTTTCAATAGCCAGCGGCACATTGGTTTCACGTAAATGGATGGTCAGCGTATAAAGCGGCGCTGAATATCCGGCTCCGGGATTAAATAAATCCTCAAGCGAGGCTTTTAGCGACTGCCCGTGACGCCCAGGCATATCCTCGATTTCGATCTGGCTAAGTTTATTGGTCAGCGCCGAATGGTCATCCGATTTTTGATAAATAGGATGAAATCCGCAGGCGGTGACAACGGAAAGGATAAATAGCGATGCGATGACTTTTCTTAATTGGTTCCCTCCTCGAATTGTCATCCCGGGCTTGACCCGGGATCTAGCGCAACAATTTGAGCGCAGCGATTCCCTATTAAATACGGAGTTTGCAAGCTCACAAACTTCTCCTGGATCCCGGGTCAAGCCCGGGATGACAATTCGGGTGGGGGTAAGAATAGTTTTTAGAAACGAGGCTATTTTCATAAGACGATATTCACCACTCGATTAGGGACAACAATAATTTTACGCGGTTCTTTGCCATTCATCGCCTGGATAATCGTAGGCAGCGACAATACCGCCGTTTCGACTTCCGGCTGGGCGCAGCCTGCCGCCAGTTCGATCGTCGTTTTTAATTTGCCGTTGAGCTGGATCGCAAGCGTTACCGTATCTTCGGTTAGATAGGCTGGATTGGCTTCGGGCCATTTTTCGAGTGACAGCAATGTTTTGTGGCCGAGGATCTGCCAGCATTCTTCGGCCAGATGGGGGATGATCGGCTGCAATAGCCGCGTAATGATGGTTAATCCTTCAAGAGGGCTTTCATTCGCGGGCAGGCTGGCGATGGTGTTGGTCAGTTCGCGGATACGCGCCACGGCCCGGTTAAGATGGAATTTGCTGAGATCTTCCGTGACATGGGCGATGGTTTTATGGATTGCCCGGAGAGTCACCGGAGAAGGCGCGCCGCTTGCCGGTTTCGCCGCTGCTGCGCTAACCAGCTTCCATAAGCGGTTGACATAGCGCCAGGCGCCATCAATGCCGCTATCGGACCATTCCAGGTCGCGTTCGGGCGGGCTGTCGGATAACATGAATAAGCGCGCGGTATCGGCGCCGTAGCTGTCGATAATACCGGCGGGATCGACGACGTTTTTCTTTGATTTACTCATTTTCTCAATGCGGCCGATGGTCACCGGGCGTCCGGTTTTGACATGCGTCGCCGAGCCGTCCTTCTGGCGGGTGACTTCTTCGGGATAAAGCCAATTGCCATGCTCGTCTTTATAGCTTTCCTGGCAGACCATCCCTTGGGTAAGCAGCCCGGAGAATGGTTCGGTGATATCGAGATAGCCGCAATGTTTCAGCGCCCGGGTAAAGAAGCGCGCATAGAGCAGATGCAGTACCGCATGCTCTACACCACCGATATATTGATCAACCGGCAGCCACTCACGGCAGGCGTCTTTATCAAGCGGGCGGGCGCTGTGCGGCGCGGTGAAGCGTGCGAAATACCAGGAGGATTCGAAGAAAGTGTCAAATGTATCGGTTTCGCGGGTGGCAGGCTGCTTGCATTGCGGGCAGCTCACATGTTTCCAGGTCGGATGTTTATCGAGCGGATTGCCGGGGGTATCGAAGGTGACGTCTTCCGGCAGGGTGACCGGTAACTGGTCTTCCGGTACGGGCACGGCGCCGCAGATATCGCAGTAAATGATCGGGATCGGGCAACCCCAGTAGCGCTGGCGGGAAACGCCCCAGTCGCGCAAGCGGTAGCTGGTGGTTTTCTTGCCGCTGCCGCTGGCGGCGATCTTGTCGCATACCAGCTTTTTTGCCTGATCGATGGTGAGGCCATTTAAAAATTCCGAACGGATGACGATGCCGGCTTCGGTATAAGGCTCAGTGGTGACAACGAAATCATTGTTCCCTTCCGGCGCAATCACCGTTTTGATCGGTAGATGGTATTTACGGGCGAAGTCAAAGTCGCGCTGGTCGTGGGCCGGGCAGCCGAATATGGCACCGGTGCCGTAATCCATCAGCACGAAATTAGCGATATAAAGCGGGATGCTGAAATTCTCGAGGAACGGATGCTTGAGGCGGATACCGGTATCGAAGCCGTTTTTCTCGGCTTTTTCGATGATTTCTTCCGCCATTCCCAGGCGGTTGCATTCGTCGATGAAGTTCTTTATTTGCGGATTATTCTCGGCCAGTTCCGTAGCCAGCGGATGATTGGCGGAAATCGCGGCGAAGGTCGCACCGAAAATCGTATCGGGCCTTGTAGTGAAGACAGTCAGCAGGTCGCTGCGGCCTTCCATTTCAAAATAAAGCTGCAAGCCTTGCGATTTGCCGATCCATTTTTCCTGCATCAGCCGCACATGTTCCGGCCAGTCGGTCAAGCCGGCCAGGCCTTCTAATAAATCTTCCGAGAAATCGCTGATTTTTAGGAACCATTGATGGAGCTTCTTGCGCTCGACCAAGGCTCCCGAACGCCAGCCGCGCCCGTCAATCACCTGCTCGTTGGCCAGCACCGTATTATCCACCGGGTCCCAGTTGACCATCGATTCCTTGCGGTAGGCTAAACCATGCTTGAGGAAATCGAGGAACATCTTCTGCTCATGGCGGTAATAATCCGGTGAGCAGGTGGCGATTTCCAGGTCCCAATCATAGGACAGGCCGATGGTTTTAAGCTGCGTGCGCATATGGGCGATATTTTCATAGGTCCATTTGGCCGGATGCACCTTGTTCTGAATCGCGGCATTTTCAGCCGGTAGACCAAACGCGTCCCAGCCCATCGGATGCATAACGTTATAACCCTGAGCACGCTTTACCCGGGCGATGACGTCGCCGATGGTGTAGTTACGCAAATGCCCCATATGGATGCGCCCGGAAGGGTAGGGGAACATCTCGAGCACATAGTATTTGGGCTGACCTGCTTCATGGCGGGTTTTAAAGCAGGCTTGTTCTTCCCAGGCCTTCTGCCATTTGGCTTCCGTGACTTTGGCGTTGTAGTTTGCAATCGACATGATCGTTATTTCGGCTGGTTAACACGCAATTGCCGCGCAGCCGTGAGGATTTTATCTTCCAGTTCACGCGCCAGTTTCGGATCGGCGGAGGTTTCGCGCCAGCTGCCATGATCGTCAAGCAACTCTTTGAACACCGTTACCCGTACCGCATCGACTCGCAGCACGCTGCCTAAGATAACCACATTGGCTTTATAACGGGACCCTTTTGCCTGCGGATCTTCATACCAGTCGGTGATGATGGTGCCACCAAACGGGTCGGCGGAAGCAAGCGGCATGAAGGATAGCGTATCAAGCGCTGCCCGCCATAGATAGCTATTGACGCCGATATGCGGGCCATTGCCGCCGCCGCCGTTATTATCGCCGCCAAAATGGAACAATCCGGCTTCGCCATTGAGCTTGCCATCGCGTTCACGGCGCAGATCATCAGGATCTCGCGGGTAATTCGCCTTGACATCCGGGTTGGAACCGTTATTCCCCTGCAGCCAGCTACAGGCAGGAAGTACCAGGAAAGCACAGAGCAGCATAGGGAGAATCAGTTTTCTTGTTGTCATAATATAATCCAGGTTAGCGGGTGGAAAGAGCAGCGGATTTTAAGGTAATTGTCCGCAGATTGAGGTAAATCAGCAACGGTGCTGAAATATAAATCGATGAATAGGTGCCGACGATAATCCCGAAGAACATGGCCATGCTGAAACTATGGATCACCTCGCCGCCAAATAACAGCAGCGATAAGGTGGCAAGCAGTGTGGTGGTAACGGTCAGCAAGGTACGGGACAGTGTCTCGTTCAGGCTGGTATCGAGGATTTCTTCCATCGGCATTTTCTTGAATTTACGGATATTGCCGCGGATACGGTCGTAAATCACCACCGAATCGTTGATCGAATAGCAGATAATGGTCAGTAGCGCCGCAATCGAGGTGAGGTTGAACTCCAGGCCGGTCAGGCTGAAAAATCCCAGCGTGATGATCGCGTCATGCAGCAGCGCCGCCAGCGCGCCGATCCCGTATTGCCATTCAAAGCGGAACCAGACATAAGCCATAATTGCAGCAAAAGCGCAAAGCATCGATAGCACGCCTTTTTCAATCAATTCTTCACCAACCTGCGGGCCTACGAAATCGGTTTTACGGTATTCGATCAGCCCGGGAATATGGTCGGCAAATGCCTGCTTGACCCGCTCAACCGCATGCATCTGCGCCGTTTCACCACCTGCCTGGTGGCCGATACGGATCATCACATCCTCGGGGCTGCCAAAATTCTGCAGCGATATTTCCCCGAGTTTAAGGCCGGAGAGGGTGTCGCGCATTTTGCCGAGGTCAGCTGCCTGGGGCAACCGTGCTTCGATGACGATGCCGCCTGAGAAATCAATCCCCAGATTGAGCCCTTTGGTAGGCAACAGGATCAGGGATAACAGGATCATGGCAAGGGAGACCGAAAAGCCTACCCATTTTTTTCCCATGAAATTGACATGGGTTTTTGCTGGAAAGAGTCGAAGAGGGAAAAATTGCATATTTCGTTATTAAATCAGTGGTTTTACGGATGCATCATAGTACGGCTAACGCTTTTTTTCCAGCATTATATTGATTGGTTGGAATGGTTGCGCAAGAAATATCATCAGCTATAGCAAATCCTGAGATAACTGGCAAGGGAGAGGGTAATATGTAATCGCTTACGCTCAAATCTATATTTAATCCCTCATCCTAGCCTTCTCCCAGAGGGAGAAGGGATTATATCTCTAGCGCCGCAGGCTCCCTTCTCCCTCTGGGAGAAGGCTAGGATGAGGGATATTTATAAATCTGAGCGTAGCGATTCCTCATTAATCATGCTACAACCCGATAATGCGGGCGCTGATATGTTCGGTGAAGGTGCGGAGGGTGCCGATCATATAGGGGCCGAAGAGGATCAGCGATAAAAATACCGCAAGCATCTTAGGTACGAAGGATAAGGTCTGTTCCTGGATCTGGGTTAAAGCCTGGAATAAGGAGACGATTAGTCCGACCGTCAACGCCATAAGCATACAGGGGGCTGAGATTTTAATCAGTACCCAGATGGCTTCTCTGCCGATTGATAATACGTCCGCTGATTCCATAGGTTCTCTAAACCGTCATCTTAATCACGTCTTGGTAAGCATCCACCATTTTATCACGTAATGCAACGATCGTTTGCAGGGCGGTGTTGGCGTCGCTGACGGCGGTGACGACATTCGCCAGGTTCGCATTCTTGACCAGCGTTTGTCCGCTCAATTTTTCGCTCTGGGCAATGGTATCCTTTCCGGAATTCAGCGCCGTTGCCAGCAATCCTGAAAAATCGGAGCCGGAATTGCTCGCATCGTCCGTATTAATACTCGACTGTGCCGCTTGGGTAAGGGTAATATTAGCGGCGTTATTATAGGCCGAAACGGCTTTGGTAAAATTTGTATCCATAATGAGTACTATCTATTTTATAATTGCAATGGTGTTCGACATCATCGTTTTTGACATATCGATCACGCTGATATTGGCTTCATAGCTGCGCTGCGCTTCCTTGGCATCCATATTTTCAATCATCTTATCGACATTCGGATAAGCCACATATCCCTGCGCGTTGGCGGCTGGATGATGGGGGTCGTAAACCATCCGGAAATCCGACTGATCGTATCCATATTTCCTGACCGCTACTTTCTCGGTACCGAGTTTTTTATCCTTGACCGATTTAAAGTAAATCGTTTTACGGCGGTAGGGATCAGAACCCGGTGTAATCCCCGTCGAATCCGCATTGGCGATATTCTGCGCGGCAATCCGCAGACGGTCGCTCTGCACCTGCATGCCTGCTCCGGCGATCTCCACCGATTTCATCAAATCATCATAAGCAAATGCCGATTTAAGCGGCAATAATGCCATGACGATCATTATATATAATAGCAGATTTAATTTTTTCATCAACCCCTCCTTGAATATTCATCGTTAGATGATTGTTACTTCGAACTGATCGCCGTCGTTTGCATCGATCCCAGCTGTTTGAATAATGTCGTCGCCGTCTGGTATTCCAGATTATTCTGCTCGGCCTTGAGGATTTCATCTTCGAGCACGATGTTATTACCGGTCGGCGATGTCTCAAACGTATGTTTATCCTTATTGGTATTAAACCGGCCCGGCGCATGGGTTCCGGCCAGATGCATCGGCGATGTCACTTTCATCTGCAGATGATGGGCGTTATCGAGTTTCTTAAAATTAAGCGGCTTGAGATCCATCGCTTTATAGCCGGGCGTATCGGCATTGGCGATGTTCTTCGATAACACCACCTGCCGCTGGTTATCATAATCCATCTGCGTTTTCAGCCCATCTAAGACGGTATAATCAACCGCAAAAGCAGGCGCTGTACTGAGTGCGAGCACCAGAACAGAAAATAATGTCCGTAAAATCCGCATATCCCTCTATGTTTTGATCCCATCATTTAACCATGTTTTTTATCCGATGGCTATGGTGATGATCACCTCCTTTGCATTTTTCTTGCCAAAAAATGGGTTGGTTCATAGAAAAGTTGTTCATGCCTAGTATGGAGGGAGGTTGGCCGCAGTATTTTGTGCGGCAAGTGCTCTCTGCCGGATTAATGCTACGGCAAACTTTTTAGGCGGGGGAGGATAAGAATAGCCTATTATTATATCATTGATATCCGGGAGCAACGGTTCTACTTCTTCCATTTTTCTCTTCATTGAAATCGTAACTGCATCAGGCGCGCAGCCATTAACCGACCCAACTTCATGATTTACTGCATCATATGCCCTGAATTGTGCGGCATAGTGGGTATTAAACAGGGTGATAAACGCCGTCACCGGATTCTCCCCAAATAACTGCACCGCGTTCGCGACCTGTTCCGGGGTCTGCTGGTTTTTGAAGAGATCATGTTTATCCTCCAGCAGGGTGATATGCTCATCGCTTAGGAAAGGATTGCCGTCGATAGCAATTTCACGAAGCGGCGCGTAGTAGGGGGATTCCTTAGTGATGCAATGCATGGCGGCGGCGGCTACCAATATCAACTTCCGCTTCAATCGCTGGTCGTTATTGAGACTGTCGGCATCATACTTCTCACGCATAGTGCCTGTTACCGCGTCAAGAAAACAATACTGTCGCTTCAATATTTTAAGCGGTACCGCACCATGCTTTATCAATGTATGTAAGAGAGGTATGGCCGCATGATTGCTGATACGTCTGGTATCCTGCAGATTGGTTTTATCCGGGGTTGCGCCCATTTCGCAGAGCATATCAATAATCGGATTGATTAAGTGCAGATGCGTTTTATCACGCCATTTCTCCATCACCGCGGTGATCGTCGTATTATCTGCTTCTACCCCATGTTTCTGCATTACCGACACAATTTCTATAAGGTGCTCAGGGTGATAAACATGTTGGGATATCGCCGCAGCGAGATGCTTAGTATCTGGTTTTATGGTGTATGTTTTCTCCAGCATGTCAAATAACCCGGATAATACCTCTGGCTTCGCATGTAATTTAGCGATGGCCTGATCAATGACGTTAGAAGGTAGCTGGGCACCGCCTTGTTTCAATTGATGGATAAGGGCGTGCATGGCTTCTTGATCATTGGAACAATGGGAAATGACCGTGTTGATGACGTTATCCGGCATTGAAACGCGATGTTCTATCAATGTATCAAGCAAGCGCGATAATTGTCGCGGCTGAGCTGAGAAAGTGGTGATGACTTCTGTAAAAATAGCGGGTGATAATGTCGGTCCGTTCATTTCATGATGCACGATCAGTACTTTTTCCAGGGTTTTAGGCCGCTTTTTAAAATGGGCAACAAGCGCTTTTCCATCAAAGGAGAGCGTTGCATCAGGGGTTTGCAATTCTTTTTCTCTAATGCCGTTAAGCAAAGGGATGAATTCGGGAGAGGTGTTAAATTGATTGATAATCTGTAGCAAAAAATCATGAGGCAATGGTATCTGCCGCTGCTTTAAAAGATCAAGCATCGGTAGTAGGGTGAGGGGAGATGGTCCTAACCCCGCTATAGCCGCTTTGATATTCTCTGCTTTTAAGGCCGCTGTGACCGGATTAACCGTAGAAAATACGGCATGCAGCGCCGCGGGACTATCCTTGAGCTGCTCGGTGATATGGGGGATGGTGTTTTCCGTATCTTTATAATTATGATGAAACCATTCTTCCTTATAGGTAATAAGCGGGTGGTCTTTATATATTCGCTGCATCAACGATAGCAGTAATTTGGGCCGCTGCTTAAAATTAACCAGAAGCACGTCAATAGTGGTATCTTGATTGGTGTCAGTACGCTTGTTTTGATGCATGAAAGGAGTGGCGTTATAGGAAAGCAGTTTATCTATAACCGTTCGCACTGCCTGGCCAGATTGACCTTTAAACGCCTTTAATGCCGCATTTACGGCATAGTTCGCGTCGTTATACAGCGTGCGCTTTTTATTTATTTCCATCAGATGAGGAAGTATAGCGATGAAATTTTCCGGATGCTGCTTAAGGATAGGAATAGCGGTAAGCACCAACGAACCATAGGAGTCGTTAAAGTTAAAATTGGAAAGGCAGTGAAATAGTTGGGCATGTTTCTGCGGATCACCGAGAAAAAGCCCCATTAATGATACAGAATCTAGCCAGGAATACGTATCTAGACCAATTTTATTATCAGCCATATATTGGAGCGTTACCAATAAGGCTTCAGGATGGGGCAAAAGGGCTTGACTGACATCACAAAATCTAGGCGCGGTGCAGATGTCTTGTAAATGCGGCAATGCCTGCTTTAATGTTTGTGGATGATCGGCTAAGGAAAGTATGGCGTCCTTTATATTTGCCTTATTCGTAGCATAAAATGTTTGGCGCTGCTGTTTTAAATAGTCAAGCGTTGCGATCAGCCCAACGGCATCATGGGCAAGCTCCGTGACCATCACGTTGATTTCATGAATAGGGTGATCGGCATCGGCCTGCAGCATGGTTGTAACATCTGCCAGAATTGCGGTTGAGGTTGCTTTCATGGTATCTCGGTAAAATGATGGTTATGGGGTTAGACCGGTTGTTTTATTTTGTGCTGCAAGCGCTCTCTTTTGCAGTAAGATGGAGGCAAAATCGTGAGGGGTAGGCTTTGCATAGGCTGCGATGATACCGGCGGTATCATCATTTAAGGAGGTTGTTGCCAGTATTTCTTTCTTAATCGCAAGGGAATCCGTATATCCGGCCTGATGGCGCATCTCATTATATAATTTGAAGTCCCGGGCATGTTCTGCATTGAACAGCGTGATAAATTCCGTCACCGGATTAGCTCCAAAGCGCTCTACCGCTGTTGCGACCTCTTCAGGAGTCTGCTGTGTCTTGAAGAGATTATGCTGATCTTCCAGCAGGGTAATGTGCTCCTCTGACAGAACAAGATTGCCGTGGATGGCAATTTCACTGAGCGGCGCATAATAGGGCGAGTCTTTAGTCACACAATCCATCGCGGCGGCGGCGGCGAGGATCAATTTGGGGATTTTTTCTGCTTTGAGAGAGTTATAGGCACGAGAAGTGGCGTTAAATAAACCAATTGGTACCGCGCCATGTTCTATCAGTTTATTTAAAATCGCTAGCGTCTGGGAGGTTTGAAAATTTGTAACACCCTTAAGATTGGACGCATCCGGTTTGGCACCCATTTCGCAGAGTGTGCCAATGATTGCAGGGACATGGTTTATAGTGTACTTATTAAACGCTTCTATCACCGTTTTGATCGCTGCATTGGTTGCTGTTACGCCATGTTGTTGCATTACCGGTAAAATAGCCTGAGGATCGGTTTTTATTGCCGTGTCAAGATGCTCGGTAGTGGGGGCGATAGCGTAGGGCTCTTTCTTCAGCAAGTCAAATAAGGCAGATAAAGATGCTGGCTTGTTGTGCAAATACTGGATGGCGTAACGAATGATATAGGGATTGTGATCTACGCTCCCTTGCATCAGTTGGTGGATAAGCCCGGTCATCATTCTTGGATCATCCGCGCAATAGGTCATGACGCGATTGATAGCGTCAGTCGTCGGCACCTTTATCTTCTGCTCCAATAACGTATTGATTAAGGAGGATAGCTGGCGCGGGTGCTGCGAAAATGTTTCGATGACCCGATTGTAAATTCCAGGCGAAAGTTTCGGCGCTCCCACCTCGTGATACAGGATGATTGCTTTCTCCAAGGTTTTAGGCTGGTTAGTAAAAAGGGGCACCAGGGAGTCGGGCTCAATGGAAGTTATTTTAATATGAGCGGCAAAAATCGGATTTTCTTGGTGTCTTTCACGGATACCGTTCAGTAGGGGAATAAATTCGGGAGATCTACTAAAATATTCAAAGATATGGTTGAGGAAATCAGCCGGTAATTTTATCCCCAGCCGCTTTACGGTATCCATCATCGGCAAGATGGTCAGCGGCGATGGTTTTAATCCGTTGAGCGCTTCCGCAATATTGTCTGTTTTGAGAGCTTTGGTGACCGGGTTGGTTGTAGAAAACACCGCATGCAGCGTCTCTGGGTTATCGCGGAGCCGATCTGTGATATAAGGGATGGTGTTTTCTTTATATGTATAATTATTAGGTGAGCGCTCAAATGCTTTATAGGTAATAAGGGGTTGATCGTTATCAGTATAGATGCGTTTTAGCAACGATACCATGAATGCGGGTTGCTTTTTAAAATTGGCAAGAAGCAGATCGATCGTGGTATAGTCATTATAGTATGTGGCATTCTCTACTGTTCTATGCATGGCAGGAGCGGCCCCAGCCTTCCGGAAAGCATCTATGACTGCCAGCAATACCTTATCGCGCTGGTCTTTAAACGTGGTTATTGCGGTATTGAGGGAGCGATCATCAAAACCAGAGAAGTAATCATCAAAACCAGAGAAGCAAGCCATTTGCACGAGAGCAGGAAGGATGGCAACCAAATGTTTCGGATGCTGCTGATAGATAGAAATTGCATCATTAGTATGGTATTGAGCTTTTAGGCTAAGCTTGGCAAGATAGGTAAATAGATTGGCAAATTTCTCTGGATCGTCCCTGAAATAGCCCATTAACTGCTTAAGGGATTCCCGTTCTATGGTTTCACAATGCCCACTGGGCAGGGTTATCTTGCTTCCCTTGCCTGCCATATATTGCAACGCGACCAATAATGAATCAGGATGCTTCCCGAGCGTGGCATAGAGCGTAGCGAAGGAGGTAATCCGGTGACCGTTGTATTCCGGTCCCTCTAAAAGGGGTAATATTTGCTTTAATGTTTGTGGATGGTCCGCTAATGTCTGCATTATATGGGTGACATTCGGGCTGATAAAGCGCGATGTCAAATACTGCTTGCTCATTCCCTGCTTGTTTAGATATTTCACCGTAGCGGCCAGCCCATCCGGGTCATTAGCCAGGGCAGCCACGACGCGATGGATTCTATGGGAATCATCATCGCCCTCGGTTTCTAACATGTCGATGATCGTTTTAATTGGTAGAGAAGATTTCATAGTTTTTCTATATAATTATTAATTTAACTAAAATTAATAAAGTTTTAATGGATACGAGTCAAGTGCTATTTCGTTTCTGCTATCCGCAGAGTGATAAAAAAATAATTCCACTCACCCATCAACTGCTTAGGCACTTTTATCAACCACTTATACACCAAGTTATACACTACATGTAGTGCGTACAATCATTTTCATACACAATATGTATTGCATATGACGTTTGGAAACGGTACAATAAGGGAAGGAGAGTGTCATAAAATGAGGGAGATACGCGCAATGAGTGCAAAGAAAGTCAATGTAACCGATTCCAGTGATAGCCGTTTGACCGAGTTCGGCAAGGCAGTATTGCAGGATCGTTATCTGCTGGAGGGGGAAACCTACCAGGGTTTATTTGCGCGTGTATCGTCCTATTATGGCGATGATGCGGAACATTCGCAGCGGCTTTATGACTATATGAGTAAATTATGGTTCATGCCGGCAACGCCGATTCTCAGCAATGGCGGTACCAAGCGCGGTTTGCCGATTTCCTGTTTCCTCAATGAAACCTCTGACAGCCTGGAAGGGATTGTCGATTTATGGAATGAAAATGTCTGGCTGGCGGCGCGTGGCGGCGGGATTGGCAGTTACTGGGGCAATCTGCGGTCGATTGGCGAAAAAGTTCGCGGTAATGGTAAGACATCCGGCGTGATCCCATTCATGCGGGTGCAGGATTCGCTGACGCTGGCGATTTCGCAAGGCTCGCTACGGCGTGGCAGTTCGGCGGTGTATCTGCCGATTGACCATCCGGAAATCGAGGAATTCATCGATATCCGCAAGCCAACCGGTGGCGATCCTAACCGTAAAGCGCTCAATATCCATCATGGCGTAGCGATTTCCGATGCATTCATGGAAGCAGTCGAGCAAGATGGCGAATGGCACCTGCGCAGCCCGAAAGATAAATCGGTAGTGTCGACGATGCGGGCCCGTGATATCTGGGTTAAGTTACTGACGGCGCGGGTAGAAACGGGTGAGCCCTATCTGCTCTTTATCGATACGGTTAATAAATCGATCCCGGCGCATCATAAAAAGCTGGGGCTGCTGGTGAAAACCTCCAATCTGTGCAGTGAGATCACCTTGCCGACCGGTTTTGACCATCAGGGCAAGTCGCGGACAGCGGTATGCTGCCTGTCCTCGCTCAATCTGGAATATTTCGACGAATGGAAAGGCGATTCCAGATTTGTCGAAGATGTGATGCGTTTCCTCGATAATGTCCTCCAGGATTTTATCGATACCGCCCCTGATTCGATGGAACGCGCCCGCTATTCCGCGATGCGGGAACGCAGCGTCGGCTTAGGCGTGATGGGGTTCCATTCCTTCCTGCAGGCACGCGATATCCCGGTGGAATCGGTGATGGCGAAAGTCTGGAATACCAAGATATTCGAGCATATCAAAAAAGAAGCCGATAATGCCTCCATCGTCCTCGCCCATGAAAAAGGCGCTTGCCCGGATGCGGAAGAAGTGGGTGTGATGGAGCGTTTCAGCAATAAGATCGCCATTGCGCCGACTGCCTCGATTTCGATTATCGCCGGTAATTCCTCCCCAGGGATTGAGCCCTATGCCGCAAACAGCTTCACCCAGAAAACATTGACCGGCTCGTTTACTGTGCGGAATAAAAACCTGGTGAAACTGCTTGATGAAAAAGGCAAAGGCGGGGAAGATACCTGGTCATCGATTTCCACCCATGAAGGCTCGGTGCAGCATTTGGATTTCCTCACCCAGCATGAGAAAGACGTCTTTAAAACGGCACCGGAAATCGATCAGCGCTGGATTATCGATCTAGCCGCCGACCGCGCTAAATATATCTGCCAGGCGCAGTCGCTCAATATTTTCATCCCGGGCGATATCCATAAGCGCGATTTGCATCAGATTCATTTCCAGGCTTGGAAAAAGGGTGTTAAGAGCCTCTATTATTGCCGCTCGACCTCGATTCAGCGGGCCGATAAGGTCTCGCATAAGGTGGAAGAGTTCGATATCCACACAAAGGATGGTACGGAAGCGGTGGAGAGATCGACGCCGATGGAGCAGGAGATGATGGCTGGCAGAAGTACGACGAATTACGATGAGTGTTTGGCCTGTCAGTAGAATTCGGTGATGCCGTCATTGCCGCGCTTGCGCTCGCAATGACGATCACGAAGAGTGAGGAAAAACCAAATGGCGGATACCCCTGATAATCCAAAAGACAAACTAGCCGTTGCCCTGGAATATGAAAAAACCCGGGATAAAGCACCGCGGATCGTTGCCTCCGGCCAGGGATTTATCGCCGAGCAGATCATCGAAGTTGCCAAAAAACACAATATTGAAATCCATAAGGATGCCCCGCTTGCCGAAATTTTATCTGTACTTGAAATTGATTCTGTAATACCTGTAGAGGCATATGCGGCGGTGGCGGAAATTTTATCCTATGTCTATAAAACCAACCGTCAGCTGAAAGAAACACCGAAATAGAGCGGGGGATTGTTAAATTGTGCAGTTCACTTACCACGCCTGCCTTATTACTTGAAGCGATCGAAGCGCAGATCGCCGTGCAGCATGAAGCGCTTAAAGCCGGCGACAATGTCGAGCTTGATAACATTCAGTCCCTGGTTCATCAATTGACGGAAGTGATGGCGCTGACCCAGCAACCGGAAATCCTGCCGCAGATCGAGCGGGCAGTCACCGGCGTCACCGCTATCTGCCAGGAGCTGGAACGGCAGCGCCATAACGTCGCGCTACAGCTTAAGCAGCTTAATGTACAGAAAAAGGCGCAGAATGCCTATCTTAGCACGTTTATAACCACCAAGCCCCGAACATGAGCCCTCATGGATAATTCTTCCGCCCTCCTACGCGCCGCCCTCGGCCTGCTCTTCGTCATCAGCCTGATTGGCCTGCTTGCAGTACTGGTCAAGAAATTCGGGATCATGATGCCTGCTGTCCGCAAGCCGGATAATAAACGGATATCGGTTGAGGAAATCTCCATGGTCGATCCCAGACGTCGGCTTATCCTGGTGCGCTGCGATCAGCGTGAGCATCTGATTCTGCTCGGGATGAGCAATGATCTGCTGATTGAGAGCTTTGCAGTATCGCAGGTGGATATAACAAAATCAAATATTCATTGATAATCAGCAATATGTTTGTTAATCTACTGTTTTACAACAGGAGATTAACATGAGCAATATATTCGATCCACTCTATAAGAGCCTTTATTCCGGCCAATTTTACTGTGAAGCCGCGTTCAATAAAACCGGCAACGGCTTGGGCTTTATTTCGATTTTAGCGCTTATACGATCATGTATAATTACGGGCATATTAGCCATTACCTGCGGATTTCTGCTATTCATGTCGGAGCAAAAGCAGGACAGCTTTTTGGCTAAGGTGCCGGTAATGACTATTGCCAATGGTGAATTATCGATCGATCAGCCCTCTCCTTATTATTTTTTAGATGATAGCAATAAAATAGGACGTGTGGTGATCGATACCGAACATTATAACCAGAATACCGATTATGAAATTTTTAAGCTGCTTGATGATAATAAATTGCTGATATTGGCAACGAAAACAAAAATATATTCACATGATCCCCAAAAAAATGAATATAAGGTCTATAATTTGTCGGATTACAGCAAAGTTTCAAGTAAACCGCTGATTATCGATAGCGATACCATCAAACATTGGTTAAAGCTTTTTTCAATCTTTTTTATCCCATTGATGGGCATACTTATGTTTGCCTCCTATTTTATTATTATGGTGATTGAGATGCTGATTTATAGTATTGGTGGGCTTATTTTCAATGGCATAATGCGCCGCAATCTTGCCTATGACCAGATACAACGCCTATGCGCCTACAGCCTATGGCCTGGATTAATCGTCAGTACGATATCATTATTGCCGCACCTCCACGTACACTGGGTAGCGTCGGTGCTTGTCACGCTTGGCTATATCTTCTTTGCTGTACAATCTTCAACAGCTAACCATCAGGCAGGCTAACCATCCCCGATCAAGCCGCATTATGTCCGGGGGAAATTCGACTTTTAAAACACCCTGGAATGATATAGAGCAGCTTCCTCTTGCCCCAAGTGTCGCTCATCTGTATCATCAACAGTTATTATTATCTCAACGAGACCGGTCAAGTGTACAACGATAAGTTATCCATCAAACGATTCCTCACTATCAGCCTGCCACTGCTGATGCTTATGACGCCGCTTGCCGCGGTTGCCGCACCGATTTCCATCGATCTCGGCGATAATGGTACTATCACCTCGCGCCTGCTGCAGATGGTGGCGCTGATTACCATCCTCAGCCTGGCACCGTCGATCCTGGTGATGGTGACGTCCTTTACCCGTATTATCGTCGTCCTATCCCTGCTACGCAGTGCGCTTGGCCTGCAAACAACGCCACCTAACTCGGTATTGATCAGCCTGGCGTTGTTCATGAGCGCCTTCATCATGGCCCCGACCTTCGAGAAAGTCTATCACGACGGCGTTGCGCCGCTGGTCGATGAACGGATCACCAATACTGAGGCGATCCCGCTGATCGTCACACCGTTCCGCACCTTTATGCTGCGTTATACCCGCGATAAGGATATCGGGCTATTTGTCGATATGGCGCAGATGAAAGAGCTGAAGACACGGCAAGATACGCCCTTGCAGGTGCTGGTACCGGCTTTTATGATCAGTGAACTGCGCCGCGCCTTTGAAATCGGCTTCCTGATCTATATCCCGTTTTTGATTATCGATATGCTGATCGCCTCACTGCTGATGGCGATGGGGATGATGATGCTGTCGCCCGTCACCATTTCCCTGCCGTTTAAACTGATTTTCTTCGTGATTATCGATGGCTGGTATATGATCTGTGGTAGTCTGATTAAGAGTTTTAATTAAAATAATCTTGCGAAAATCATGCTATGGGGTAAGGTAATCAGTAATGAGGGCAGCGATTGCCACCCTCCCGTTTACCTCAAAGACCCTTTAGCCACTGTAAAATGACTAAAACGATCTTCAAGATTACCAGGGCGAGCTCTTTCCGGAAACGTCGCTCTGGTTCTCTTTTAGGAAGTTTCATAATTACTCCATAAAACGAAGTTAATCATCCACTAGCCTTACGGATAACAGAGCGTATCAGGAGAACTAATCCCTTTTACGCTGACCGCTATCCAGAGGATAGCGTATTCTGCATAGGATTATGCAGCGTGACTGCACTATAACAGGGGTATAAATTAAAATAATCCTATTTTTCGGTCTGTTGGCATTTAATGAAGAGTTTTAATTGATAGCTGCCGTATAAGTTAAAACGGCTAAGATAAATTTCTCAGTAGCACCTACCTAGGCAATCCCATGTATTGATGGGACAGAACGGCTGCGCTGCAAACGTTGCCTATGAGAATGTGATGCTGCGTCACTATCATCTTGTGAACGCCCAGGATGGATGTGTGGCGAAGCAGGTAACCGCGGATCAGCAAGGGATATCGTCTGCTTTGCCTGAGGATCAATTCTAATTTCTGTAAGTTCGACATTTGATTGGCCAGGCGGTGCAGGCGGCGCAGGTGGAATCACTGGTGGTTGAGCATGCCATGTGGTAAGCTCAGACACAAGTGTCGGAATATGGCGTATAACCTGCGTACGGTTAATTATTCCCTGGACTACATCGATACCCGCCTTTTTAAACCAAGAACCCCAGGAACTAGTCGGTTGATCTTTAGCGGTTACACTGAGTATCGCATCATGAACGGCATAAAACGGATAAAGCTTACTACCATCCATCGAGGCAAAAAAGAAGTAAGATAATGCTGTTAATCCAGTGTTGCCCATTGTGGCACTGATTTTCCTGAGATGCTCTATTGGGTTATAACGTGGATCAAGCAGCGATTCTTTTTCTTGTTGATATTCATGCTGCCCATCAACCAGCATCTTATGGATTTCTGCTGCCTTATCAGAATGTTCTTTCAACATGAATGCATGAATATCTTCTATTTTTTTAATGATCGGCAGCGCATTTTTTCTCGAGTCCGTTAAAGCGTCGGTAGGACTTGAATAATAGTCTATAAGTGAACTCAAAAATGCATAAGTCGTATCATGCGTAAATGAGCCAATGGGATAATTGGTACGTAATAAAAGATTAAGCGCATCTGCGGAAACATTAGCGCCAAATTTTGCAGCTGAATATAGCGGCGTGGCGACTGCCGGCGGCGTCTTATCATCAGCCGATTTTGCCCACCATTCCTTTAGCGCACGTTTTGCCGCTAATGTGACAGCGGCCGTTACCACTCCACCGATCGCCTGCATCGAAGGATCAGCGAGCTGGTCATTGATGGCATAAATAGTAGATAGGGAGACATCATACAGATTTCTTGAACAGCCATTGGCTTCCGGGCTTAAATTGCCGCTACCTTGCACCACACAGGGTGTAATTTGCGCCGGAGTTACTTTATCAAGCATGACGGATTGGTTGGTATTGGCAAAAGCTAAATTAGTACCGTTAACATTCACCCGTGTTCCATCGGATAAGGTAATATTATACGCTTTAGAGGTGGTAATGATATCCTCCCACTGAATATTCTCAGGAACAAGGATAGTGTCTTTCCTCGCTACGGAAAAACCGAGAACCGTATCGTGGCTGGGAGCCGTCTGCAGCCCATATGTCAGATAATTGACCGTCGAAGAAAAGGATGCATCGGGATTGAGAACTAACGTATTGTCGTAACCAGCTGGAAAAATATTTTGATTACCTTTTGCATTATCACAGTAAAAAATATTGGCGCGGTTAACGGAACCATGAATGGTATTACCAAACTCTCCACAGCGAACATCATCCGGTCCATCAAAAGCGGTATAGGTAATTGCAGCGCCAACTTTGCTTGGCTGATGTGTATCCAGATTGAGATTGATATAAGTGTGATCAAATTCCCATGGATACGCGCCTGAAGCGTCATACATATTGCGGCCGCCGGCATCCCAGATTGCCGTAGTAGTGGGAGTGCCGGTGCTGCGGATTGAATAGGTGTCATCGCCCGCCCGGGAATTCATATTTTTACCATATAATGCCTGGCTCATAAGGATGTCCATGATACCATCATGCGCATTATACGGAGGGTCTTTAAAGTCGGATACAAATGAAATAACGCTATCATAGTTACGCGTTCCTTTCACATAGTCGCCTGTATAATAGGACATGATGGAGACATCTTTTGTATAAAGAGGAGCCGTCTGGTTCAGTGGAATATTCCGTGTGACATCGACGCTATAAGGATTGATAGGATTACTGGCATTATAGGTGACAGTAAAATTGTGAACATAATGAACGATCTCATTGGGATGAGGATGCAGTAAGCCAATGGCATGACGCGCTTCATGAGCGGCGTCCATCATGCGGAAATAATCATAATTAGAGCTCAAATGATCAAACCCAGACGTGTAAAGCATATTCATTACGGCATTATTTGTAATGGATGGGAGCTGGTTCGTGCTGACGGTGGTATTGATCGGCTGAGTCACTGGGGTATTGGATGCTCCAGCGATTCCTTCATTCATAGATGATGTGCCTGGATCCGTACACATTTCAAGGGTGATATGGGCAGGCGGTGACGGGACTTCGGAAAAGCGCATATTGCTATGCTGTGATTTTTCAATGAACGATGCTCTTATAATATTTTGGAAATCGGTTGGTAAGGGCGTACAGCTACCAAGAATTGGATGGACGTTATCCTGAGGATGGAAGTAAAAAGTGACATCCGTTGTATTTGCAGATGGTGGCCCCCATGAGTCAACGGCGGCACCTATCGTTGAATTTAATTTGAATTGGCTCGTGTAAGCCCGGCGATAGAGATCCGTTTCTTGTTCTTGTGCAGTGCTGTTATAGCGGTAGCTGTTTCCAGCTAAATTCATTATATCATCCCGCAGAATTGGCATATTATTACCTTTGTTATAATGATAATTAACTATAGTAAAGCATAGTTAATTTTATTATAATAGTAAAGTAATAGTTTTGGGGTCTAAGTGCGCTGTGTTGCATGGATCAATCCCCCAATCTCAGAGGTTAAAATTGCAAGCATATGCTTTTTCTGAAACTATAACCGGTATAAAAATCGAAATTAACCGATTTTTATTTTATTGATGCGGTAGCTGCTATTTTTAATCGATATAGCTAAATAAACTTGCGATAATCATGCATATGGGGTAAGGTAATCAGTAAGGAGGGCAGCGATTGCCACCCTCCCGTTTACCTCAAGGGTTAGATAGCCATTCGAGAATGACTAAAATAATCCTCAAGATTACCAGAGCGAGATCTTTCCAATTATTC
>Ga0207006_1061_pt1 | contig 24670 bp, 29 predicted proteins | sample Alteio_BWMinCont_84_FD_153497 | JGI IMG/M metagenome (GOLD analysis project Ga0207006, IMG submission 153497) | Enriched cells from forest soil in Barre Woods Harvard Forest LTER site, Petersham, Massachusetts, United States -... | ecosystem: Environmental > Terrestrial > Soil > Temperate forest >...
AGCTGGCCGTGTATCCGCCTCCAGGTCCCAGCCTGAAGTGGCAATCGTAGGTCAGGCAACGCCGTGCAACGATGTCTTCACGGGTCTCCTTGGGTTGTCGGTTCCTTTTCATGGTTGGTGTTCTGTCTTTGCATTGGCTTTTTAAGGCCGAGCCCAGACTGAGTATTATTAATCCTGAGTATTGATAACTGAGTCTTCTTAGGCGGAAAATATTGCCGGTCTAGTCTGCCGTTTCCTTCCGAACCGGACCGGAAGATTTTTCCGATCAGTGCCGGAAATTACTCGTTGCGCCAGATTAAGTTCGTAGAGGTTCGGCTTGCCTAATCCACGTTGTTTAATCGTGATGAATTCCTTGGCCTGCAACTCCTGCAGGTAGGTTCGTACGCTCCGATCTGTGACGCCCATGTCGCGGGCCAGCCGTTCCTGGCCGGGAAAGCAATAGTCGTTCTGCCACGCAAACTTGAGGAGCATTGCGTAGGTCAGTTTTGCGCCCGGTGAGAGTTCACTACTAACAAGGACATGGTTCGGAACCTGGGTGAAGCCCTTCTCTGTGAGTACGTCGGCGCCCGTGAGAATGATGTTCCGCTCCATCAATTCGCCAATCGATTTGAGCCTTTCGATGTCCGACTTCATACTTCAATCATACCATTCGCGAGCTTTGACGAAGGTAGTGGTGGGGACAACCCACGACTATCTGAAGAGGCGGGCGAAGAACGATCGGCGTCGTGCAATCGCGGGCGCGGCAGGCTTCTCCGGCAAGGCATCGTCCGCGTTTGACGAACGATCCGGCGCCGTAGGTTCGACAATCACAGGAGTAGGTGTCGTGTCGCGCTCTGGCGGGTCATGGCGCGCTAGATCCCCGGAAACCTTGGGTGCATCGAGCTCCGCGAGGCGACTTTCGGCAGAGCCGAGCCGATAACTCATGTCGTGGAGTTGTTTCTGCGCTTCGCCACGTTCGGCCACGAGCATATTGATCACTTGCTCCTTGGCCCGATTGTCGATCCTGAGGTTGATGTTTTCATCCATCAGCCGCTTGGCTTCTTGGTCAGGCGGGTCGGATTCGCGTGCTTGCCCAAACGTTAATGATTGCTCTTCGGTGCTGAGGGGGCGTGTCGCGCTGTTGCGCGCTGTATCGCCCTCAGGCGCGTCATGGCGCGCTTCCGTGCCGATAGACGCAATCGCGCTGATTTGCCTGAGTTCCTCCGCGTACTTTTCAACGGACGCTCGGCTGATAAAATACTGATCGCCCTTCGCACCTCGTACCCTTACGCAATCAAGGTATTCGGTATCACAAAATCGCTGAACCGATCTCGGTGCGCGGGGCACTTGTAGATCCGCAAACAATCGCGACGCTTGTTTAGTCGTAAGAGAGTGGCGCGTTGTGTCGCGTTCTGACGCGTCATGGCGCGCAATAATCGAGTTGTCGGTTTCTTCTTCCATGTTGAGGGTATTCTTACAAAGAAATCATACCATGGATGTTTAGGAGGGCGCGGACTGGTCGCAAAACCACCGGCTCAGTGCTGAAAGCCCAAAATTTGCCGAGTTGGCCAAGCGCCGATCTGTGCAAGCTATCGTGTGACGACTTTGGGCATTGGGCCTGGCTATCCACCCCGGTCGAAGGTCCAGCGATTGTTCGAGCAATCAGGAAATGGTTAGCTACTAAGTTGGCAACGTGTGTGGGAGGGGACGATGGTTGGACAGCGTTTCAATGTCGAGCGTACCGCAGCCGGGCAACAGTTCGTTATCCCAGGCACCGAAAAGCCGCGCGCCGCGCCAAGGATTAAATACGCAAGAGAGGGTTGCCAGTTGGTGATCCCGGGTGCTGAGCAAGTCAGCAATCAAACACTCTTGGCTCGAATTATGGGGAAGCCACTTCGTCCACGTGTCGGACAGCGCGGACTCGCCGGAACTTCCTTGTTCGGCAATGCTCGCCCAAACTGAGAGTGGCCTTCTGTCGGGGTTGAGCAGTCGTAGATAGTGGGCGGTTTCCACGTCGCTGGCAGGTACTCGCGATGTTCGAGCCCCATTGGCGCGACTCAGGGCGTTTGGTCGAAGTCTGCCGAGTTAACTAAACGCCAGTCGCTAGAAAAGTTGGCTTTTGCATTGAGTTGCTTCCGATTCGTGCATGCTGTTGAGGATGCAGTTTTCTGCAAAGTGCTTTGCGCCTAGTGCTCTATTTTCTTTAACTCTCTCGCCATTTTTTGCGCATCTGCGATCTGCGCGGGCGTCAGCTTGGAAGCTGCTAGATCGCGATTTTTGACGGCGTTGGTATTGCTTCCGTTGTTTTGCGCCGCGGCCAAGCTCAACCATACGTACGCCTGCACATAATCCCGCGGCGCTCCTTCGCCCTTCGCATACATTGTCCCAAGATTGTACTGTGCATCAGCGTGGCCTTGGCGCGCAGCCCTAAAGAACCACGCTGCTGCTTGCAGGCGGTCTTGCGGTACACCTCTGCCATGGTCGTACATGGTCCCAAGATTGAATTGAGCGTCGGCGTTACCCCGGTCAGCAGCCCGACGATACCAAGATACCGCCGTAGCGTAGTCTTGCAGTACGCCTTGACCGTCGTCGTACATGAGGCCGATGTTGTTCTGAGCGAATGCATCGCCCTGCTCGGCGGCCTTTCGGTACCACGACAGTGCCGCCTTGTAGTCCCGTGGCAGGCCTTGGCCCAGTTTGTACATACCCCCTAAGTTGGCTTGGGCTTGGCTATTACCCCGCTCTGCGGCCTTCCGATAGCAAACCTCTGCTTGGGCGTAGTCCAAGTGAACACCGTGGCCTTCATAGTACATGTTCCCGAGATTGAGCCACACGGCAGCCCGCGAAAACGCGGAGGCATTTTCCAGGCTGGCAAGCGACCGAAAGAGTCGGAGCGCCAACGGATAGTCGCCCCTTTTGTGGGCGGCCACCGCATAGTTGAAGGTGTCTTCTTCACTTGGTGAGGCGCTTACGAACTCCTTCAGAAACTTTAGCAGGCGCATGGCAGTCTCCCTATGGCAGCCTGCCATGCACAGGCTGAAGTCATCAACTGGTTGGATCGAAGCATTGGCGAGATCTGTCGTTAGCGCAGGGCCACAAACATGGCTGCTTGGAGTCTACGGCCCAAGATGCCTAGGCTTTCAATGTCTACCAACACGGTTCGCAATCGATCTGTTGTTCTTGCCCGCAATCGAGCGGTTGAAGTATCCCAAGGCGTGACACACTGGCAACTTCGCGGCACGATCACGTAACGCCCGCAGACGTCCACGCGCGACGCCCGCCAAAGAGCGAATTAGGTCAAGCGCGGAGCCGCCTTGAATGACCCACAGGTTTTCGGATGCTCCGCGCTTCTTCTCCGGGCCGCTATCCGACACTCTAAGCGTCGATTTGACCGACGATTTGTCGGTGCATAGTGGTAAAATCCCAAGATCGATGAGGCAGTCCCCTGAGGCTTTCCGCGTTCCCCTGAGCAAGGCGTGCCCATCGATGACTGACTGAGCCGAAGCGGGAGCGTCGGCCAATGAACATGAGGTCGGACGGTTGAGTACAGTAGGCCAAATAATAGCTGATGCATCACGGCAGAAGTCACGTCGCGATGAACGCAAGCCACAGAACCGTGGTTCGGCCCAAATCGCCAAAACCCAGCGGAAACGAGGCGCCGGCAAGGACAAGAAGCCAGTGACGAAGGCCAATCAGGCCCTCGTCACGAGTGTTGCTTCCGACGCAATATTTAGAAGCTCTGAACTACGCAAGATCGCCTACTATTCTGACGACAATGTTCTGATCTTGAACATGGACGTTCGAGAAGCCGCGGCGCATCTCGCAAAGGCGGGCCTCATAGTCAATTGCATAGTCACTTCGCCGCCATTCTACGGTCAGCGAGACTATGGCGTTGACGGTCAGATCGGGCTTGAGGAGCACCCAACTGAATTCATCACCAAACTTGTCGATAGCTTCGAGTCTTGTCGGTCAGTGCTCGCTGAAAACGGAAGCCTATGGGTCAATCTGGGCGATACGTATTGGAGCGGTAAGGGGGAGCACAAGAGCGGCGAGAGCAAGCAAAGTGCACGCCGCTTCGGTTTGAGGCCTCAAGACAAGACAGGCGACGGTCTGCTGTGCAAGCCAAAGCAGCTACTTCTAATCCCGCACCGGTTCGCCATCGCGATGCAGGACAAAAATTGGGTCGTTCGAAACGACAACGTTTGGGTCAAACCTAATCCTATTCCCGACCAAGTGCGCGATCGCTGTTCAATGTCGCACGAGTACGTATTCCACCTCGTTCGATCAAGATGGTACTTTTTCGACAAGGCCGCTGTAGGCCGCAAATCCAAAACTGGAAGCATCCTGCCTCCCTCAGACACGTGGGAGATTGCTCCCGCGCGCGCCACCAATCAGCACCGGGCGCGATTTTCGGAAGAGCTGGTGCGCATCCCGATCCTCTCGACGACCCCTCGACGTGGAGTTGTCCTCGATCCGTTTGCGGGCAGTGGAACAAGCCTAAAGTTCGCACGCAAGCACGGCTTCCGTGCCGTGGGCATCGATATCAAGAAGGAATTCTGCCAGCTTATGGTTGATGAGCTAACGCGCACGAAGTAGCTCCAAAAGAACTGGAGGACCTATGCCGAGATTCCTTACCGCACAACGCATTCAAGCGAGTGTGGAGGCATTGGCGGATACACGTGGCAAGCCGGCACTGCTGGACTTTCTCATTGTAAAGAGAACGCTAGCGATCAAGGGCGCGTCAAGCGTTGCGATCACTCAGAGCGAGCCAGCTTACACACGAGCGGCGACGGAACTGGCTAGTATTCACTATCAAAAGAAAATTGACGTTAAGGCGCCAAAGGAATTCTTCAATGCGTTCGCGTCAAACAACGCCAAGGCCGGCTTTCTTGGGGGCAAGTACGTCTCGAATGGCACGGGCACGACGATAGGAGGGAATCCTTGGCAGGCAATATTGGACCTCTCCGACGACAAGCCCAGAAAGGCCAAGCTAAAGCCCAACCATGAGAGCGAGCTTGCTGACCTCTTGTTGAAGTCGGCAGCTGGCCTAGCGAAGCCCAGCCTTGGCGAGTTCGCAATCTGGCGATTTCGGCATACTGACATTGATACTGTTCTGGCGGGTGAGAAGGACCCGGCGAAGCGGTTCAAGATACTTGAGACTTTGTTGATCGCCGAGTGTGGTCTTACTGCGGGTGAAATCGCGGCTCTTTTTGACATGACCGCGGGCACGGTTTCGGACAACGATCTTCAAGTGACGCGAGTGGACCCCGCGAACTATCTCGACGGCCTCGTCCTTACGCCATCGGGTAGTCTTTGCTCGATTGATCTCGTAACGGCTCTGGCGGCTAAGCCTTTCGTGATTATCACCGGCACGTCGGGGACAGGAAAATCTCGATCGGCGCTTCGCCTTGCTGAAAAACTCCAGGAACTCTACGCAAATCAGACCGATGCGCAGCTTTTCCAGCTGGTGCCAATTGGTCCTGACTGGACCTCTCCGAAAAAGCTGTTGGGCTTCCGTACACCATTTGGTCAACTTCGGAAGGGGGCCGATGGCAAAGATACCAATGAAAGCTACGAAATCACTGAGACGCTGCGGATAATACTGCGAGCCTGCCATCCGAACTCAACGAAGACGCCGCACTTTCTCGTCTTCGACGAAATGAACCTATCTCACGTAGAGCGCTACTTCGCTCCGTTTTTGTCGCTAATGGAAGCGTCTAGCATTTTTGAAGAAGGTGAGAACGCCGCGATTATTGATCGGCAATCCCTCGCGGTCATTAGCGAACTGCTCAACCTGGAGGACAAAGAATCAGCCGAGGCCCAATCTGCCACCCTCTTGGTGAAGAACGATCAACCTCTCGAATTGCCGCCTAATCTTTTCTACGTAGGTACAGTGAACGTTGACGAAACGACGTACATGTTCTCGCCAAAAGTCTTGGACCGTGCACATGTGCTGGAAGTGCGGGCGCAGACGCCAAGCAAGTATGTTGGCGGAGGCCCGATAGAAGAGACGATTGATCTGTCGCTGGCTAATGAATTGCTGCGTGAAGCAATCGACGATCGTCAATCGAGTGACGCAAGCGAATCAAACCCCGCAGCTATTGTCGATCTGCTTAGCTCCAAACATGGTGTAGACGCCAGCGGGTTGCAGAAAGCAAAGGACCTAACGCTGCGCGCCCTAGACGGCTGCTTCTCACTCCTAGGTCCGGTTGGCTTCGAATTCGGTTTCCGTGTCGTTAAGGAAATACACGGCTATATGTATGTTTGGACTAGAGCCCAATTGCTTAACAACGTCCCCCCAGCAAAGGCCATGGACCGCTGGATCGAAGGCCTTGATCGAGCGATCTTTCAGAAGATCTTGCCCAAGATTCACGGAAATAGATCGACCCTTGGAGACAGCTTGAAAGCTCTCGCGGCGTTCCTCGACGGTGGGCACGCAACTAGTAACCCACCTGCCAAGTACACCCTGGGCACTGACACCGTAGTCGAAATTGCACAGGGGCAAGCGCTTCCCGTTGCTAGTGGAGCAAGCTTTGTCGCGTGCCGGGCAAAGCTTCTGGATATGCAGAATCGATTGATATCACGAAACTTCGTATCCTTCGCGAAATAGCATGGCATTCTTGCCGCTTCATCGCGCCAGCTTCGAGCTTGGTTCGGGAGTAGTGCTCGATATTGAAGCCGCACTTGGCCGTGGGCGATCAGTTGCCATCGACTGGCATGCTCCGAGATTAGCCGCCGCAGAAGAGGAAATTGACGTCGATGCTGTTGCATCGGGCACGGCGCCCCCAATGTGCTGGCGCGATTCGCTGTACCTGTTTGAACAGTATCAGCTGCGTGAGGACACCGACTATCTCATCGATATAACGATACCGATTGCCCTCGCCGAGGCGCAGGAACAGGCGAAGAAGAACGTATGTTGGCCGTTCGATCTTCGCGTCGCGAGTGTCTTTCGGCGCGACCCTGCCCGGCGCTGGAAGAATGCCAGTGATACAGGGCGACCGAGCACGACGATTACTGGTCAACTGAATTTGCGATCACATGCCGGCGTTATCGATCTGGCGACTGAGGCTGGCGGTCCGTTCCGCGCCGAAGTGGTGTGTCGGAAACTAAAGTACTTCGATGAATTTAAGGCACTTCTAGATGACCTTGCCGACAGGACGGCGGAGCTATTGCTCTCATTTGATAGCCCGGTGTCGCTGTCATTCGATGCTTCCGGCGACTTGGCTGAAAATGCGGCCGCTCTGCATTTTTTGATGCGCCACGTCATGGCAGCCCCCAACCTTCCTTCAGCAGTAAGCGATATTATCGCGCAGCCGCACGTGGCTCTTGTTGAGCGTCTCGAGTACACGCCGATCGAAGAGGTGCAAGACCCGGACGCTGAAGTCATCGGAGATGGAATAGATACCTCGGACCTAATTCTGGGCGGGCCTCTTGCACGACTTTTTCGTGGCTATACTCCTCGGGTGTTGTTGGAACGCGAAATATTTGAATCCCACGACACACCGGAAAACCGATATGCCAAAGCCTTTCTAGCTCACTGCGGCTTTATCAGCCGGCAGCTCCAATCTCGGATGAGCGTCAGGCGATTTAGAGCCTCGGAACGGGAAGCTGTGTCCTGGGCTCGTGCAATAGATGAAGCGCTTCAGCATGATTTGTGGAGAGAGGTGGGACCGCTAAGTCACATTCCATCCAATTCACAGACCTTGATTCGAAAGCGCGGCTACAAGGAATTATTCCGGCTCGATCTCTTGTTGAGGCTGAGCTTGGCTCTCGACTGGAAGCAGGGCAGCGAGTCCCTTGTTGGGGACATTCGGCCTGTCAATCAAATCTACGAATATTGGTGTTTCTTCGTCTTACGCCAGGCGTTGTTGGGCCTGTGCATCGAAGTTGGGGGCGGTGACTTCATTACTCTTTCGAAAGACGGGCTACGTGTGCAACTCATGAAAGGAAGACGTAGCGAATGTCGCTTTGAATTTTCTAGTCCCACGGGGAAGAAGGTCTCAGTAAGGCTGTACTACAATAAGCGCTTTCCTAGACCTAAAACTGCCCACACGGAATGGAACGGAAGCTATACAGCTTCCTTCGATCCAGACTTCAGCGTCGTAGTTGCTCCGATCTCGAACATGGCAGCAGCACATTGGCTTCACTTCGACGCGAAATATCGCTTGGAGCGCAGAGAAGCTGTGGGGCTCTTCGAATCGGAAAACGATGGCGACGACGGTGATGTTCAAATCTCAGGCGACTATGAGGCTGAGTTGAGTAGGGTGCACAAGCTAGAAGACCTTTTCAAAATGCACACCTATAGAGACGGCATCTTGGGCACCCGGGGCGCCTACGTTTTGTTTCCCGGCGATGGAATTGGCGGGCAAGTGCACGGACCTCACCGCAACCTGTTCGTGCGCCACCCAAGTGCGTTGGGAGGGGGAACCGCCCACCGCATTCCAAGCGTCGGCGCTTTTGATCTAGTGCCCGGTGATATGCTTGAAGGTCAAGTTGCCGCCATTAGGAACCTGCTCACAGTAGTTTTTGAGATGGCTTCGGGCTCCCTTTCCTACAAGGAAGAACAAGCAAATTTCTAAATCATCTTAGCTAGGGCCGCCCCACAAATGGGAGCAGGTTAGCTGAACGCTAACAAAACACGAGTTTCATTAGGTTTTTCAAAAGTACTCCCGCTAACATGTGCTGCGGCAGCGGGCTTGCTGTAGCAGTAGCGCTTGACCCATTTAATGAGCGGAGGACGGGGTGGCACTGCCAAGAGGCGCGAGAGAGGCTGCCAAGAACGCAGAACTCGGCGTGTTTCGCCTCTTGCTGGTGATGTCCAGTTTGAGCCCTGTTTTCTTGCTATGGGCCGTACGTGGCGGGACTTCCCTGAGCGATCTTAGATGGTTGGCGATTTGTGCGGTCTTGCTCTTCGCGCCCAATCTCATTGTTTGGTTCGTAATCAATCGGGCAATAAAGCGAAAGAACGAGCAAACGATTGTCGTCAAATCCTATGCGGACCGCCGAGAGCATCTGATTACCTATCTGTTCGCTCTGCTGATCCCCATTTACGATGCAAATATTGGCCACGGACGCGAGCTTGCCGCCGCTTTTCTGGCCCTTGCATTCATAGCGTTTCTGTTTTGGTACATGCGATTGCACTACATAAATGTAGTTTTCGCAATATTTGGCTATCGCCTTTACGAGGTAGAAGTGCAGAATGTTGCAACCGCGACTGGCGGCGTGACTTTAAGCTACGAACGATGTGCTGTCATTTCGAAGCGGGCCACGCTTCCCATCGGGGCGCCCTTGGTTTTGGTGCGGTTGGGAGGGACTGTCTTCCTAGATAGTAACTAAGAATGATCGAAAAAGAATTCAGCTCCAATCAAGTGCAGTCGGTGAATCTTAACGTCTGCATAAAGCCTGACAAATCGCTCCACTTCATTGGTACGGATGCCAGTGTACAAGAAGCGCTGAAGCGGCAATTGGAAGAGACCGTATTGGCTCTGAATTCAGCCGATGACGACTGGCAGACATTTGATATCACCGAAGATTACGGAACTGACCGCAAGGTATTTGCTTTGCGTTCCGATGATATGTGGAAAGACCTATCGAATCTTTATGACGTTAGTTCGCTTGCTCCGCTCGAAAAGCCACTGCAGAAAGTGCCGGCATTCATTTGGTACTTTGTTGAGTTCTTCGACGAAAAAAAGCGCAAGCTCGTTGGGATAAAGCGCGCCACTCATTTCAAAATGGATGTTGGGGCGCAAAGCCGCCTCGTTCGATGGGCGGATGATTCACTTACGACCGTTCCTGGTGCTGTCTTTCGATTAGATAAGACCTTTGACGCACTCATATCATCGAAACATATCTTCATTCTCAATCCGCGCCAGACAGAGTACATCGCAGGTTTAGAGAACTACATAGCTTCAGCTGCCACCGACAAGCTCGGCTCTTTAGAAGCAACTGTAGCTTTTCTAGATCTATCCCGCCTGAAGACCGATATTGATGAGCATCCGCGAAAAGCGCGGCTCGCCATCGCAATCGCAGGCCGCACTGATCTGGATTCGATCGTTCGGTCCAACCTTGTGCAGGCCGCTACGGAGCAGGGGATCAAATTCAAGACACTACCGGACGATCGTCTTCAAGTGCGACGGCAGGATGAATTCAAGTTACTTGAGCTACTTGATAATCGTCGATACGCGACAAAAATCACGACTGGCGATCCTCTGCTCTTTCGCGCCACCGCGCGGCAGCGAGTTTCGAAGAATGCGTAGCCGAGGCTCATCGAGGGGCTGCAAAAGCCTCATCCAAGAGATGTGCCAGGCGGACTCCAGCCTTTACCAATTGGCCCCGAACAACTGGTTGATTGGCAGCGATGTAAGTATCGTCGATCTTCAATGATGTGAGTTCCCCAACGCAGGAACTGCCCACGAAATGACAATACCGGGTCGTGGTCTTTTCGGAGATGGCGAACGATTCGTTGGCCCAGTCGTGAGGGGATGATTGTATCCATGCTTGCACCTGGCCCGGCTGAATCGTCTTCAGCAAACTCAATGCAGCGGTTGGTGCGTCGTTGCCAACTGCCAAAACGACCAGACAGGTGTCCCACGCCGAATGAAGGTTTGATTGGCATGCGCCAGAAATGCGGGTGCTATTTCCGCCGCGATCATCCTCGAATGACACGTGCAATGGTTGATGAACATCGCCGACCCAATGTCCAAGAAACTTGAGCGATGCGAGCTTCTCGGATTGCGACGTCTCTTTTGATGCGAGGATAGACGCATCTTTGAGGATAGCCCTAACGACGCAGGCCGACGCTCCTCCGCAATCGTCGTCGCCAAGGCCGCGAGAATCCCGAGGCAGATTTAGAAAGTGCTCTGAAGCCCGCTTGCGAGGATGATCGGGCCACGTGCACGCGTCCGCGAACGATTTGTAGTCAGTGTCCCCGCGGATGAGTTCTTCAATTCTAGTTAGAGTGACCGGAGAGACGCGACGCAGGGCAATCTCGCAAATAATTTTGTGTCCTAAGTCTCCCCAAGCAAAAGCATCGGTGCTTGCAGCAAAAAAGATCAGCAAGGCCGCGGTTACGATTTTGAACTGACGAGAGCGGAACATCGTGGCCGACGCTATCAGATTTATGGAAAAGCATCCTCCTTCTGGCGCTCTGGTGAGGCAAGGGTTGTTACAATGCCAACAAGTATTCCGAACACTATCGGCGACAAGTAATCGGCTTGATCCTGCACAGTTTGCCCTTGAGCTCCTTCATCACGTAGCCATCAATGATGGCTTCGACAAAAGTTCGCGGTGTGTAGCCCTCTGCCAATTGCCCGCCGACGCCAAGGAAGCTGCGAAACCCAGTGTCGCTCAGGAAGGGTTTATTCCTCTCGATGGCATGGGCGCCAAAGCCCAACCACGTCATGTGCGCAGCAGCGATCCCGTACAGCCCGTCCATCTCGATGCGAACTTGCATTTCCTTGTATGTGACGATGAAGGACCCAGACTGACCCCATAGCGGATCCTGTCCTTCTGTCGCCCGGGTGAGGCGATCAAGGGCGCATCCGGGAGCATCGTCATCTGCAAGAATGCCAGCCTCGAAGCTGTTGAGTTTGGTAGCCAGCTTGACCGCTTCTTCGCGAAGCGACCTGACCAGCTTGCCGTTGCCGCCAGCCATCGCCTGATGGTGCCGAGCAATCAGATCCTTAAGGAAGGGAACGGCCGCCTCCATCGTGTCCGGGAGGTGTCCATACTCGTTGTCACGCTGACGTTGACGATTGGTCTCGGTGGTGTCGGCCAGGAGGGCATCGAAGCTGAGTTGGCTGGATCGTTCTGCATTACGCATGGCTCTACCTCTCGTGCTGGGGTTCGTTCAGAACCCCTGCCTCGTGGCGAACAGCGGGTGTGCAAACGGAGTGGCCGCCAGCGCGGGGAACCGGCTGCAGGGAGCGAAGCGACTGAAGCTGGGCGGCTGGTGGTCCGAAGTGCGCTGAGGGCGGAGCCCTAAGTGACCCGAGAATTGGGTCGTAGCCCTATAATAGTACGAGAGGTTTGCGCGAGGGATCGTTACCGGAGGCGGAGACGCCCCTCCCGATCTTCACTCGGGGGCGTCTCCGGGAGGCCGCTCGTCCAGGCGGCCGAGTAGAGCCCGGTCCGTTTTGCGGACGCGTCCGACCGGGAAGACCAGAAATCTTCATGTGAGGGGACCAGTTGGACCAGCCAAAGATACTTCGTGTTTGGTGGGTTGGTGGTTGGCTCACGTACACTGATCAATGAAGCGATCCGGCGCAGTTTCAGAACGTGCGCCGGAATTCGCACCCAGCCCTAAATAAGGAGAGAGCGCTAACGACGCTTTCGGTCCCGGCGCCGAACGAGCCGGACACTCGAACCAAAAAGGAGGTGCAACAACGAGCCAGATATCAATGAAGCGGCGGCGCCGCTTTCGGAAACGGCCCCGGAGATCGCCGGCACATTAATAAGAAAGGAGAAACGAGAAATGGATAACATTTCCATCTTGATCGTGGCACTCGCTCATGCGGTGCTCATGCTTCACGCTCTTGGCGTGATTTAAAACTGAATGCGTCGGTCGAAAAGCCGGCGCATTTTTTTGCTCATTTGTTAACGCCGGAGTCGATCGATGAGCCGCCCGGAAGGTGACACTCTCCTACATCGGCCGAGCAGGCTCTCGTTCTACCTCGCCCTGTACGTACCGCCGACACCGCCGCAAAGAAAAAGCCCCCATTTAGGAGGCTGTCGATACTTGGATGGGAGTCGGCTCTTGATGGGCGCAACTCCGCGCCTGGCTCATGTACATTAGCAAGAAGACCGCGAGAGCGCCGGCACAGCCGAGGTACATGGGAGAGCGAAGCCGAGTGTCTGACCGATGTCGCCAATGACACTTCACCTGAGAGACAAATTGGCCGTGGTCGTTAGGCCTTGCGCACTTCTTCTTTTCCATAGCGAACACTCCTCTTGAGAACGTCCGCTCCTAATTCTAACACGCCAAAAAAACGGTATTCGGGCGCAAACGCCCGAAACACCGGGAGAGATGAGTGAAATCGCTAGGGGTTCTTTTGCTGCTAGTCGGCTGGTGGCCCGTCGTCTCCGATTGTGACTGGCAACATATGCGGCTCCACAGTGGCGGGGTCGTCTGGCAGCGAGCCGATCCTAGTGAGAATGCCCACGTCATTTCGACGGCCAACCGCGAAGGAGAATCGGGACTGGTGGTGTCCGGGCTGATCGGGGAATTGATAGTCAATGCATCCGTACAGGACGATCAACCTGTCAGCTTTCAGCGCGTCCCATTCAGCCTGCGGGAACGAGGGATAATCGTCGATAGTGAAGCCGCCATACGTGACTGTCTGTCCAGCGAAGACTGTTTGACCGCTCCGGTTTGGGTTGTTCCGGTAATCGTCGCAAACGTCATTTTTGACGGTGTGAGTGCTCGGTCCGCCAATCCGCAGAGGTGCGGCGCCAGTTTTGTACTGCACAAAGAAAGCGGGGAGATGGCCTGTATTCGTGGCTGTGATCTTGAGTGGCAGGACATATCGCCCATCTGCCAGGACGATTCGCCCGGCGATTTTAACTTCTGTTGCGTAAACCCAAGGGCGTTGCTCGGCCTGCATCTCTCGCAGCTGTCCAGCAATGGACTTGTCAGTGTCGTGCAGAGTGGACCACTGCAAAGCGCCGATGCCAATCATCGCAATGGTGAGAGCGGCAATGGCCCAAGTAGCGCGGGCCGTACTCCGGGCCGCGCGATCAGTGGCGTTCTCTTTCTGTCGATCGGCGCGGCGCTGCTGAAGATAGCGTTGCGGATAGGTGAGGACCCAGACAAGCCAGTCGCGCTTACCGTTGGGAACTGGGGCCTTGGTGCTGTCGCTGGGATTCTGATTGTCCAAGGCACGATCCTAACTCTAAGCGGGCAGTCGCTTCTAGATATCTGGCCTTATGCATCAGTCTAAGAAAGTCCGGCTGATGAGCAGTGTTCCTTCAGTCGCTCTAGGCGTGATCGTAATCAGTTTCGTTGCCTGTTTCATGGGGAGAGAGGTGCATGTCCGCGATGGCCTCAGTTCCCGTCACGAACATGCGGAATCGGGTCCAGCGCTCTTCTTTAAAAACATCACGATATCTGACCTCGCCGTAGACGAACAAAGCGGAGGTCTCCCCCTCCAGTTCGGATATCTGCGCCGAGCGAAGGGCCGCACCGTTGCCTCTGAAATTCCATCGCCTGCCAGCGCCGAGAGTGAAGCCCTGTTTGGGAGTTTTGGGGGCGCGCAGACTGCTCTCGTCCAATGGACGTGGGAGGAATTGGATTTTGAGCGAGTGCCGCACATGGGTCGCTGGGGTTTGACCTGTATTTCTAACCTTGAGGAGGACTTGCGGGATGCGACCAGCGGCGAGCGGCTGGCGCGTGCCGTAGAATTCGCCCGAATGGACTCGGGCGGCATCAATAACCAGATAAGCCCGCAATTGCCGCTCACTACTATCCTTCGCGTCAGTGGCGATATCAGCGGTCGTAGCGAACAAGCCGTAGGTGTAGATCGCCAGCAGAAGGGTGATTATGACGAGAGCACCCGAAAAAACCGCAATAGGATCATCAGCAGCACGGACGAACCAGGAGCTTGGCTCCTTTGGTACGGCGCAGCAATTTGCTTGGGTTTTGGCGTGGGTTTGTTCCAAGTGCACCGGAGGTTCCGGTGAATGCTCAAAATGTAAGAATCCCCATCCAAGCGGAAGCCCAATGGCGAGGCCAAAGATCAGCATCGCCGTATAGAAAAACGGGGCGCTTCGTCGATTCAGCATCCCGTGATCGCCGTTTCAAAATACTGATTCTGAGTTAGTTGCATAGCAGAGGCTCCCCGCCACTAGCTTACAGGTCCTCTAGCCTGAGTCCCTCCGATTCTAGGGCTGCCAAAGCTGCCAGCAGGAACGTAGCCGCAAAGGTCACGCGCTTTAGCTTGGCCTTTACGCTTGAGGCCCCAAATCGGATGATTACCGCCAATTCGTCCGTCGCCCATGCGGCGAAGATAGGAACCACCGGGTTAGATGGCTTGTGGCGGTTGCGCCCGAATACCGCAAAAAAAGGCACCAGACCGCGTGGGATCTTGCGACTCGGCGTTGATTGCGAATGGTTATGGCAAACGCCTTTGGCATGATCGGGCCGTAACCCGTTGATGCGACTCTCACATTCGAGTCGGCGAGAAAACTACCCTTAGTTGCTTGTGAACGTCGGCGAAAAGTCCATGCTCTCGGCGGGAGGGTATTCTCCACATCGGAGCTACCCTATGCGTACATCACTAATGGTACTGTGTTTGCTTCTGCCTTGTGCGGCAGTGGCGCAAGAGAAGCGCTATCCGTTTGAACCGATCCCTCCTCAGCAGAGCGGACGGAGCACGATCCAGCCGATCGAGAAAAGCACCAAGCCTGTCACCAGCGACCTAGAGGATGTCTTCAACTCGCTGAACACTCAGCTTGGCACGGTCGAACAACTCTCAGGCCAACTCAAGGGTCTTTCGACTTCAACGCCTGAGAACATGCAGACGCAAATTGCCGGCGCAGCGAAGGTTCTTGGTGATTTGGTCGATAAGCTCGCAGAGGGTGGTGAGCTCTCCAATCAACTTGCTGCCGTGCGAAGTGCCGCCCAGGTACATCGCAAGCGTATCGACGAAGTGCCGAAAGAGGGCATGACTGAACAAGACCGTACTTCGCTGATGGCGACTTGGGACAAAATAATTACCGATGCTGACAGGCTGGCGACGAAAATCACCGATAGCCGAGAGAGGGTACTGAACAGCCTCAAGGGCTTGCGGATGCGGCAAGCAGCGATGGGCGAATACATCCTTGCCGGTCGCTTCCAGGCGGCACTCAATTCCATTCGAGACTGGGCAAGCGAATTGGATAGTGCCATTTCCAGACTGAAAGCGAACATCAACATGAACCGGCCCGGCAGCTAGGTAGGATCTTGGGACAAAGAAAAAAGGGGCCATCGAAAGATGGCCCCTTTGCTGTGAGCGGGCAGGCAGGGTTTGAACCTGCAACCTTCCATGGGGTGGGAGGGTAGACGCCACAGACGCTCTCTTGAGCTACTGCCCGATGAAGTACTTGCAACGATAGTCGTGCGGGCCATATGGCGACGCAGAAGAACAGTGGGCGCGAGGCCAGTAGTCATGCTCCTTCGCGACTTGGACTAGTACGATGAGCGCGGCAATCGTGACCACTACGCCGATGGCTTGTGCAAACATGGAATCCTCCGTTGCTTCCATGTCCAATTTTACCACCCCTTTTCAGGGTGAACGGCGGGAGTGGGGACAGTCAGTATTCCGACACGAGCATGATAGTGAGCACGCGTGTCGTGACCTCTGGGTTGGCCGGATCTTCGGAGCCAAATTCCATCGTCTTGTCGTAGTAGTCGATTTTGAACATGCAACGTTCGCCATCAACATCGAACAGGGCGCAGTCGTGCTCGCGATGCGGATCGTTATCCTCGTTGAAGTCCGAAAAGTTGCGAACTGCCGTCAGGATGTTCGCCTTGGTACGATCGGGCAGCGCGTTAATGCCTGCGGTCATCATGATGCGTCCGCCCATCAAGGTCGTGCGAAAGGCGTCATTGAGCGCCGCGATCTTCGCCGAACTGAGCGTAATAACTGTAAGGGACACTTGCTCCTCCTCGCTATCGCGGCCCGAAATAGGCGGCGATTGGCGAGGACAAGCTCTTTGGCAATTGTACCACACAGGAGGAATGCCTCTTCGATGTGAAGAGGCATAGAGAAGTTGGTCCGTACTCAGCAGCCTGAGGCACCTGGCCTTGCTGTCCCCAAGCGGCACCACTCAGGCGCTAGGGTGTTTCCGCTACGGTGCACTGGACGACGGATAGGGTCGAAGGCTTACAGCCTTCCCCCGTAGTGGACGCGGGGGCGTCGGCGATGAACTGCCTGCCGGTATTGTACCAGAAAAAGAAAAAGCCCCGATGAGCGGGGCCAGTTGGTGCAGACTCGTTGTCCTTCCGCTGTCTGCTTTGCGGCTTAGGCTTTCCTTGTCCGAGCTTCGTGTCTTATCCGAATGAAGTGCATTTCGCTGTCGTACTCCGCGGCCACCGCGTCCTGGCCGGTTGCCGTTCCAAAGCGTTCCATGAAGTCGAGAAGGATCTGGCGCTTCGAATTGAAGACGGTCGGATCGACGTCCGTATAAAGAATGTTGACTGGCTCCCTTTGGAGCTTGCCCGTCTGGGTGATAACCCACGCACCTTCGCCAGAGAGCTTAGTGGTTCCGCCACCGATGCTTGTCAGTAGCGTTATCGCTTCGGTGACCCAGTAAGGAAGTTCGCGGATTGGATTGTCGAAACGATCGCGCTCCGGAATGTAAAGCGTGAGCCGCTTCACAACGCGCGATGAATAAAGTGCGGTCATGTGGAATCGCCCGGCTGCTTGCTTGGGCACGTTCTCGCGGTGTGTCCTTCCTGGCCGCAGTGACCGCACACTGAAGGTTTGCGCTTCGGCGGCACGGCGCCGGCGAAGATAGTCGCTAGCTCCGCATCGATGTTCTCGCGTTGAGCGATCAACGCTTTAACTCGGCTGATGATGTCGTCGATTTCCATGCGTCCTCCTTTGCAGAGGACTTCCAATTACGTACCTACTTCGCGCCGGTCAGCGTGCAGCATTCGCCACTACGGCGACGTGCGTTACGCCATGTGTCGCCATGTGCATTCGTTTTTATTTTTAGGACTACCGTGCGATTTTCCACGCATGAGCTACCGAGTGATCAAGACCATCAACGGCAAGCAGTACGCTTATGAGCAAACGTCGTATCGCGTTGGCAAGAAGGTCAAGACGAAGAGCAAGTACCTAGGGCCGGTCGCTAGCTTCTTTACCCCGATACCGGTCGAGGAGCGTGGCCTAAAGTACATCGGCAAGCTGATGGAGAAGTACCCGTCGCCACCGTCTGCCGCCGAGCAAGTCATTGAGACGGTCAAGGAGCGCTTCACTACGGACACGGACTTGAAGATGCCTGAAACGCCGACTGCGCCTAGTCCAGCGGAAAAGGGTAGTCACCAAACAGGTCAAACACCCGAGAGCGCACCCTCTGCCGAGGCGGATAAGTAAAATTCCGTCGCTCCGCTACCGCTGCTTTATCTTCGTGGGCTTGCGGCCCGCGGACAAGGGCTTAGGTGCTTGAGCGGCCGGTGCGGGTTCAATCGTCAGCTCGGCAAGTTTGACCGTGAATGACTTCGCCAGCTGCTCCAGGATCACGATTCCGGCGTTTACCTGACCACGCTCCAGTCGGGCTACGAAGGATGCATCCGAGCCGGCCTTGTCCGCTAGATCTTCAATAGTCCAGCCCTTGGCGCCCCAAAGGCGCCTCACGTTCCAGCCGACAAGTTTCTTCGCCTCAGATCGGCATCGCGCAATCAACGACTATCTCCGCAGTCCCCACCGGACGCGTACGTAGCAATCACATCGCCCACAACTTGCAAGTTGTCCCGCGCATCTGCAGACTACCCGCTAGTTGAGGAAGGGGGCGCGATGGTTTTCAAAATTATCCGTAGTGGTGTGCTGTGGGTAGCTATGAGCGCGCCTTCATGGGCGCAAACGCCGAACCTAAACTACGAACAGATCCAATACAGTGAGTGGAATGTGAATTGCCAGGCCGGCGACATGTTTTCTCCGGCAGTCCAAACATCCGTCGTGCTTAACCCGAATCAGCATCACCTCTTCGTAGATGACCGCCCCGCTCGCGGGTTTGCCGAGTTCGTCCGAGACAAGAGCTTCGCCTATTGCCAACAACAAAAGGCGGCGGGAAAAATTACTACTGTTCCCGAGTTTTACATCGTCGACGTGGGCGTGTGGGGTCCTTCGCTATCGGGTAGGCCAGAGGGGCTCGGAAGCAACGAAAGTTTTGCTTCAATTGGCCTTTCCATGAGAAAGCCCCAAGGGCCCATGATCGGCGTCCCAAATTTCGACAACAAGAAGCCCGATCCGAATCCCGTCACTTATTTCAGTAATGGGGTTCCTCGACTAGTAGTGGCCCTAAAGGGAGTTGAGGACAGGAAGGCGGCTGAGGCCCGCCAGCAACAAATTGCGATGGACGCGCAGAGGCAAGTCGAGCAACAGAGACTAGATCGCCGCAACGGCTTTATGTCGAAATATGCGGTATCCGAAATTGTGGACGAAGCAGATGTTGCGGCCAATCCGTTCGTCTACAAGGACCGAATCGTGGGCCTCGTGACTAGTTTTGTAAGAATGACGTCGGAGTCGGATGCTATTTTTGCGAATCGCCGAGAATTGATGGCAACAGGCGTTCCGATCTCCCGCTTTCGTGGATCGGTAAACGTCGTGTTGGCGCTAAAGGTAAAGGGCATCCGGGCGATCAAAACCGCGAACGGGGAAGTGAGTCTTCCATTCGGCGAGTTTGTGGGAGCGGAGGATTGCGGCAACCGCTGCTTTGATTTTCAACGTTAGCCATCGTCGCCCACCTTCCTGGCATATCAGTCGAACCGACACGCACATGATACAACCTGATACCGGACGCGTACGCTGAAAAGAAAAGCCCTCCGTGAGGAGAGCTAGAAAAGAACAACGCTGTCGGTTTGTTTTTCATCCATAAGCGAGCTGAGCTGTTCAAGTTGCTGCGCGCTGATGGCTTCGGTGAGGAAGCTGACGACGTTCTCGATGCCGCTTTCAAATGCAGTGAGCACCTGGAGCGGATCTCGAACAAGGTAGAGTTCACCTGGCTGAACACGATCACCATTGAAGATGTGATCGGTGGGCTGAAAGCCATTCGGGAAAGTGAGAGTAGGGCTCTCACCCTTCACTGTTCGGCCGCAGTAGGCCAGCAGCACCCCGTCCTTGGAGTGGATAGGGATAGCCAGGCGGCCACGGAGAATGCCCTTGGGCGCATAGCCAGCGGCGAAGTGCTGGCACGTCTCGGGAGACACCCCTAGCGCCTGTACCAGCTCGTGCGTGGCCTCCAAATAGTCGAGGGGCTTGAGCTGCCCCTTCTCGTTCTGGGGAGCTGTGCCTGGAACAGTAACGGTACGGTCGACTGTACGGTTAACGGTTCCACCTGTAGCACAGAATTGCGCCTGAATTTCGGTGGCGGCCTCTTTCGTGCCGATCTTCTTCACGCTGGCGACAAGCTTGATGATGTCGCCGCCACCGCAGCCGTCGAACGTGAAATAGAGCCCCTTGCTCGGGGTAACGACGAAAGTTCTATCGCTTCCCTTCTGGCAGATAGGACAAATGGAGCGAAGTTGGCCGTTGGATGCGGTCTTGGTCTGGATGCCAAGCCATTTAACGACATCCTCAATTTTTACCGTCCTTTTCAGTTCGTCGAAATCGACAAACGCTGTTGCCATAGCAGCCTCCTTTGAAGGAACAGACTGCTAGTCATTGTACCGCGCTATTCACATCCGTTGGCCGGCTGTCCCCACGGCACGGTAGACTGAGTGCAGAAGCACTGGAGTGCGGACCGATCGACGCGAATTCTTGATTGGCATTAAATGCAGGATGCTCTGCCCGGACAGAACGACTTGCATCGCGCCGAGCCGCCCGCACTTCAACCAGCCGCGGGAAAAGGAGTGTCATGCCGAAAGACAATCAGCCCGCCGCGAAGTTCCGCGTCGGCTACGTCAGCGCGACTGTCTGGAAGAACGAGAATTTCTTCAACGTCGTGCTCAGCAAGTCGTACAAGGTCGAGGACGAGTGGAAGGACACTGACCAGCTCGGCCATGGTGATCTCATGAATGCCGTCCTGGCGCTGAAGCGCGCCGAACAGTTCATCAGCGAGCAAGCCTAACAACAACGGGGCGGCGGTTATTCCGTCGCCTCTTTTGCTCTGGCGCCAAGCGCGTCCAAAATGTCGAATGGCTCATGGCCCGCTCGCTCCCACGGCTTGGTCAGCATGTGGCCGGTCGCCGGCGGAAAGCTCGCATACGAAGAAAAGTCATTAATGTGTTTGAAGAGAATGTGCTTCGACCCTTTACCCTCGGTCAGCTTGAGCAATAGGCGGATGATGCCGCGCATACGTTGTTCGCCAATCGTGACGATGGGTACGAAGAAGCGGTCGGTGCCGAGATGCTTTTCATATCCGCGGTCTAGCAGCGCCAAAATACTTAGGAGGTGACGGGTCATCGATGTGCGATGCACGTTGTCGGTACCGAGAGGTTCGGTGTCGCGATCGAACTCGTGGCCTGGGAATAATATCTTGCGCTCCTTTCCTCCACTTAAGTTCAGCGCAATACCAAATGGCTCCCAATCGTGCTCCTTATGCGCTTCCACTCTCTGATTTCGGTGGTAGTACGACACGGGAATGACGAAAGGCTCTACGGCGTCCCGAGTATTCGGCGGGCACTTAGGATGGTCGAGCATTTCCCGGCCCGTGATGTAGCGGAGCGCAGGATTGGCAAGCACGCCAATGCGGAACGACGCGGGTATGAGACAAGAAGCGAAGTCGTGCGCAAAATCATTGCCCAACTTGAAAGACGGCTTGAACAGCCCTTTCTCTTTGAGCAGCGCCTTGCCCTTGGGAGTCAGCGCGTAGACAGCGGGGCGGTAACGGCTATTTGAGGCGCTCCAGCTTGCGGCGGGGCATTGGAGATAGCCACCGTCTTTTCTCAAGCGAGCGAGGCGAGCGCGAAGGGTGGGGTAGCGAACCACCGGCTTGCCGTTCTGAACGTAAGTCTTCTTCGCGTAGCCGAGTAATTCGCCAATGTAGGGAAGTGCGAGATACGGAAACTCTTGAAGCAACTGGAAGATCTCGATGTCTGTCTTGAGTAGACGGACGCTAGCGTCGTTGCCGGGCGCGAAATCGATAAAGCGTGAGCGTGCAGTCATACCCCAATGTAAGTGGCGGGCGGGTTTCGATCACCGTGCGCCATATTCAACTATGTCCTCAGTGTATCACCTCTTCGAAGTCAACATCGGTGACGGGGCCTCCCGGCCTAGTGGGGGAGTTGGGTGCCGGTGCCGAATTTGGAGAAGATGAGTCGCGAAGAGGAGAGCAATATAGATCGCGCATATGCTGGCAAATGACGGCGTATTCTCCGTCACTCATTGTTGGCATGTCTTCGATGACGTTATGCGGTGATTTGATTGAGAGGGCGTGAGGCGTCATCCCCTTGATGAACGTGGCGAAGTGATACTTAGGCATCGCTAACAACATCTCTGGATCGGCACGTAGATAGTTTGACAGTGTGCGACCATCCTTCGCCTCGCACGATCCAAAACGGATGGCACAAGTCGAAAGCGCGTCGAGAACATTTTCTCGTTTGATTTGGCTCATGCGTTGATGAGCAAGAATGAGCGCCACTTTCTGATCGCGCGCCTTATCAAACAATTCGGTAATACGCTCATCTTCCGCAATGTAGTCTTGGCACTCGTCGATGTAGCAGTAGACAGGCTTCTTTGACGTTCGTTGGAAGGTGGCTTGCAGAAGAAGCGAAATAAAGTATCGGCCGAATGTGCTACAGTGATCGGCACCAAGTAGTGCGCGGTCGGTGTTGATAAGGATGACCTTCCCGGCCTCGAGCTCACGCTCCATGTTGAACATGTTGCGCTGACCTTCGTACATGCGCCGAAAGGTCTTGTGCCTCACCATCGCACCAATGCGGCGTACCACCGCCTGCCTTGTGAGGTCGCCGCCAGTCGTTAGAGAGGAGCGCAGGTAGCGCCGCACTCCTGGCGGCAGCCTGGACAACGGCTCGTCATACTTCTTCTCAAAGTCTTTCGGTGGGGTTTCTATTATCTCGCTCATTGTATCGAGCGTGGCATTCGGGATCGCCATACAGAGTTGCACAAGAAACTCTATCAACTCGCGCTGCGGCCCTGTCGTGTCACTGAGGGCCGAGGTAATCATCTCCAATGCGGATGTCTCTAGGATGTCGCGCTCGCGCCCAGTCAGCGTACTGTCGCGCTGCCCTACGTCGAAGATTGACAGGGATGGTGGCATCGTCTGGTGCGAACCAGGAGCACTCATGTCGGGTTGTAAGAGAACCAACTTGCCATCAAGAGGCTCACCAGGAGCGAAGACCTTCAATCGTGAGATCTTCGAGAGGATCTTATCCGGCTGCATTCCCTTGCTGTCGATGATGATGAGAGATGCTTCCCCGCGCTTTACAGCCTCTAGGTCTCTGGCGATCTGCGACTGGATGAGTTGTGTCTTTCCGCTGCCGGTCGTTCCAATTACCCACTGGTGCTCAAACCGAATGTCTCCGGAAAGGTCTATCGAGACAGGAGCGGTGAAGAGCCAATGGAGCGGAGAGTGAGCAAAGTAGACAGTCACCGCATCACGAACTGAGCCTTCAAACTCGTTGGGGAATATCCGGCGACCCGTTTCATATTCCCGATTACTCAGTTTTTGTCGGGAGTAATTGTCCCAGTTGGTGCGGAGTAGGCCGTGAAGGTTTGGGTAGGCCCGTTTTGCAAGTTCGGTACTGCCAGTGAATGTGTAGAGCACTTTATGAAGAGCGTGGAGATCCATAACATCATGGGCAGGAACTTGAAGTGAACCTCCACTTTGAGGCACTAAGCGGCGGAATTCTAAAATCGCGGCGATAAGAGGTTTAGAGAACGCACTTATCAGTGAGGGTACGTCGCTATAGCGAGACAAGTCCGACCCCGTAGGGGAGCGGATATTTTGTTCAAAAAGCTCCTTTGCGACGTTGTGATAAAGATTGGTGGTTGATGGAATTGGAGCTAGCCCCTCTTCAAGACAGGCGGCTCGAAGATCTTCAAAAAACTGATCAGCATACGATTCAGATGAAGGCAGAGCGTTGTAGTTGTTTTGAAAACGCTGGCGTTCTTCCTCTACACGGCGAGCAGCCTCGCGGGCGAGATTCTGAGCCTGTTCCTTTTGCTGTTCGTTGAGCGCCAAAGCGACTAGCGGCATTACACCCGAATAAAAGACAAGAAAGAAACCGCCACTCCACGCGGTGGTCGTGTTCATGATGATGTAGGCGAAGAAGAAGGGAGCAACCAAGCCAATAGCTATGGCGGCGGCGTGTCGTACAATCTTGTCTTGGTTAATGAAGATACGTTCAAATAAACTTGCGTAGTAGACGGGTAGGGGAACCCAGGTCATCAAGAAATAGAAGATGCCGCCGACAATGGACGCGGCCTGTTGGTTCATCTGCTTCAGGCCTTCTGGCGCGTCGGGGCCACAGTTGTGAACCAAACCAAAGAACAAAAGTATAAGTAGAAGTATTCCCCCGATTGCCTGCATCGCGCCCCCAATTAGAGATTGTCGCGTTTCCTAGTGTGGCAGGCAATGGAGCGGTTGAGAACGGCTTGAGAACGACCCGTAGTAGTAGGCGGGTCAATTTTTAGCGCAGGCAGGAATTCGCTCAGCCCCAAATCCACGATAATCCGGCGCTCTAGCACCCCTACGGAATACTTCAGTCGGTCAGCATCGTCGGGAGTTGTCCGAAATACATACTTCTCTTCGAAGCCTAGCAGCTCTTGGGCCACGTTTAGGGGAAGTGTGGAGAGGAACGGTACGGCCACGGTGTAGTCGCCCTGTGAGAACAGAGACGCAAGGTAGTCCGACGCGAAGAAGTGGAAGTCGTTGATATAGACCGGCGCCTTGGCGCGGGAAACGAGAAGCGTGCCCAGGAGTTTTGATGCCTGGTCGCCAACCTTGCTGCGGGACAGGTCGGCAATAAGGATCTCGTTGTGCTCAAAGAAATGCGTGCACTTCAGCTGTAGCGTATCGTGCATGATCGGAG
>Ga0207006_1062_pt1 | contig 24538 bp, 19 predicted proteins | sample Alteio_BWMinCont_84_FD_153497 | JGI IMG/M metagenome (GOLD analysis project Ga0207006, IMG submission 153497) | Enriched cells from forest soil in Barre Woods Harvard Forest LTER site, Petersham, Massachusetts, United States -... | ecosystem: Environmental > Terrestrial > Soil > Temperate forest >...
AACGGCCAGCCGATCTTCCATGCCGATGGCCAGCCGTCGCTCATCAATCTGTCGCGTACCTTCAATCTCGAAAATGCCGACGCGATTGTGCTCACCTCATACGCCAGCGGCGACAATGTTTGCCCGTATCGCCACTACCTGCTGGTACTGCGCGTGAACAGCAATGGCGTGCATGAGATTGGCAACTGCACGCGTACCTACGAGGCCTATACCGCCGATGGCGGCCTCTATATTTCGTTCCCGGGCGGCCATACCAATGGCTGGTCGAGCGGCGACACGTGGCGCTACGAAAACGGCATGTTACAGCGGTTGTAAGACTTAGGGCCCGCGGCGTGCCGCGGGCCGTAACAGCCTAAAAATTTACGCTAAAAAGCCGGCAACACGTTTTGCCGGCTTTTCTTTTTGCCTGTCGCTTGTAAAAAATTAACCATAAGGATTAGGTGATTTTTAAATCGCCGTGGTTTATTGTGACCGGACATTTTTGAACGAATTCGATTTTTCCGGAGTTTATATTATGACGTCGCAATCATCGACCCCCTTTCCGGGTGAGCAGGTCAAGATCGTCCGCATTTCGGACCGCCAGAAGCAGCTCGACGCACTGCCGCCACCCGAGACCAAACGCTGGGTCATGCGCCGCAAGGCGCAGGTGGTCGCCGCGGTGCGCAGCGGATTGATGACATTCGAGGAAGCCTGCCAGCGCTATCGTCTCTCGGAAGAAGAATTTAAGAGCTGGATGGCCCTGCTCGACCGCCACGGCCTGCGCGGCCTGCGCGCGACGCGCATCCAGGAATACCGCCCGGTGGACGAGCGGGAACGGTCGGCGTAATGGTCCCTCAGTTTTTCCGTTTAACGCGTTTTTTCGAAGGCGGCGGATTTTGCCAGATGTGCAAAACCGCATAGCTGCGCCATGGCCGCCAGGCCTGCGATAATTCTTCCGCCCGTTTCGCTGTAACGCCGCCTAGATTGTTGCGGACCGCAATATCATCTTTCGGGAAAGCATCGGGCCAGCGCAGCGCGCGCATGGCAATGTAATGCGCGGTCCACGGCCCGATGCCCGGCAACGCCGCCAGCTGGTTGATGGTGAAATCAGGATCAGCACCAGCATCCAGGTTCATTGTGCCGGCGGCGAGCGCCTGCGCCAGGGCAATGATTGACCTGGCGCGGGTGCCGATGATGCCGAGACGGGAAATATCGCTGCCCCGGGTCCGGGCGATTTTTTCGGGCGTCGGCGGCAAGCGGCTTAATTGCGGGTAGGGCATTTTGATTTTCTCGCCGAACGCCTCGGCGAAACGGCAGGCCAGCGTGGTGGCCGCCTTGACCGTGATTTGCTGGCCCAGAACGGCGCGCAGCGCCATTTCGAAACCGTCGAAAGCGCCGGGCACGCGCAAGCCTTGATTGCGGGCCACCATTTTCCTCAGGAATTTGTCCTTGCCCAGTTGCGCCGCGATCAAATCGGGCCGCGCCGAGAGATCGAACAGATTTTTGAGGCGCCCCAAGAGGGCCGGCAAAGCCGGCGTGAGGGAATGCGTAAAGCGAACCATCAGCGCGCGTTTGGATGGTTCATGGCGCACCGAAACCCAGCCCTTGAGTTTGCCGAGGCGAATGGTGCGGTAATAACAATCGCCGTCGATCCATTCGATTTCCTTGATGAGACGCATTTTGAGAAAATCCAGCACGCCCTGCCAGTCATAGGGCGGCCGATAGACCAGCTGCACAATGGAAGTGCCGGAATCCGCCTCTTCCCCGCCGCTCAGGACCTGTTTTCTCAGGCGTGTCGGTGGCATCCGGTAGCGGATGCGGAAAGCATCGTTAAACCGGCGCAGGCTGGAAAAACCGCTGGCGAAGGCAATTTCCGTGACCGGCAGCGCGGTTTCGGTGAGCAATTGCTTGGCCAGCAGCAGGCGGCGGGACTGCATCAGTTCGATCGGCGAAATGCCCATTTCGCCCTGCACGATGCGGCGTATCTGGCGCGAGCTTAATTCAAACTGCGCGGCAATATCCTCAAGCCCGGCGCCGCCGTCGATAAGGCCTTCCTCAATACGCTGTGCAATGAGATGCGCAATCCTGTGCGCATCATCGACCGGGGCATTGCCTGGAGCGAGTTCCGGGCGGCAGCGCAGGCAGGGACGGAATAATTGTTTCTCGGCCGCCTGCGCGGTCGGGAAGAAGCGGCAATTGGCTTCTTTCGGTGTCTTTACCGGGCAGATCGGGCGACAGTAAATTCCTGTGGACGTAACGCCGACGAAAAACACGCCGTCGAATCTAGGGTCGCGCGCCCGCAGCGCGCTGTAATAATTGCCGTTCTCATCCATGGCTCATTCTAGGACCATCATTCCATCCAACCTAGCCATTTTCGGACATCGGGCCCGGCAGGGCGGCTGATGTCCGAAAATGGCGAGTCAGGATCGCGCGGGTCGTTTACAAATGGAAACTGGATCAAGAATATTTCGGCACGGAAGGGAGACCCGGATGGCTTACTACTGCACAACAATGGCCTCGCCGGTCGGCAGGTTGAAGCTGGTGGCCAGCGACAAAGGCCTGGCGGCGATCCTCTGGCAGGATGACGATCCCACGCGCGTGCGCCTGGGCCCATTGACGGAAAACAGCCGTCATCCGGTGCTGCAGGAGACCGAGCGGCAGCTCAAGGATTATTTCGCCGGGAAATTGCGGCAATTCTCGGTGAGGTTCGATTTCGCCGGTACCGCGTTTCAAAAAAAAGTGTGGGAAGCGCTGCTCACCATTCCTTTCGGTGAAACCCGCAGCTACGGGCAAATCGCGCGCCAGATTGGCAGCCCCAAGGCGGTGCGCGCCGTCGGCGCCGCCAACGGCAAGAACCCCATTTCCATCATGGCGCCCTGTCACCGCGTCATCGGCGCGAATGGCAAATTGACGGGATTTGCGGGCGGCCTTGATGTGAAGGCCTATCTGCTGGAGTTGGAAACGCGGAAAAGTGCCTGAAAATTCCTAGCCGAAATTTTGGGCAGGCCGCGGTAACGCTCTCAATGGCGCAATATTCCCGCCTAAGGCCGCAGTCGTGAGCGCGGTGTCAATTGTGTCTTTAGGGGTGCCGGGAGACAACACTTCAATAGAAGATTGGGCGTGTTGCAAATTTTGACGCACCTGAAAGACTAGTCCCCATACAGTCTCTTTTCCGATCTTCAACCCGCCTGAGACCGGGTCTGTGGTTGTTTGTCCGTTTAAAAGACGTCCGTAAGCTTTCCATGCAGTTTTCATATGTTTGCTCATCGCTTATTTCCTTTTTTTGCAATTCGATTTTGGGTTTAGCCAACTGTATCCGGAGACAGCTTGGTGCGCCAAGGCCCGTTTTAATTGCCTAATAATATCAGCAGCCAAAGATTAAAGACAGCCCGTTAACTCTCCCACGATTACGGTCCTTATCTCCTTATCCTCCAGCTCTTTCGAGGTCGGTACATCGTAGCGCGCGAGTTCGGTGAGGCCTTCTTTCGGCGCGTAAGCGCGGCCGGGATCGGCGATGAGGATGCGGGCGCCCTTGCCGCGGCAGAGATTGAGCCAGCGCATGATGACGATGCTCATCGCCTGCTGGTAGCACACATCGCCGACCATGATGATATCGGCGCCGGTGAAGGGCCGGTCCATATCGAGGATGCGCTGGATTTCGACCTTCACATTATTTTCAGCTGCATTCATGAGGATCGAGGTCTGCGCGAGCAGGTCGATATCGTCGGCCAGCGCCCGCGCGGCACCTGCCTGCGCCGCCGCAATTGCCGCGATACCGCAGCCGGCGGCAAAATCGAGCACGCGCCTGCCTTTGAATTCATCCGCATGATCGAGCGCATAGCGCGCGAGCCCCTGCCCGCCCGGCCAGGCAAAGGCCCAAAATGGCGGCGGCAGATCACCGCCTTTGAGCCGTTCCTCCGTCAGTTGCCACAGCGGCGTGATCTCGGTTGCGAGATGCAGCTTGATTTCGGGCGCGAGCGAGGCGCTCGCAATTACCGTCTGCGCCTTGATAAACTCGGCCATTTCGGGATTCATAAAATACGTCCCAGTACGATGCCGGCCAGCACGATGAGGCCGAAATTGCGGTTATTCTTGAACCGCGCGAGGCAGTTGGCGGGATCATCGATGCGCCACTGCGAAAGCTCGTAGAATGTATAGCCCGCAGCGGCGATGAGCGCGGCGTAATAAAGCCGGTCGAGGCCGGCGGCCCAACCGGCGACCGCCAGCAGGAAAATCGTCACCGCATAAAAACCGGTTACCCACACCAGCGAATTATCACCGAGCAGCCGCGCGGTCGATTTGATGCCGACGGTTTCATCGTCGCGCTTGTCCTGATGCGCATAGATCGTGTCGTAGGCGAGTGTCCAGAAAATGCCGGCGATGTAGAGCAGGATGGCGGGCTGATCGAGCGTGCCTTTCACCGCCGTCCAGCCGAGCATGGCGCCCCAGTTGAAGGTGAAGCCAAGAAACAATTGCGGCCAGTAGGTAACGCGCTTCATGAGCGGATAAGTGAACACCAGCGCGAGTGAATAAATGGCGAGGCTGATGGTGGCAAGATTGAGAAACAGCAGCATGCCGAGGCCCAGCAGCAGCAGCACGCCGAGAAACACAATCGCCTGCCATAATTTGATCGCACCGCTGGCCAGCGGCCGGTCGCGCGTGCGCTCCACTTGCGCATCGAGCTTGCGGTCGTAGATATCATTGACGATGCAGCCGGCGCCGCGCATCACCTCCGCCCCGAAGGCGAACAGGAACATGAGCCATGGATCGGGCCAATCCTTGACCGCCAGCGCCACGCCCCACCAGCATGGAATAAGCAGCAACCACACGCCAATCTGCCGGTCGAGCCGGATGAGCTGCGCATAGGGCCAGATCCAGCCCGGCAGCAACCACTGCAGCCAGCCGACGGCTTTACTGTTGCGGATCTTCTCGAAAGCGGGATGCATGCGTTTCTCGGATTTTTTGATTCACTCTTTGCGCAAATGTTCCCTCTCCCCCCACAGGGGGGAGGGTTAGGGTGAGGGGGGACTCTGATGTTGAGGCTGATCTCAACATCTGAATCTCCCCCTCACCTGCAAAAACTAAAGCTTACTGCGTAAGCTTAAGTTTTTGCTTCCTCTCCCCCTCCCGGGGTAGAGGGATATTTACTGCTTTGCCTCTCAGATAAAATCAATCGCCTTTGCATGCCGTAAAATACTTTCGGCTTCACCTGTGTAACGGCCATCTTCGGCATGCAGGATCAATTCGGCTGATTTTGCAGTGCCGGATGCGCCTTTGCGTGCACGAACGATGATGCGCTTCGGCGGACTGCCTTTTTTTGGCAGCAGGGCAAGCGTCTCGAACACGCCAAAATCCTTGGCCAGCAGAGCAAGGATGTCCTTGGCCCGGTCTGCCCGGTGAATGAGGGTGAGCGTGCCGCCGGCTTTCAGCGCCTGCGCGGCGCTGGTGATCCATAAAGCGAGATCGCCGTCTTTTTCTGTATTGGCCGCGCGTTTTTGTTTGTTGTCGGAAACATCATGCCGGCTTTCTTCATGATAAGGCGGGTTCATAAGTACATGATCAAATGCCGCGGAGAATTTTTGCGGAAGCGCCGTTGCATCGCCCTGCTCCGCGGCCAAACCAGAAAATTCATTGCGCGCGATGTTGGCGCGGCATAGCGCGATCAATTCTTCATCGATATCGAGGCCGGTTGCGCTGATGCCAGGCACGCGGCGGGCGAGGCACAGCATGGCGCCGCCGACGCCGCAGCCGAGATCAAGCGCCGCCTCTCCCGCCTGCACCGGCACGGCGGAAGCCAGCAGCACCGTATCGATGGCGACACGATAGCCTTTGGCCGGCTGTTTGATTGTTACACGGCGGTCCAAAAGGCCGTCGAGAGTGGTTTCCATGCGCCCTCATGCATTGGCTGAGCTTCTTTTACAAGCTCTTTGAGCAATATGACATTTCCAAACGGGTCGGCTATAGTCCAGCCTCCATTCGGCAAGAGCAAATCCATGGCCTCCGTCATTCCGCTCGAAAGCAAATCCCGCAAGACCTCCGAGGCCGCGCTCGACGCGCTTACAGCCCTTGTCGCCGAGGATATGGCGGCCGTCAACCAGCTCATCCTGCAGCGCATGGAAAGCCATGTGCCGCTCATTCCGCAGTTGGCCGGGCATCTTATCGCGGCGGGCGGCAAGAGGTTGCGTCCGATCCTCACCCTCGCTTCGGCGAGAATGTGTGGATATGAGGGGCAGCGGCATCATAAGCTCGCGGCCTGCGTCGAGTTTATTCATACGGCTACCCTGCTGCATGATGATGTGGTGGATGCGAGCGACCTGCGCCGCGGCGAGCCTTCGGCCAATGCGCTGTTCGGCAACCAGGCAAGCGTGCTGGTCGGCGATTTTCTGTTCAGCCGTTCGTTCCAGCTGATGGTCGAAGACGGCTCGATCGATGTGCTACGCATTTTGTCCAACGCCTCCGCCATCATTGCCGAGGGTGAGGTTTTGCAGCTCACCACCACCAGCGATACGGCGACCAGCGAGCAGGCCTATCTCGAAGTGGTGCGCGCGAAGACGGCCGAATTGTTTGCGGCCGCCTGCCGCCTCGGTGCCGTTGTCAATGGAAGGCCGGCCTCGGAAGAAGAAGCGCTGCGCAACTACGGCCTTAATCTCGGCATCGCGTTCCAGATTGCCGATGATGTGCTGGACTACGCCGCCGAATCCGCGCGGCTCGGCAAGACGGTGGGCGATGATTTCCGCGAGAGCAAGATCACGCTGCCGGTCATTCTCGCGATCCATCGCGGCAGCGAGGCGGAGCGCGGCTTCTGGCATCGCACGCTGGACGAGGGCGAGCAGCGCGACGGCGACCTCGCCCATGCGCAGGATATCCTGCATCGCCGCCATGCGCTGCGCGACGCCATCGACCGCGCCCGCCATTACGGCGCCATCGCCCGCGACGCGCTCGGCCTGTTCCCCGATCACCCGGTGAAGCGGGCGCTGCTCGATATTGTCGATTTTACGGTGGAACGCGGGTTTTAAATGAAAGGAAATTCCTTAATAGCTGCGATGGGTATTTGCATTGCGGTTATCGGTATCGTGCTCCTCACTCACATGCGGCTCTGGACTGTATTAATTTTAAGCATAGGAGCGGGGATTTGCTATTTCGCATGGCGTTACGTGAAAGCACAGAACGACCGGAAATCTTCCTAATCTGCCGTTATATCCCTCATTGCGCCGCCGTTTCGGGACCGCTATAAACCTTGCTCCCCATGGTGTCGGAGAGTAGCTCAGCCTGGTAGAGCACTGCCTTCGGGAGGCAGGGGCCGGAGGTTCGAATCCTCTCTCTCCGACCATTTTTTTCGATGATTTGGCATTTCGATATATATCGAAAGCGTGTTTCAGCTGTAACACCGGGCCGATCAACTAGCCATTAGAAGGCTTTGGCAGGGCCTTGGGTGTATGATTTTCGATGCTCGGAATATTGAGGGCATCGACGGCGCGTCTGAAATATTCCGGCGAGTGCTTTACGTAAACTTCTTCTACCATTACCTCGCTGTTGCCCAGTAGGTGGGCGACTAAACAATTATTTTCATTTCGTTTTCAATGAGTTGGGATTTCGCCGAATACTGGTGTGGCGAAGTTTGCAGCGTAGTATGATGCGCAGCGAAAAATGTGGGTGACAAGATGAACGCGGCCAGGAAAAAATCGGCGAAGGAACTAGAAATTCCGCCGGCAGTGCAGGAACAACTGCTGAGCCCGACAGTTGACGAATATCTGCGTGATCTTGCCACGCACCTGCATGAGCCGCTTGAGATCCGGCACATCAAGATCCACAGTTCGCGGATCGCGATAGAGATTTTCGAGAAAATCAAGGCCTTCGAAAATCGATTCGTATTTCGGCGCGAGGAAATTGCCGCACACGAGATTGCCGATCCGTATGACGCCCTCACGCTAATGGACGAAGGACGCCGGGAACTCTCCGAGTTGATTGCCGGCGCGGTTATCCCGCTTGCCGATATCACTCACGCCTACGATCTTTATCTCACCCTGAGAATTGGTATTGGACTGGAGCCGCCGATCGCCGAAGAAGGTCTGGCAATTTGTGCCAGCGTAGCGAGAGACAGCCACAAAAAAAGTAATCACGGCGTTTGGCACCAGCGCTTGGTTCTCAAGAAAGAAACGAAAACGCCGGCCTCGGAAAAGAAAATCGAAATCGGCTTGACCATGGTTTGCTGGCCGGGAAGGGTCGATCTCGGGGAAATCCACGGGGACGACGGCGATGTAGAAAAATTCATGCGCCTAACGGGGAGCGACAGCGCGCTTTACCGGATGACCTTGAAAACGCTGCGCATTTTCGAGGAGCGGCGTCAATTGCTCTCGGAAGAACTAAACAATGTCGAACGAGAAGCCATCCGGCAAGCAGGCATGGCGTTGCGGGTGGTTCTTATTGCCCTTGCTGCCTCGCGCAACAAGGTTCTACAGGATCAGCTGGCGCGCGCAGGAGCGGACGAGGGCGCGTCTTTCGTCGAGAGTGTGAAGCAGGCCATGCAAACTGTAAAAAGCGCGTCTCCGGCGTTGACCGCTTCCGTCCAGCAATATATGGCGGCAATTGATGCGCACTCTCGGGCGACGCAAGCGGCAGCAGTCAACGGGGGCGCGCTTCGCACGGCATCTACCGCCAATGGGAGTGAAATGGTGGCTTTAGAATCGACCGTTGCCACTGAAACACTGCGGGAATCACGCCCGGTTCACCCGCCTGCTGCTACTCAAATCTCATCCGCTGAAGAACCCATGCCACGGAGTGCATGAATCGGGTTTCGGTCGCCAAGTTGCACGTGTGCTTGGCGAATTCGTACGTGAAGAGATCTGCATTATTACAATGAAATAATATCTATCTGAAAGGTTGGGGAATTTGAGAATTTTGAAGCACTCGAAAAGCCACAACCTACTGATTACGTTATTTTGAGAAAGTTTCGGGAGGCAGGGGCCGGAGGTTCGAATCCTCTCTCCGACCAATGATTTCATGTATAGCCCGGAGACATGGGTAACAGATTGTTCCTAAGACATGGGTAACACCCGCGGGCCAAACGGGTTGTTCAAAGGTTGCAGGCTCTTTTCCTCAAGATCGATGTATCCCAGATCATAATCCAATTCTGGACGAGATCCAATGTCGGTTCAACGTGCATCCGTTATTGGTGGGATTTGTGTAAAAATTGATCGATCATTCATTTTGTCTCAATGATTTTCCGGTAAAGTACCTCGTTTTCATTTACATGCATTTAAACGATTTAATTTTTTAAATTAATAATACTTTTATTGATTTTAAACTGGCTAAGAGGATTTCGCAAAAGAGCGAATCCTTATCCAGTGAAGTGAGATCCCAGAGATGGCTTAAAGTGGATATTAAGATGATTGGGTATTAATATCATGAAAGCTAAATCTTGTTTATGGGTTTTGTGTTTTGCTTTGATCCTTCTCTATAGCAGTGAAAGTATTGCCGCCGAAGAAGCAGCTTCCGTCGTTGTAAATTCCATGACGGCAAGCTCATACACCGTGACGCCAGGACAGACCGTTAAATTCTCGGCCACCATCACGGCCAGTAAGAATCTTGAAGGCTATCCCATCGAATTTTCCTGGCAACCAGCTGGTACCCACGATTCTTTCAACAGCGGGTTTTCCGGAACATTCCGTGCAAACCGGCCCCTCACCCAGACCGCCAAATGGACTATTCCCGCTGACGCTGCGCCTGGGCCCTATACTCTTATCGTTGCCGTCCATAATCCGGAGTGGGATTCTCCAGCCTTAGTTTATGGGACACTTAACTTTACCGTCAAAAGCCCTCCCGTCCAAGCCGTATGTGGCACATCAAACGGCGCAACACTTATGAGCGCGCCGACGACGAACCTCTGTAACACTGGTACAGCATCCGCTCTCTCGGGCAACGGACCTTGGAAATGGAGTTGTGCCGGAGAAGATAATGGCAAGACCGCTCAATGCTCGGCTTCATTGGGTGTACCAAAATCCTGTACCGATGCGAGCGGAAACACGCATGCCAGCGGTAGCATCTATACTTTGCAGCTAAGCCAGACCTTGGGCTCTACATCGGCAACGGCAGCTCAATGTCCATATGGGGGAACACAGCCGATAACGACCACAGTCACGCAGAGCTATAGCTGCACCAATGGTACCCAGACAGCTCAAGCTGCTTCGGTGAGCACCATAGCCGATAGCGGCAATCCCTCTTGCAATGCACCTGTCGCTTGTGGCTCGACACCGAGCGGCTCAACCGTGATGAATACCCTCAGCACAACTTCGGGATCTACATCGGCAACCGTAACTCAATGTCCCTATGGTGGGACACAGCCAACGACAACGACGGTGACACAGATCGAACTTTGCACGAATGGCACGCTGTCGGTGCAGGGCAGTCCCGTATCAACAACAACCAATTCGGGCAGCCCTACCTGTAACGCGGCAGCTGTAAATGGTGCGTGCGGTGCATCGAATGGCACGAATGTAGCCAGCGCGCCAACAACTGGTCTTTGTACCACTGGAACAGCCTCATCTGTATCTGGCAGCGGTCCTTTCGATTGGACATGCACCGGTACCAATGGTGGCAGCACGGCAAGTTGCTCGGCCTTACTTGAGATCAATGGCTCTTGCGGCAGTGCGAACAACGTGACGGCGTCCTCCGCGCCGACGACCAATCTGTGCAGCACTGGTACGGCGTCACCGGTGGCCGGCTCTGGACCTTGGACCTGGTCCTGTGCTGGTACCAACGGTGGTACAATGGCTTCTTGTGCGGCACTCATTCAGCAATCCTTAGCCTTCACCATCAACTCGATAACAACATCCACGCCCGATGTTCAGCCGGGGCAAACGATTACCTTTTCAACCTCGGTCACGGCAAACCAAAACGCCGCTGGTTATCTCGTGACCTTTTGGTGGTTTCCGGTAGGTGCTTCCGTCAACACAGGCAATGCCGCGTTCACAGATACTTTCAGTGCTAACACGACGTTGAGCCAAAGCACGAGCTGGACGGTTCCTGCAGGTACGCCCGCTGGCACCTATACGCTTGCCATAAGTATCTATAATAATAACTGGAGCACTAACTATGCTAGCGAAGGCATAACTTTCATTATTGGAAATCCGACGATCAACGGGCTTGTCGGAAGCGCTAAAGGTCAAGACTTTACCGCACTCACGGCCAGCAGTGCCAACCTCTGTACCACCGGTACCGTTGCCAACTTTGCTACAACATCGACCGGCTGGACTTGGTCCTGCGCGGGAAGCAATGGCGGCACTACCGATGCGTCGGGCATGGCTAATCTGATGGTCAATGGTACCTGCGGCAGTTCGAGCGGCGGCGCGTTGGTCTCCGCGCCGACGGCCAATCTGTGCAGCACCGGTACCGCTTCGTCTGTCACTGGGGGTGGGCCTTGGTCATGGAGTTGCGCCGGTACCAATGGCGGCAGCACGGCAAGCTGTTCGGCGGGGATGGCGGGCCAGGGGCAGTGCGGGCCGCTAATTGTAACTAATGTCAAACCGACAACAGGGTCTTGCATTTCCGGCACGGCTTCTGCGGTTAGCGGTAGCGGGCCGTGGACATGGAACTGCGTTGGCCCCAGCACGACCGCGACTTGTGTGGCCGTGCTTCCCTCGACTGGCCCAGCTGATTTACCGGGCCCCAGCACGTTGCTGTATAATCAGCCATTTTATACCTGTCAGCGCAATTTCTATGTTGCCACAGATGGCAACGATTCTAACCCCGGCACACAAGCCAGCCCCTGGCTTACGATCCAGAATGCGGACAGTTCCTCGCGCCAAGCTGGCGATTGCATCAATGTCGCGCCAGGCCTGTATGTGGGTAGTATCCTCATCCAGCATGGCGGTAATGCACCGACCCCAATCGGGTACGTCGCTTATCGTTGTGAAACTCTCGACGGCTGCCATATACAGGCTACTGGGAGTCCCGACTACGGTGGTGGCAACCACTTGTGGGGTTTCGAGAAAGGTGGTGACTTTGTAGTCGTCGACGGCTTCGAAGTCGACGGCAATAGTTCCGCAGTGTATGGGGGTATCGCTGACGCTTGTTTGGCTTCGGATGATTCAACTTATGGATCGGGCAATGCTGTTCACCACCTCTGGCTCCTAAACAACATCGTCCATGATTGCACCTTGTCCGGTATTACTCCCGCGGAAAAGGAGTGGTACTACGTAATCCACAACACTGTGTATAATAACAGCTATACATCCCCCTATCAGGGGTCCGGCATTTCTTTTAACGCATTAGAATGTATAGAAAGTGACAATCCGTCATGCTACGCGGGTTCGACCTATGTACCGTGGGGTATGGATCTCACCTACGCCCCGCCGTTTCATAACGTTGTTAGCGGAAACAATGTCTACAGTAATACGCTTGCACCCAATAATGCCGCTGGCTGCCCAGGGGGTCGCTCGGATGGCAACGGCATCATCATGGATACATTCTATGATCTTGCCACGGGTACAATTCTTTACCCCTATCAGACCCTTGTTGAAGGCAATGTTGCTCACGCCAACGGTGCCCGTGGCATCCATGTATTCTCGGCTGCCAACGTCACCGTGGCCAATAATACGGCTTACGGCAACGGCACGGATACATGCATAAATGGCTTTACTTTAGCGGATCTCAGTGAAGAAGGTGCGAACGATGTTTGGCTCAATAACGTCGCTCAGTCAGTGATGACCGCTGCTGTCCCCAGTTGCGGCCAATATTGTGGCGATAGAAATGTGCCACTCGCAGCTTCTGATAATGGGACACCAGCCACATTTCTCCATAATATCACCTATGGGGGCATTTGGTATCCGATTAACAATGGCGTCGCATTGTTCGGCACCTCGACCTATTCATGCACTGATAATCTTTGCAACCAGAATCCCCAGATGGTTAATCCGGCCGCCGACAATTTTGGCCTGCAGAGTACCAGCCCAGCAATCGCCTATTCAATGGGGGAATATTACCTGCCAACGACCCCGCTCGACACTGGTGCATGTTCCAGCTCATTTGCCGCGTGTCCAACAACCGGGGCAGCGACTAATGGTGCGTGCGGTGTTTCGAATGGTGCCCGTATGAGCACAGCCCCTACAACCGGCCTATGCACGTTGGGGACTGCCTCTGCTGTCACCACCAGTACCGGTCCGTGGTACTGGAGCTGCACAGGCAGCAACGGAGGCACGACGGCACAATGCTCAGCTTCCCCATAAAACTATGGCTCGACAGTTTTATGGATTATGACAATAAAAAACATTGAAGCATATGTTGTTTTGACATGAGATCGGTGCTTGTTATGCCCGTATATTGCAATGGTTGTCTCCTGTGGGGTGCGAATTCGAAAGTTGTAAATTTCACCGTTTCATTTCTCCCGTCAGTGAAGGGAAATTTATAGGTACCTATACGAATTTTGGAAGTTTTTCGCTATAAGCTGTGAGCTAGAGCATTTCCTACTCAAGTAGAATAGCCCGAGTTGGCAAGGTAATTGGCACCCTCCGCGGGAGTGGTCGAGAAAGAACGTCTTGCAGCAAAATTCTTTGAAGATAATCCGATCAGCTAAAATTATCGCGCGGCACGTTTTTTGTTTTTTCCCGTTACGCACGCCGCGCAGCGGCAGCCCTTCGGTTTGAGGTAGGTTTCGAAATATTCTTTGCCGTAATCGTAACTGATTTCTTCGCCCTCGCGAATTGTGCGGATGGCGCGGATTAATATCTTGCGCTTGCGCGGCATCACTTCCGGTTCCGCATTCGGCCGGCAGCCATGGTTTATATAGCGGGCCATATTTTCGCGAACTGAACCATCAATGGTCCAGCGTTTGTTTATTTCAAACAGATATCTGTTGTTCACGCTGTCGTCTTCTTTTTTCCAGCAGTCCAGCAAACGACCTTCATAAAAGATAATCGGCATGCCCTTCTTGATGGATTTGGTGGCGATGAGCCCCAATCCGGAAGAGGAACGGGCGACGCGATATGGTTTTTCGGACGAAGAGTGCGACATCACATCTAACAGTTTGAATGGCCGGACGAGCAAGGCGGCGTTCTTATCGAAATGAACCCGGTATTTCAATATGCTTTATGAGGTAATGCAGACTCACCCCTCCTCCAAGTCAATCCCCGATAAAGTCGCAGATCGCTGGATTTTCCCGCATCCCCCTCCCCTTGATAGCCCAAACCCGCGTGCCTTATACTGATGGGAACAAGTTTTGGCTGGGGCTACAGGCATGAAAGCATCACCGCGACATCAATGCCTCATTTATCAGGGCTCGCCGGAAAAACATTTGCCGGGGCTGGCGATTACTATCCGCCAAAGGCTCGACGATAATTATCGCTGCCTCTATCTCAATAGCCCGCCGATGATCGCGGGCATAAAATCGTGGCTAAAAACATTCGGAACCGATGTTGAGCTGGAGATTGCGAAAACAAGCCTCATCCTGTCTTCGGACCAGAGCCATTTGTTGTCTTCCGACCGGTCCGACCTGGCAAAAGGGGTTTTCGATATCGATCTGATGCTGAAGAAGCTTGATGACGCTGTAGACCAGGCCTTGAAGGACGGTTACCGGGGTTTATGGGCGACCGGCGATATGCTTTGGGAATTCGGGCATGAAAAGAATTTCGAAAAACTTCTCGAATATGAATGGAGATTGGAGGAGCTGTTTATCAAGCGCCCGCAATTGTGCGGCGTTTGCCAATATCATTCCGATGTTTTGCCGCGGGAAATCGTGCGACAGGGTTTTCTCGCACATCCGACGCTTTATGTGAATGAAACGCTGTCGCGCATAAATCCGCACTATTTACAGCCCAAAACCTATACGGCCGAGGCGGCAGGGCCGGAGTTGAATCAGCCGATGCTTCATCTCTGCAATATCAAATATGTAAATTAGCTTCCCTTTGAAAGTAAGGGCCGGGGATTTGAACCTTCTCCCCGGCCGCATTCTTCAGTGCTGTTCAGTCGTGTCGTTTTCGTTGATGATTTTTGTTTTGGTGGTTTGCGAACCATCGCTATTGATCGATCGGTCATTGATTTGCGTGGTCGACCGGTTCGAAAGCCCGGCAGGATCGGAGGCGCTGTGGCTCTTGACGGTGGTTTCTTTCATGCCGGAATCGTTCATCTCCACTTTTTTGTTGGTATTGCCCGTCACCTGGCCTTCGGGCGTCGTGACCTGGTGAGTGGTGGTGGATTCATAGCCGCCGTTATTGTCGGGCGTATAGCTCGAATGCGTGTTGGTCTGGATGGAATCATCCGCCAGCGCGCCGCCGGCGATGAAGGTAAACGCAGCCGCGAGCATCAAGGTCTTTTGCATAGTTGTCTCCTGTTTGGGTCGTGGGAAAGTTCATAGGCGTATGCAAAGTCGTCCGGCCTGCATAAAATAGCCATGCGGCACGTTCGCAATCGGATCGGACAATTTACCGCAGAACGACGGTGCCATTCGCCAATTTGCCAAGGATAAGCGCATAAACTGCTTCAAATTTTTGATGGCCAAATTTTGGTGTGTCATCGTATATTGGAATTTGTTCGCCGGAGGGCTTGTATGAGCAAAACCAAGTACATATCCATTAAAATTTTCCACTGCAACTTTTTCTATATCAGCCTCTTTGCCGTCCTCGCGTGCCTGATTCCCACGCAGGCTTTTGCGGTATGTACTCCCAGTCCCGATTATTGGTTCGAATTCACTGTGAATATCGATCAGCAATCCTTGCCGCCTGGCGTTACCATGGACCGCAACACCAGGTATCATGGGACACAGCTCTATCCCATGAACTCAACGAATGTTCCTTTGATAATCAATCCGCCAAATCCCGGGAAGGAACCTGATTTCCGTTTTCCGACCGTGAAGCTGGTTTCCGGCCAGGAATTTGAGTGCACCGGCCCGGCTCAGTCCATGACATGCGATAAGAGCGTGGTCCTCAATACACCGGATGCAATGCTCACTGTGCCGGAAGTTTACAACGCCATAATGACGGGGTGGATTCTCAAGGATGACCGGCCGAAGGATGTCGAAATTCCTAAACCCCAGGCTTTCCAGTTCAATACGCTTTATGGTGATAAAGTAGTTCCCATCACCGGAACTGTTACCTTTGCGTTGCATACAAGGTACAACCCGAAACTTGGCGTTATAACTGACGCCTATTGCCAGAGCCAGAATGCCCAATCGTCCGGGGATCAGAAGCCAAAATAAGCCGTGAGATTGTCAATTCGCGACGATAATGCGCGCGTCCCCTCTCTGCGAAGTCACATTGACGGCGACACTGCTGCCGTAGCGCCGCAATAAAATATCGACGCAGGACTGGCCGAGTTTCAATTTGTGAATATGCATATCGTTGACGAAAACGGGCAGCACCGGTTTTTCGAAACGGATTTCATTGCCACTGTAATTGCATTGCAGCCCAAGGCAGGCTTCGAGGAATGTGAAGATCGCGGCGCTGGCCCAGGCCTGCGGCGAACAGGCAACCGGGTAAAGCGTGGGCGCCTTGTTGCGTCGGCGCTTGAAACCGCAGAACAGTTCCGGCGGCCGCAAATGATCCATGAACTGAATAGCGTCGAAAAAGGATTGGAATGCGCGCAAGGCCGCTTCTTTCATGCCATAGCGCGCAAGGCCGATAGCGATGAGCGCGTTATCATGCGGCCAGACCGAGCCATTGTGATACGACATCGGGTTGTAGCGATATTCGGTTGCCGCCAATGTGCGGATGCCCCAACCGGAATAGCATTCGCGGCTGAAAAGGGTGAGCATGACCCGTTCGGCATGCGCCTGGCTCGCGATGCCTGTAAATAAAGCATGCCCGGCGTTGGAACTGCGCACCCGGCATTGCCGCTTGTCACCATCGAGCGCGATCACGTAGGTGCCGAGATCGTCGCACCAGAAAGCGGCTTCAAAACGAGCCTGCAGCGATTGGGCCTGCTGTTCCAGCATTGACGCCATTCTTTCGTTGCCGAGCGCCCGGCACAATTTTGCACCTTCTATTTTGGCGGCGTAGACGTAGCCCTGCACTTCGCATAGCGCGATCGAACCTTCGGCCAGGCGCCCGTCGTTATGGGAAACCGAATCGTACGAATCCTTCCAGCCCTGATTGGCGAGACCATTTTGCCCGCGCGCCTGATATTCGACGAAACCGTCATGGTCGCGGTCGCCGTAAAGATCGATCCATTTGAGGGCCGCCTCGATATTTGGCCACAAATTTTGGATAGTCTCCCGGTCGCCGGTCCGTTCAAAATATTTTCCGGCCAGGAAGACAAACAGCGGCGTCGAATCAATGCTGCCGTAATAACGGCTGTAAGGCACCTCGCCCAGGCAGGCCATTTCCCCGCTCCTGGTCTCGTGCAGGATTTTTCCGGGCTCCGCTTCGTATTGCACGTCTTCTTCCGTCGCCTGTGTCGCCGCAAGAAATTTAAGCACGCCCTTGGCGACCGTCGGGTCGATCCACAGCATTTGCATGGCCGTGATGATGCCATCGCGGCCGAAAGGCGTGCTGAACCACGGGATGCCGGCAAAGGGATAGAGACCCTGCGGCGTTTCCGAAATGAGCATGTAGAGATCGGCCATCGAGCGCGACAGGGCGCGATTAAAAACCGCGTTCGAGGTTTCGATGGTGGCGGCGTGCCCGACCGCTCGCAAAAGGCCCCGACGGGCTTTGCGTATGTTGGAGAAAAAGTCCTGTTTCCGCACGGGCTGATCGATGTCGCATTGAACGGTCACGAAAAGAGAGGCCCTTTCATGCGGTGCGAGCGAAAGGTTGAAAACCGCTTCCTTATCGTTCAGGGAATTGGGTTTCGGCTCGAAATCGATGCGCGTCGTGCGCTCCTTGTTATCGAGCCCCTGATAGCGGAACAATATGGCGCTATCGGACGGATGTTCAATGCGCGAGGTTCCATGGCGTTCGCGATGCACGCCGCGGACCTCGAACAAGTCGGCAAAATCCACGGCGAAGCGTAACGTGAAGCGAAGCTGGTGGGAGGACTGATCGAAATTAAAAATGCCGATGCGTTCGTGGCAACGTCCGTTCCATAGATACTTGGCACGCGTCACATGCAGCATTTCGCGCGACATGACCAGCGCATTGTCGGAGAAGACATCGGGATTGGCCAGATCGACCGACAGCACCGCGTTGTCATGCTGGACGGTGGAGCTTAGCAGCAGCATGCGGCTGCCATTGAGCAGAAGCTCGAAATGTGAAAGATGCCGGGTGTCTTTATGATAGAGGCCGACGGGGCTGTGCGGCGTGCCGACGATATCGCCGTAATGATCGAAAACCGCGAAGGTGTTTCCATCCTTCAGCGTACGCGGCCGCCGCTCCAGGACTGAGGCGGTCGCGGGATTATGAAGATCATTGGACGTAGGTGAAGATGCCGGCGAATCCACCGGCGCTTCCACAAACTGACTCATGCGAAAATGCGATCCTTGCGGCCGAAGCGCGCGAGACCCAGAAGCTTGTTATAGAGCACTACATAATCCTTGGTCATGCGATCAACGGCGAAACGCTCCTCAAAGCGGCGGCGAACACGGCGGCGATCGAACTTGTTGAGCCAGTTCAGCGCCTCGACCGCCTCGTCCACGCTATTGACAATACTCCCGGTGATGCCGTCGTCAATCACTTCCGGTACCGAGCCGCAATTAAAGGCGATCACCGGCGTGCCGCAGGCCATTGCTTCGATCATGGTAAGGCCGAACGGTTCAGGCCAGTCGATCGGGAACAGCAATGCGCGCGCCTTGCCGAGGAAATCATTCTTGCCGGCATCATTGATCTCGCCGATGAATTCGATCAGCGGATGATCCAGCAGATGCTTGATCTCGGTGTCGAAATAGCGCTGATCGGCACGATCGACCTTGGCCGCGATCTTGAGCGGGATGCCGGCCCGGATGGCGATTTCGATCGCGCGGTCGGGCCGTTTTTCCTGTGACATGCGGCCGAGAAAAGCCAGGTAGCCCTCGTGCTTTTCGTGCAGATGATAGAGATCCTTCGGCAGACCATGATAAACGGTGCCGAGCCAATTTGCCGCAGGCAAGGGCTCGCGCTGCGCATCCGAAATCGATATGACCGGGACTTCCGGAAAGGCGTCCTGTAAAATCCGTAGATCCGGACAGTCCAGCCGGCCGTGAAAGGTTGTCACAGTTTTATAGGCGATATCGCGGATCAGCGGATAATGCAGGGCATCGATATGGAAATGGATAAGGTCGAACATATGTGCGCGCTGCATAATGGCATCGACCAGCAGCACATTGTGAAAAAGCGGCTCCTGCACCGTGGGATCGAGCCGCAGGGCGCGGGGCGCCACGGGCATAAGATTGGCGGCGGTCTTGGAATCGCCGCTGGCGAACAGTGTCACCTGATGGCCTTGCCGCACTAGTTCTTCAGTGAGATAGGAAACGATGCGCTCGGTACCGCCATATAATTTCGGTGGCACGCTTTCGATGAGCGGAGAAATTTGTGCAATACGCATGTTATTTTTCTCCAAGCAAATGCAAAGAATGAACTTCGAGGAATAATTTATGAGGCGAGGCTATAAATTTTCACTACGGATTGTTACGGCCCGATTTACGCTGCAAAAAAACGGTTTCCGGTACTGTAATGCTGGTCTTCGTCCTTACGCAAATAGCGATTCTGTTTCTCATCCAAAATCAGCGAGCTCAAAAGTGAGGGTATGGCGCATGCGTTGAGTGAAAAGCTTGCCGGCTCGTATCGAAAATCGTCTCCCGGTAACTTACCTACAGCAACCGGCGGCATAGGACGGTCTTGGCCGGTTATTCATAATGATGAAAATGGCTATGCCGATAGATATCTGCTTCGAATACATTCAGAGACCCATTTACCATGCTACTGCTTCTTTAGGGGCCTGGATACCCCGTAAATCGTGTCGATAACCGCCCATTTCCCGGTATATATGGGGTTTGCCGGGCACAAGGCATCTAAGATCCTTGTGCAATTAATTATTTCGTTATTTAATCATCGTGGTGTTCAAATTGATATTTGAGAAAAGGAAGTTTTAAGATGACTATTGCGGACTTTTTTCCATCTCCGGTGGCCGAACCTTCCTTCAAAAAGCTGCGCGAAGATTCAGAGCGCCTTATTGGAGGTTTTCGCAAAGCGTTTCACGAGCTTACCTCGGTAACGTCCCATCCTTTCAAATCTGCGGCTTTAAGAATTACGGCTGGCGTCAAAGAACGGAATAAAGAGTCGGCGCGCTACACCCTCATTTCAGATTGGTTCGAGGCTTCTAAACATCCGTTCAAGGCTTCCAAACTTTTCTCGCCGAATTATAAATTTATCAGATTTGCGATCAAGACACTTGAGACAGCCGAGAAGTTGCGAATGGAGGAAGATAGCGTCCTCAGACGGAATTCCCCTGACCTGCCCGTGACTCTGAATTCATTGTCAGAAATAGTTGCACACCGTTTCCGGCCATCCAAAGATGTTAGCCTGCAAAAAGAAGCGAATTCCGACCTTGCACGGAATGTTGCCGCGCTACGTTCAGTATTGGAAAAGTCGCTTGAAGATGCCGGGAGCCAGTTTTGGCCGATGTCGGTAAATGTTCTGAAACTCCATCAGGGTCACCCTGAAACCAGGAGGTCCATAACAACCAATCTACTCGGCGGTAAGGATCCTCAAATATTGGTGGCTATGTCCGCAGTCATCCATAATATTTTAGATAAAGGTGTGAAGCTGGGGGTGGTTTCCCCAAAAGAAGCTGCCCTACATGAAAGCAGGCTTTTTACTCACTTCGTAGAGTTACATCGAAAGGAGTCGCACAAAATCCCGGAATCACCTGATGCAGAATTCTTTGCGCGTGTCAGTAAGCTAGAAATACAACAACAATTGGGGAGACTGTTGGGTCCTTCAGCAACAAATATGCTTTTCGATCTCGTGGATAAATTGAGAACCGAAGAAGGAAAGGAACCTGTCAGAAGAATTGAGTCGCTACGTGATCAAATAGCAAATGCACCTAGGCATGGGTAAATGAAGCCCGATTTATAATTGATGCCTTTGTTTTGATCGGCACCGATCTCGATTATTCAATCGGCTCGATATTATCTAAAGTGCAATCAAATCCGCATTTTGCCCTATTCAATTGACCTTCAAACACAAACCATCCTTAACCCCGCCTTAAAGTTAAGTTTGTATAATATGCGCGATTCAAACATATTTTAGCCATTTCCTCCGATTCATTCTTGCGATGAGATTTTGGCCATGAGCATCAGCAATATTACCAGCACGTTTTCCGTGCAATCGAACCTCTCGGCGCTCTCGAATACCGGCAAGCTCCTGCAGCAGACGGAGCAACAGCTGGCGACGGGCAAATCCGTCAATTCGGCGGCGGACAATGCGGCGGCCTTCAACGCGGCGCAGGGATTCCTGCAGCAGGCGGGCGATCTCACCAATCTCAAGGACAATCTTTCGACCTCGCTTACGACCGTCAATTCGGCCACCAATTCGCTGTCGAGCGTTGGTCAGGTGGTGCAGCAATTGCAGGGCATCGTGAGCCAGGCCGCGAATACAACCGATCCCACCGCGCGCGCCAACCTCGCGACCCAGTATAACGCGTTGCTGCCGCAGCTCGATCAGCTGGCGAATGATTCAGGTTTTAACGGCACCAACCTGCTCAACAGCACTTCGAACAGCCTCACCGTCTATTTCAATTCGAGCAATACGGCCGGGCTCACGATTTCGGGCGTCAATGTGACGTCGAGCGGCCTTAATATTTCCACGGCCTCGAACGGTTTTGCCTCAACCAGCGATATCAATGCAGCGAATGCGCAATTGCAATCGGCGCTATCCACCTTGGGCTCCGACGCTTCGACTTTCGGCAACAATGCGACGCTTATTCAGACCAATCAGGATTTCTCGTCCAATCTCATCAATAATCTGCAGACCGCCGCGAATAATCTTACGGTGGCCGATACCAATGAAGCCGGCGCCAATCTGCTGGCGCTGCAGGCGCAGAATCAATTGGGCGTTGTCTCGCTGAGCATCTCAGGCCAGGCAGCGCAGAATATTTTGAGATTGTTTGATTGAGATTCTGACGCGGCGAGCATTCTCTCGCGTATTTTAACCTTCCGTTCATAGCCCTGCGCGGTTTTATCACGCGTGTTGCGCTAAGAGTGCCGTTAACGCAATGGCGGCGCTGCATTTCTCACCAAAATCTTAAGGGTGCGCTTTACTTATTCTCAATGGATCGTTGCTAAGGTGAAATCTTAGTAAAGACCCGCCAATAAGTTCCGCTTTTCCAATTCCCTACGCCTGCCGATCCCACGCCGACCCTACGTCTGGACACGAAAACCATGAGCGCGCGCCACGCCATTTCCGGAAAGCTCACCGAGGGGCAGGATCCTGTCGTGCCTCCCGTGCAGATTTTTCCCGAACTTAATCTCGACAGGATCAAAGGCGATCTGAACCTCGTCAAGGAAGGCGAAAAGCGCGGCGATAAAAATCTGCCCTCCGCGAACAGCGAAATGCTCGACGATGTGGAGCACGGCATCGTCACCTTCATCGAAACCGAGCAGAAGCGGCAGCAACAGTCCTTCAGCGACCAGCTTAACGACTATCATCAATGCATCGCCGGCCTCGACCTCGAGACCGAGGCGATCAACATTACCGGCGCCGCCCAGCGCGCCTCGACCGAATTTGTCGTCAAGGTCGATGAGGGCAAGGCCGCCCTCTTCACCCTGTGGCGAAATGTGTGCATGGTGGAAAATCAGTGGAACGATTTCCGCAAGAGAAACGGGCTTCTTTACCCGGCCGATTATCCGCTGTCGCGCCTGTGGAATTTCGCCATTATCATCGTCATCCTGGCAACCGAATCCGTGCTGAACGGCACTTTCCTCGCGCGGGGGCTGGAAACCGGTTATATCGGCGGCATTACGCAGGCCTTTGCAATTGCGGCGATCAATGTGGTGTTCGGCGTGTTCCTTGGCGATTCCATCGTACGGCATCTGTTTCACCGCAATTGGATGCTGCGCCTCGTCGCGATTATCGAGCTGCCGATATCCTTCGGCTTCGCGGTGTTTTTCAATCTGCTGGTTGGCCATTACCGTGATGCGCTCGGCGGCGCCGATCCTATGCATGCCTCGCAGACCGCGCTTAACAGCTTCACCGCGCATCCGTTTGAGCTGGCCGAGTTTCAGTCGTGGATTCTGTTCGCGATGGGCTTGTTCTTCTGCACGGTCGCGGTGATCGACGGTTTTAAGATGGACGATCCCTATCCCGGCTACGGCAAGATCAACCGCAAGCACGAAGAAATCATCCAGGATTACACCAACGAAAAAGCCAACATCATCGACGATCTGAGCCGCACGCGTGATCATGCGCTCGAATATATCCGCGGCGCGCGCCAGAACCTCGCCGACCATCGCGGCACGCTTTCCAACGCGCTCGATTGCCGCGGCCGGCTGGTGCATCTGTTCGAGGCGCACCAGAAATATCTCAACCGCGCCGCCAACGATCTTCTCTCGGTCTATCGCAACGCCAATATGCGCGCGCGCACCTCGCCGGCGCCCAAGCATTTCAACAAGAGCTATGCCCTGCCGGAACCGCCGCCGGCAGCGCCCCTGCCCACGGTCGTCGATGTTACGCAGCTTGACGACCATATCGAGAAAACCAATGAAGCGTTGGTCAAGGCCATCAGCCAGGTCAATACGCAGTTCGAGCAGGCCGTAAAGGAATTCCGCCAGATCGGGGAATTCGCCAAGGGTGGCGATCATGTATCCTGACGCCAACCGGCGGCCCAGCCGCCAAGATAAAAAAGCTAAGCAAGTGCGCAAAGCAATTGTGGTACTTTCGCTGCTGTTCGTTGTCGCGGCGGCGCTCGGTGCGGCCAATTTTTATATGCGCCGGGATGTGCGGCCGACCGATCCCAACACTTTCTGCCCGACTGACGGCAAGGGGCCGAACAGCGTTACGGCCATTCTTATTGACCGCACTGACAGCTTTAATCCGACGCAGATGGCGGCCATCCGTGATCGTATTAACGACGTGATAGATCATACATCCAAGTACGATCGCATCGAAATTTACACGGTCGAGCCGACCAAAACCGAGCTCCTTAAGCCCGAATTTTCCATGTGCAATCCCGGACGTGGTGATGACATCAATGACTGGACCGGCAACAAGCACTTGGTAGAGGAACGCTGGAAAACCTCGTTCGATACGCCGCTGCAAAATTTGCTCAATGTTATGATCGGCGAGGAAGAGGCGGCCATATCGCCGATCATGGAATCGATCCAGTCGATCGCCGTGACCGATCTCGGTGCCAAGACGACCGCCGCGAAAACCGGTTCGCGGCATCTCATCATCATTTCCGACCTTATCCAGTATGTGAAAGATTATACACAATACAAGCCGGTCGGCAGCTTCGCGTCATTCCGGAAAACGCCCTATTACCAGCGCGTGCAGACCGATCTGTCCGGCATTGATATCGATGTATGGTATGTGCGGCGGGCGAAGACGCTCCACCTTCAGGGCGAAAAGCATCTCGATTTCTGGCGCGACTATTTCGCGGACCAGAACGGCACGGTCGATAAAGTTTGGTATGTGCCGGGAACCTGAGCTGCACCGCGCGT
>Ga0207006_1063_pt1 | contig 24409 bp, 22 predicted proteins | sample Alteio_BWMinCont_84_FD_153497 | JGI IMG/M metagenome (GOLD analysis project Ga0207006, IMG submission 153497) | Enriched cells from forest soil in Barre Woods Harvard Forest LTER site, Petersham, Massachusetts, United States -... | ecosystem: Environmental > Terrestrial > Soil > Temperate forest >...
TAACCAAAACCCCACCGACGCGGCGATGAATGGCACATTGGCGGAAAGGTGGATAAAATTAAGAACTAAACTAGAAGAAATCAAGGTCTTGCCGGGTGTGGATACTAAATTAATCAATAAGTTATTATCCGGCGGACATATGGCTGATGTATATGCCCAAGATAAATTAATGTCGGATATTGAAATTTTGGTTGACATGCTCTCCAAAAACCAGAACTCACATTATGATGAGCAGATCAAAAATGGGCTTTTGTCCCAAATTAATGCAATTATCAGCCAACTTTTGGATGAACAATTTGATTTGAATATAAAAAAGGCCCCTAAAAGAACAGACATTAATATTGATGATAGGAAAAAACCATCCGCAAAAGAAGAAATAGTTAAACCAAAAGAAGTTTCAAGAAGAAAATGGCTTGTACGGGCAGCTATAATGACTATTACCGCGGGGACAGGCATAGGAGGGGCATGGTGGTTGTATAAATATGAAAAAAATCAAGAGTTGATTGATCGGCTAATTTATAGGGCCAAAGCCCTGGCGCCAGAGTATGGCCTAGCAACAAATGTTCCCTATGTCATTTTTTATCCCAGGCCCAGCCAAACTGTCCAGGCATTCTTGGATGAGGTTGACGGTGAAGACAACATTCGGTATAGGCAATATGTTCTTCATGTAAATTATTTGGATCAATTGAATTTGTCCGATAAGCTTGAGCGGGATGCCAGGGTTCTAATTGTCCCTAACCGAGTAATCCCTGATGAGAATATGAAAATCATATTTGATCATGAACCGGTGTCATATGCCAAAGAATTCATTTTTGGAAAGATTGATACGAGACCATTACTTTTAAAAGACTCGGATGCGATTTTCTTACCTGATATTATTGAAGCGGACAATGGATTGCCCAATGGTTTTTATTCGGTCAAATCAATGTTAACTCCTCTTGAGCTGGATGCTTTCATTAAAAGATTTAAAATTTATGAGATATTTGGGCACATCAATTTTAATAAATATTATAGGGACAATGAAAAGAAAAAACCCAAAGACCAGGCGCAAATAGTGAAAACCGGCAGTATTGATTGGATGCACAATCCACAATCTAAAGACGCGGCGATGTCATGGCAGGATAGGTTATTGGGTCATGGAAAGCAAAGGGTAAGAATGAAAGCCCTTCCTGCGAAAGATATTTTAATTCCTGAAGATAAAGTCAACTTTAACAATCCATCGAGCATTGATGCTTTGTTGAGGTCTGTAGATATGAAGTATGGGAGTTTTTTGTTAAGAGGAGCGCTTTTTATACTGTCGGCATCAATTGATGATAATAACAATTTTAATTTGAATATTACATTTCGAGATGGAGAAATACCTCCGGCAATATCTTCTTTAAACGGTATAGCGCTCATTTCTGGAAGGGACAAGAAAGGCGTTTTGACCCGGGTAGAACCTGCACGAGAGACCGGTCCCGGTATAGTGCGCTTTGAATTTAATGGGCTGCGTTCAAAAAAATACCGTTTAGCTGTTTTAAATTCCAAAGGCGATATTATGTTCCCTAAAAATAAACCCATCAATTTGACCCGGCCATCTGACGCTGCGATGAGGAGTCCATGGAAGGCCAAGGCGGCAGCCGCAGGTTTGATTGCTTTGAACACTTTTGGCATGCCCTATATTTCCGGACAAAGCAGGGGGGCTTACAACAGCCAAAACCAAAAAATGACGCCCATCGCGCCTTTTATCCTATTATCCAACGGAGTATTCATGTCTGCCATGTCTGTCGGCAAAAAGGTTGATTACACATTCTTTATAACGCAGGAATCCATTTATTTTAGCGGCATAAATTCAATATTGGGCGTCCAGGCCCTTCTTCAAGGAAACCGGTCCGGACTTGATAGGTTCGATGATTTGATGAATGCGAGTCAGGAAAAAAATTTGAGATTTATATTGTCCAGTAATGAATATAAAATTGTCCACATTCTTGTTCCAAAGAAACCATCTAAAATCCCGCCCGCTAAGAAAGATAAAGCCCAAGTTTCATTACATGCCTCGCGGTCCACAGACGCGGCGATGGCGGCCAAGTATTGGTATTTTGCGAGGGAAAGTTTTGTTTCCGGTCCTGCGGTGGCTGATTGGTTAAATGAAAATGCAAGTAAAAAACCGGAAGATATGATAGACATTTGGGGAATAGACAACGATGCGCCATTTTTGGCATTTAAAAAATTAAGGGCATCATTTAAACTGGTTTTGAAAGGCATAAGCGATGGAACTAATTCCGTGCGTCTTACAGATATAAGTGACCCGTCAAAAGGCTTGATGGTGGTTTATCATAATGCAATATTGGCCAATGACACAATTCGTAAAACCGCTTTTATTGAACCCAGTTTTTCTGTGCCGCTTACCTTTGATGAGGTTGAAGAAAATGTAGGAATGGAAATGACAGTAGAAGAGGCAAAAGAACTGGTAAAAAATAACCCGATATATTTGAAGGATGTCGTGTTTGTCATTAAAGATGCCGGCGTTTCATTGGGACCCTCTGAAGTAATGGCAATGGAGTTTGATCCGGACACAAAATTTATTATGCAGCTTCGTCATCCCATGGATACATTCATGGCAGACTTTGACAGGGCGCAAGCAGCCGACGCGGCGGTGAAGACAGTTCACATAGCTGGTAATGTTGGATCAAAAAACCTCAGCAAAAAATTAAGGACAGACCCAGTTGAAGTTGCAAATAGCATAGCTTCATCTTTATCACCAAAGAGATTTTTGGTTGGGGCGCAAATCGAGCTTATCCAATTTGGTAATGGCAAGTTAAAGAATATCGATATGTTTTGGAAAGATCAAGCATATTATAATTTTGACGCCTCCAAAGGAATTAAAATTACCTTCCAAAATGGTGAATGGATACATGTGATTTTTAATAGTCAAAGCAGTAATTTGAATGTCAATGGTTCAGAAAGTTTAATATTAGAAGATGATAAAAATTTTATAGAACCATTTATGATGCTATATCATTTGAAGAGAGGCTATATTAAAAAGAAAGCCGGGACACCTAAATCAACAGACAGCGCTAAAGATCTCGCGATGGAAGTGGATAAAATTGCGGTAACCAAAACGACATTGAATCGCAGGGATTTTTTGAAAAGGACGGCTTCATTGCCCCAATTACTCGTCCCTCGGGCTGTTGATAAGAGAAACCCAATATTGACAGACCATAAAAAACTTACCGCCGCAGAAAGTATGGCAAAGGTCTATCCATTAGGAGAGGGTCCAAAGTTGCTCGTTGAATTTAATGAGCGAGGTTTAGATAATAATGGCTCTTATGATTGTACTTTACTATATTCCAATAAATTAGTGACCCTGGACAATTTATTGAAGCTTTTGTCAAACCATAATGAAATCCCACAATACGAGAGCATTATGGAGATTTTGAGAGATCCGGTGAAAATGAAGAATCAAAAGTATTTTAAGTTCGACAAAAAATCCCGTTTCGGGGGTTGGGACACAGTTTTTCATGTACCTGCTCATACCGACCGTGCTCAAACCGCAACACCCGGTGGTATTGACATGAACTCCTTTAATTTAAATTTGCAGATCAAGCGCGACGGCAACGGCGTTCCTTTGCCGGTCAGCCAGCAGGACTTGGAGGATATCCATATAGATGGTTTGGTCCCGGTGATATTGGAGATCACTCCCGCAGCCGGATCACCCATCTTATCTCAACTGATTTTGCTAAACTAGCAATATCAGGGTTTTATTATGGAATCGTTAAGAGAATATTAATTAGAAGTTCATAATTTAATCAGTTTCAATAGGTTAAATCAAATATCCAAAGGCAATAAACTTGTCCTTTAGATTTTTATATGGCATACTTTCTTATGAAATATTTATGGGAGGGCAGGTCTCCATGAAGCCATTATTTGTTGTTTTCCTTATCGTTTCTTTTGTCGTTTCTTCACTCTATATCCCCCAAGCTTATGCTATTGAATTAAATTTGCCTCCCATGCCCAAACCCGGGGTAATGGTGAATTTGAGTCCTGAGTTTACTCCGGCCCAGTTAAAAGGCATTATCATCCATCCGGAAAACGCGCTTAAATTCGACTTTATCATGTTAAAAGGGGACAAGCTGCTCTCAGGCCGGGACAAGCAGGTTGAATACAAGAAATTGATCAAATATTTCTTGGCCTCTTTGGCGGTCCCTGATGATAATCAATGGGTCAACCTTTCTCCCTATGAAAAGCAGCGTATTATCAAAAATGATTTTGGAAAGACGGAAATGGGCCGGGACCTGTTGGCCCAGGATTATTTGCTTAAACAAATCACAGCTTCTTTGATTTACCCGGAAGAAAAACTGGGGGCACATTTTTGGGACAGGGTCTATGAGCGGGCCTATAAGCAATTCGGAAGCACCAATGTGCCAATCAATACGTTTAACAAAGTCTGGATCGTGCCGGATGACGCCTTGATCTATGAAAAAGGCAATATGGCCTATGTGATCAAAAACCATTTAAAAGTCATGCTGGAAGAAGATTATTTGTCATTGGAAAAACATACTGCCATCCTAAAAAATACTGTCATCCTGAGCGAAGCGAAGGATCCCAACAAAATTAATTCTATAAGAGATTCTTCTGGGCCTACGGCCCATCAGAATGACGTGAACAAATTAGGCTCCCAGGTCATCCGCGAAATCATCCTCCCAGAACTGGAACGTGAAGTCAATGAAGGCAAGAATTTTGCTCCCTTAAGACAGGTGTTTAGCGGAATGGTTTTAGCCGCCTGGTATAAACGGGCCTTAAAGGAATCGTTATTAGGCAAGATTTACATGAATAAGGACAAGGTCAAAGGTGTTGACCAGGACCCCAAAAATAATGTACTCATTTATCAGCGCTATCTCAGGGCCTTTAAAAAAGGGGTGTATAACTATATCAAGGAAGACGTGGACAAATACTCCAATGAAACCATCCCAAGGAAGTATTTCTCCGGAGGGGTGACAGCAACAGATTACAATACAGGAAAACGTGTTTTACGCACAGAAACGGCACTTCCAGAGGACCAGAGACGTAATGAAGCAACGGTGGTCCCGCAGGAAGAAATTGTTGACACTGCTATGGCGGAAACGGCAAGAACTACCGTGCCCCCGGTCGCAATCAACGCGGCGATGACTACGGGAGGGCCAATATCTCAAATATATGTGAAAACAGAGTTTGCTAGAGCGCTAAAAATGATTTTTGTTCTTCAGTATGGCGCTATTCTTACCAAATATTATGACACTATGGTGAGGCCAAATTTAAAAATTGAAGTCAATTTAGGGAATGAGGCCGTTGCCGTCGTGACCGTGACTGATACGCTGAACGATAATCTGGTCAATAAATTATTTAATCTGCTTTCAACAGACCATGGGGCGAGGCTAAGAGTCATCTTCCGATTTCATGTTGTGCCCCCCGAATCAGTCCAACTAAAAGGCAATGTTTTGGAATTTAGGATAGAGCGAAGTCAAGGTCCCGCCAGCGCGGCGATGACGGCGCAGGAGATGGTAGAGCAGAACTTAGCAGCATTGACTGATGTAAAGAACGGCACCAGGATTTCCGATAAACTGATAGGTGACGACAATCGTGAGATCAATCTTGATTATCAAGGGAAAAATTACAAAGCTGAGATTTATTTGGACAGGGGGATTAACCAAACACGTATCATGATATTTTCGTCCGGGTTTTTTTATGACCGTTATGTTTCTAAAAACCTGATTGATCGTGGATGGAAGGATTTGATCGATCAATTTATAGGCCTGGAAGAAAAGATCAGTTATTTGCAATCCGGTCCAAATTTGACAAAGCTTTCGGACGGCAGGTCGCGCTTAAGGCTTAGCAGCAATACTTCAGCCATTATTGGAGATTTAAATGGGACTTATGAAAAAAATGATTTTAGCCTGCTCAAGAAGAACATATTTGAAGGCGAAATTGACAGGAGTAATAATTCCGGGCCATTCTTGAAAATTTGGCAGAGTGGCCGCGACAATATACATAACAGCTGGGGCAGGATCATGGGTTTAATAGCCTTTGTAGGCCATTACGATCAGTCCAGGCGTGAAACAACGGCTGATGGTCTGCCGGTGATAGAGTCATGGGGCATAAAGTTGGCCGACACACACCCGGACACAGTTAATAAGCTCAAGAACGATTTGCTGCAATGGCTGGATGCGTTTGACATTGCTAATAATAAAGTGCAAACGACCAAGGCGGCCGCGGCGGACCGTGACACAGCGATGACTGCCCGTCAAATAATAGGCCATACAGCCATTGGGTTGACTAAGCTGATAGGCGGATCTTCATTACTTTTGTCCACCTTGAATTCCGCGCATAAAATAGCAATGCTTACCCATAATATTCCAGAGGAAACAAGCAGGATGTATTGGTATAGTTTGGCGTTTTCATTTCTATCAGTAGCCCTTGGCAGTAACAGGCTCTTGCAGGTATGGAACAGGGCTTATGGCCAGAGTCAGACTGTTTCTGATGACAAGGCGATGACTGGTGACGTAGTGGAAATCACACCAGATAACCGGTCAAAGTTACTGGGTCATCCCTACGCGCCTGCATTTATGAGAGAACAAAATGGGTATATTATAAAGTTAATTCCCCATTCCAATAGAACTGCTACTTTTACTGTCAATGGACAAGTCAAAAATTCTCTCCAAATTGGGCCACTTTATGAGATGACAATAGGCGATGATATAGGCATTGCAAGGAAAGTCATTCTAGACAGCAGATTTCAATCGGTTATTGGAGAGATATTAGATCTAAAATCAAGCTTGTATCCAGCCGATCAGCTGCAGCTACAGGACCGTATTTTGCAAATGGTAAAGAATATTTTAAGTGAAAAACAATCAGGTCAGCAGAGCTTTGCACCGCGAAATGAGGCGATGATGATTCGGGATCCAGGCAGGAATTTGCGGGGCATTGAAGAAGTGACATTAGGCGCAGAAATAAAGACGTATACTATATTGAGTAAAGAAAATCTCAGGAGCATTGTAATTCAAACCTCACCTCGTTATATAAAACCTGGCTTTCCCAAAATTGAAGCGCAACGCTTTTATAAGAAAAGAAACGGGAATTACTATTGGAAAAAAGATCCCCGTATTCCTTTGAAGACGAATAAAGAGTATCCATTCCACAACTTTTCGATTCAAGTGCAAAACAATGGGGATTTGGTGATATCTTCAGAAGAAAATAAGACGGTCCATGTAATCAAAGAGAAAAATTTGGCGATGGTGAGTGTCCCGGGCGGTATTGACATGAACTCCGCGAATTTGAATTTGCAGATCAAGCGCGACGGCAACGGCGTCCCTTTGCCGGTCAGCCAGCAGGACTTGGAGAATATTCATATAGACGGTTTGGTCCCGGTGATTTTGGAAATCAGGCCGGCTGCTGCCTCGCCCATCTTGTCACAAATAACTGCAATAAATTAATTCTGGTATGGATTCCCGCTTTCGCGGGAATGACAAGCTATTTTTTTTTGTTGAATTCGTAGGCGGCGTCAAGGATGATCAGGAATAAAGCTATCAGGCACAAGGTCCATGATTTGTCGCTCAGGCCTTTGTGTTCGATGAATACGCGTGTTTTGATGTGGAAAACAACCAGCAAGATATAGATCCAGAACACGGTTTTGTGTTCTTTACTGTTGATAAGCCTTTGCAATTTAAAAGGCCATTTTTCACCCTTGCCATAGGGCACCAGGCAGGGGATCATGGCAGGTACGTGTTTGCAATAATCTTTGTAAGCGTCTTTAAATTTTGCCGACAACATGCCTTGTTCGGCCTTTATGGTACGGTAATACATAAAGCTTAGGGCCAATAAAAATATACCGCCCGCCACCCATTCAAATATTTCCGGATCGCTTTTTAACACCAAGACAAAGCCTATGGCAATCAGGAAGGTGCCTAAGTATAGCGGGTTACGCACAAAGGCATAAGGGCCTGAGGTGGTCAATTTGTCATTTTTGATGGCATAACCGTTGGACCACAGGCGGATGAGTAAACCCGCGATGATATAGCCGATGCCTGCCCTGATGGAAGCTTCGTTGAGAGAACAGAAAAACAGGACGAAAAAACCAAATGGATAGATGACGGCAAAACGTGGTTTAAAGCAACGTGTTAGACGAGCAGTAATATTCATGCCCACAATCATAACTCAGGGTTACCCAGCAAGCAATAGGGAATATATCGATTTACATAGCCAGCATTTTCAGGGCGGCTTGGCCGGCTTTTTGTTTAATGGCAAGGCGGGTGCCTTTAAAGAGGAATTTTTTAACGATGGTCTCGGGGCCTGAACTAAGCGCAATAAAAACTAATCCTACGGGTTTGTTTTTGGTAAAACCTCCGGGACCGGCAATACCGGTCACTCCCAGGCCATAATCGGTCTTAAGGATTTTTCGTACTCCTTGGGCCATGGCCCTTACCACTTGTTTACTCACGGCACCATGTTTTTTGACCAGGGCGGAGGGAACGCCTAAAATTTTGGATTTAGCCTTATTGTCATAAGCGGTAATTCCCAATAAAAAGAACGCTGAAGCGCCCGGGACATTGGTCAGGCGGTCACCTATTAGGCCGCCGGTGCATGACTCAGCAATGGCCAATGTTTTGGCGTTTTGAGTGAACTTTTTAAAGACTTTTTGTTCTGGACGCATACTTAAATTAGGGACAGCGCTTAATTTTTTGGCATGGTTACTAATATATGAATAATTAAGCGCTGTCCCTATTTATTTCATTATAGGGACGGGGAATTCAATTGACAAGGCTTATTTTTGGGCATATACTTTGACTTCATCTTGACGAACAGCTATGGAGACAAGGAATGTTTAATTCTATCGCAGAAATATTACAGGACTTAAAGGCCGGGCGCATGGTCATCGTGATGGACGATGAAGGCCGCGAAAATGAAGGGGACGTGCTCATTGCCGCTCAATATATCAACGCGGATGCCATTAATTTCATGGCCAGGGAAGCTCGGGGGCTGATTTGTGTGCCAATGGAAGATGCCCGTCTTAATGACCTGGATTTGCACCCGATGAAAGAGGACCTGAATTCCAAACACCAACGCTGTAATACGGCCTGGACAGTGTCGGTGGACGCAGCTTACGGCGTCACCACCGGTATTTCAGCCGCGGACCGTGCTAAAACAGTGAATGTCCTGATCGACCCCAAATCATCCGCCAGCGACCTGGTGACGCCCGGGCATTTGTTCCCTTTGCGTGCCCGTCGGGGCGGGGTCCTGGTACGTGCCGGGCATACCGAAGCCTCCGTTGACCTGATGCGTTTGGCCGATCTTTATCCGGCCGGGGTCATTTGCGAGATCATGAATGATGACGGCACCATGGCCCGCACCCATGACTTGATCAAATTCGCCCAGAAACATAAATTAAAAATTTGCACCATTGACAGCCTGATCGAACACCGCCGCAAGACCGAAAAATTGGTCCAGCGGGTTGAAGAAGCGATTTTGCCGACGGAATATGGCGAATTTAAAATGGTGGCTTATGAATCGCTGGTGGACCGTGTCGTCCACGTGGCCATGGTCAAAGGCAAGATTGACGGCACCCAACCGGTTTTGGTGCGCGCCCAGTCAGAATGCTTGACAGGCGACGTGTTTGGGTCATTGCGCTGTGACTGCAACAGTCAACTGAAAGCGGCCATGAAGGCCATTAATGAGGCCGGGCATGGTATTGTGCTTTACATCCGCCAGCATGAAGGCCGGGGCATTGGTTTGATCAACAAGCTCAAAGCCTATAATTTACAGGATGAAGGCATGGACACCGTCGAAGCCAATCAAGCGCTGGGGTTTGCCGCGGATTTGCGTGATTATGGCATCGGCGCGCAGATCTTGGTCGATTTGGGGGTCAAGCAGATACGCTTATTGACCAATAATCCCCGTAAAATAGTGGGTCTTGAGGGATATGGCCTCTTTGTCATTGAGCGTGTACCGATCAAAATCCCGCATAATTCCACCAATGAAAATTATTTAAAAGCCAAAAAAGACAAATTAGGCCACATTCTTTAAGTCCTATGGCCATTGATAAGAAAAATATCAAAAAGAACAAGGCCCGTATCGCTGTCGTGGCCTCAAGTTTTAATGATTTCATTACCAGTGGATTGCTGAATGCCTGTTTGGAGGAATTGCAGCGTCAGGGTCTGGGGGATGACCAGGTCACCGTTGTCTGGGTGCCCGGCGCGTTTGAAATCCCTTTGATTGCCCTTAAATTCGCCCAAAGAAGAGACATCGATGCTGTCATTTGTTTAGGCGCGGTCATCCGGGGAGAAACCTATCATTTTGAAGTGGTGTCCAATGAATGCGCCCGGGGGATCATGGAAGCTTCCCTGGTCTCGGCCAAGCCCGTGATCATGGGAGTATTGACAACGGACACAGTGGCCCAGGCCCAGGCCCGTGCCGGCCAAAAAGGCGGCAATAATAAAGGCCGTGATGCTGCCTGCGCTGTTTTGGAGATGATCGCTCTTTCAAAGGACATATGAGACGCCGCACCCTTGCCCGTGAACACGCCTTAAAGATTTTGTACCAGTTTGACATCACCAAGCGTCCGATCGAGATGGTGGTGGAATCTTACTGGAAGTCCGAAGAGACCAAAGACCGGGAGATCATTACCTATGCCAATCTTCTGGTCAATGGTGTCAGCGCGCATATCTCCGGTATAGACCATAAAATTTCCGATTATGCCACCAATTGGCAGATCAAACGCATGGCCATCATTGACCGTAATGTCATGCGGATCGGTCTGTATGAATTGCAGCACACCGTGGACATTCCCCCTAAAGTGGCCATTAATGAGGCGGTGGAATTGGCCAAAAAATACGGGGATTTGGAATCCAGCAAATTCGTCAACGGCATCCTTGACAAGATCCACAAAAAAGAAATCGTCGAGCCGCAAAATTAGGAAAAATTCTGAATTCCAGGATATAGAGTCCAATCATGACAGGTAAGGCGGACCTGCACATCCATACTTATTTCTCCGACAGCACTTCGTCCCCGCAAGAAGTCGTCGACGATGCGGTCAAGGCGGGGCTTTGCTGTATCGCCGTTACGGACCATGATATTGTTGAAGGTGTTGTCCCGGCCATGCAAGCGGCCCTGCCCCACGCCCTTGAAGTCGTCCCCGGCATTGAATTATCATCTGAAATCGAACATTGCGACATCCACATCCTGGGCTATTTTATTGACCACCAAAAAGGCCTGCTTTTAGAGAAGATCGAGGTTTTTTTGGACGCGCGCGTGGAACGGATGAAACAAATGATCATTAATTTGAAAAGCGTCGGCGTTAATAATATCGAATTTGAAGAAGTCTGCGCGTTGACCCGCTCCAGGGCAGTGGGCAGGGCCCATTTGGCGATGTTACTGCAGCAAAAAGGGTGGGTTCCCAACATCAAAACAGCTTTTGAAAAATACCTGGGCCCCGGTTGCCCGGGGTATGCGCCTAAATACAAGCAGACACCATTTGAAGCCATTGAGCTGATCCGAAGTTGCGGCGGAGTGGCGGTAATGGCGCATCCGATGCTGACCCAAAAGGACGAATTGATCCCACAATTTGTTGCCGCTGGTTTAAAGGGCCTGGAAGTTTATTATCCGAATTGCATGAATACTGTCATTGAATTTTATGAGCGTATCGCCAAAAAAAACGGCCTGATTGCCACCGGCGGCTCAGATGCCCACGGCAAAGCAAAATCCTTTACCCATGTCGGCAAAAAAACCGTGCCGTTGGAAGTTGTTGAACAACTTCGCTTGGCCCATCAAGCAATGCTATGAACAACGATTTTGTTTATATGAACCGCGCCTGGGAATTGGCCTTGAAAGGCTGGGGCAGGACATCTCCCAATCCCATGGTGGGTGCCGTGATCGTCAAGTCAGGCAAGATAGTCGCAGAAGGCCATCATCATTATTGCGGCGGTGACCACGCGGAGGTTGATGCATTAAAAAAAGCGGGTATCAAGGCCCGGGGAGCTTCTTTGTATGTGACCCTTGAACCTTGCGGCCATGCCGGCCGCACACCGCCTTGTACAGAAGCTATTTTAAAGGCCGGAATTAAAAAAGTGATTGTCGGGGCCTTAGATCCAAACAAGCTTAATAATGGCAGATCTTTGGTATTTTTAAAACAGCGTGGCATCGAGGTGGAACAAGGATTACTGGCCGATGAATTAACACGCTTGAACGAAGCGTTTAACCGCTGGATCACCACCGGGCTCCCTTTTGTGACCGCTAAAATAGCGCAAACACTCGACGGTAAAACCGCTTCATTGAATGGTGAATCCAAATGGATCACCTCGGCTTTCGCGCGTGAATACGCCCATCGATTAAGGTCCGGCTTTGATGCCATTATGGTGGGCATCAATACGGTCCTCAAAGACGATCCTCAATTAAGAACGCTCCCTGCCAAGCGCATTAAGAAGATCATTTTGGACACCCATGGCAAAACCCCTCCTTGGGCCCGGTTATTTGAAGGCGCAAAGCCCGAAGACGTTTATATATTTACCGCTAATCCTTCACGAAAGATAATAAAGGCCCGGGTGATCAATGCCCCTCTTTATAACGGCAGAATTGATCTAAAATGGGTCTTAAAATTTTTAGGGGAAGAAGAATTGACCAGTGTGCTTGTCGAAGGCGGCGGCGCGGTGGTGGGCAGCGCTTTATCAAGAAATTTGGTCGACAAAATGATGGTCTATATTGCGCCCAAAATCATGGGTGAGGGCCTTGAAAGTGTGCGCGGTTTGAAATTCAAGACCTTGGCGGGCATGGTCCGTCTAAAAGACATAAGCATTGATAAAATAGGTGAAGACATTTTAATTCAGGGGCATCCTCATCATGTTTACCGGGATCATTGAACACATAGGCGCAATCAAGAAGATCGAAGCTAAAAAGAACCTCCTGGTTTTGGGCATTGATTTAGGGCCTTTGGCTAAAAAGGTCCGTTTGGGGGACAGTGTCGCTGTCAGCGGTGTCTGCCTGACAGTGTCTTCCAAAAAGGCCAAGCTCGTCAATTTCGAGCTGATGAAAGAGACTATTGAGAAAACATCCCTGCGCTCGTTGGCTGTTGGGGACCATGTCAATTTGGAGCTGGCATTAAAGGCAGGCAGCCGTTTGGGCGGGCACTTTGTGACCGGGCATGTGGATGAGGTGGCGCTCATTAAGCACATTGGTAAGGGCAAGAACTGGGTTGCGTTACGGCTTGGAGTGTCAACGGCGAATCGCAAATATTTTGTGCCCAAAGGATCAGTGACCGTTGATGGCATTAGCCTGACTGTCGGCAAGATCGGCCGCGGCCATATCGAAGTCTATTTAATTCCCTACACCCTTAATGTCACGACATTAGGATTGAAAAAAACAGGGGATTGCGTTAACATTGAAACGGATATTTTAGCAAAATATCTTTTTAGGGAGGCTTTATGAGATTAGAAATTGCCGATATCCAGAAAATCATTCCGCATCGTTTTCCTTTTTTGATGATCGACCGCGTCATAGAATGCCGTCCCAACGAAAAGCTGGTCGCTCTCAAGAATGTGTCCATCAATGAGCAATATTTCCTGGGGCATTTTCCCAATGAACAGATCATGCCCGGGGTCTTGATCATCGAAGCCATGGCCCAGGCCGGTTGTGTTTATTTTTATTACAGCAAAAATTTGCAAGGAAAAAACCTGGTCTATTATCTGGCCAAGACGCAAGCCCGCTTTCATCATCCGGTCATGCCCGGCGACCAGTTGATCATTGAAGTTTCAACCGTAAAATTATTGCCTAAAGCGGGTTTTGTCGCATGCAAAGCCCTGGTGGGTGAGAAATTGATGGCTGAGGCGGAAATTGGTTTCGGAATCAAGGAAGCCCATCAATGAAGAAGCCCAAACCAGAGCGAAAGACCGGTGCGCCCAAAAGTAAAAAGACTTTTTTTTGGGTCATAGGCGCAGTTTTGCTTGCAATCATCCTTATTACCATCGGTTTCTTTTTGGGGCATCAAGAGGACAATTATAATCCGTATCAGGCATTGAAGGGTTATGAATCCTCAAGGCATCAATTCATGGTAAAAAGTTCGGAAGTTTCAGTCAGAATGGCGCAGCGTGCCATTGAAGCACTTAAGAAAAGAAACATAAAGGAGGCCATCGAGGATTGCAGGATAGCCATTGATATTTTTCCGATAGATGCCAAACCCTATATTTTGCTCACTAAACTTTATCTGATGACTGGTCAGGAACGAAAGATGTTTGACACTTTGACCCTAGCCGGGCGCTCTTATCCGAATTTTGACAATATAGTAGGGATCATCGACGATGAAAATCTTGACAAAATCCGCTTGGATGAACCCCAAGATAACATATATTTAGCTGATTTTCCCGAAAATAAAAAGTTGGCCATGTCTTTTATGTTCGATGATGGTGAAGCGAATGTCTATCGTGCCCTGCCTACTTTTGAAAAATACGGGTATCGGGCCACTATTCCTGTTGTTGCCGGGTTTGTTGCCGATAAAAGCAATGATCCTTTTTGGGGCAGTTGGGCGGATTGGAGGGACGCGGCGAACCGCGGATTTGAAATTGCCAATCATTCCATGTATCATCTTGACTCTGTCAAATTGCACGGGGTTGATTTTGATATATCCATTGACCAAGCTAAAGATACAATTGAGAAAAATACCGGCCACAAGGTAACAGCGTATGTGTTTCCTCATGACAGTTATTCGGATGAGGCGGTCAGCCGGGCTTTAAGAGCACACGAAGCGGTCCGCACATCGGAATTTTTACGTTCTTTTTATAATAAGACAGTGGATATTGTCATTGGCGGTCCCCATGTTTCCGTTGAAACAGCCGAGAGATTGGTTGATATCGGGATTAAACGCAGATTATGGCTTATTGCGAAATGTCATGGGGTGACGGAAAAAAGGAGCATGCGTTCATTTAAATCGATCACTCCTGAATTCCTGGAGTCGTATTTGTCCTATATTCATTCCAAATCAGATGATATTTGGGTGGATACATTTTCAAATGTTTTTGAATATATGTCACGGCGCGCGCAAACCAAGATTGAAACCAAAAGCTCCGCCGATCATTCCATAGATTTTGTTTTACACAATGACAACCCCCAGGCGAAATTATCCGCTCCCTTGACAGTCATCGTAAAAACAGCAGCAGGTGCCAGCATGAGTTCAGCCAGTGCAGCGGATGGCCACGCGCTCAAGTCCTGGTCGTGTGCTTCGGACAAACTGTGTGTTAATGTCGATGCCTACGAAGAAAATGTCCATGTCCAATGGAAATGATTAATAAAATACAAGCCCTTCTTAAATAAAGCAAGGGTGTCGCGTCACCCCAAAAACCTCAGGTTATTACAAAGAAAAAGGTCAAAATGTTTCGTCTAAAAGAGCTTTAATCTGCATTTTTTGCCGCACAAATCACGCTCGACAGCTTCGGAAAAGTCTGGTATAAATAAGGTTCAATTTAGGGTATTTTATAGGTTTCGGGAAGGCAATCTTTGCTGGATGTATAATTAAGTTATTAGTTAGCAAACGGAAGGCAAACTTTCTGGGAAAAAATAAAGGAAGTTTGCACATCTCCCGAAATTGTTCTAAGTGTATTTTGTATAGTAATTCTGTGGTAATTGCGGGAAGTAGCGCAGTTGGCTAGCGCGCTTCGTTCGGGACGAAGAGGTCGTGGGTTCGAATCCCGCCTTCCCGACTTTTATATAACACACGCTGTAAGTTGTTTATTGACATACGATTATAAATATGTTAATCTTTTAATAAGTTGATGGGACTTATTTGGGACTTAGTAAGCAGTCCTAATCCCGCTCTTAAAGGAGGATTGACATGGGTGTCATTAGACAGCGTGGCAGGATTTGGTATGTTGATTATGTCTTCAATGGCAAACGATTTAAAAAGCGTGTTGGCCCTTTCAAGAAAAACGCTGAATTATTTCTTGCTGATATTGAATTAAAGATTAACAAGAACGAATTAGGTTTTCTCCCCAAAGACAGCGACCTGCAAAAACTCTTTACAGAGTTCCTTGAATATTCCAAGACCAATGAGCGTTCACCCGCTACAATTAAACGCTATACGGCCATCATAGATAATTTCAAGGAGTACCTGGTCAAGACGCCTCATATTACGAAATTATCCCAAGTGGACGTTAAGCTAATTGATGATTATAAGACCTTCCGTAAGAGCAAAGAGCAAGGAGCCAGCCCGACGACTATCAATATTGAGCTTACCGTGCTTAAATCTGTTTGGAATCGAGCCATTCAGTGGGGGTATTCAAATATCAATCCATTTAGAAATGTTGAATCCATCCAGGTCAAGGAGAAGTTCGAGCGGTTCTTAACAAAAGAAGAATGTGCAAAATTATTGGAGAACTCTGATGATTGGCTTCGACCAATATTTTATACGTTCTTAAATACGGGGATGCGTAAGCAAGAACTAATGACGCTGGAATGGAGTGATGTTGATTTTGAGCGTAATAAAATAAAAATACGTGTGAAGGTGGATTGGACGCCTAAGACTTCCGAGAGAGAAATTCCCATGACAGATGGGCTAAAGGATGTGTTATTAAAGCTCAAGAAGAAAGCTGTTGGGAATTTGGTGTTCCATGATGGAGAAGGGCAGATGATTGCAATTAACAGGCTTCGTATTGAGTTAAATAAAATTACCAAGAAAGCAGGGTTTCCAGAGGTCACAAAACTCCATACGCTTCGTCACACCTTTGCCAGTCATTGTGCGATGAATGGCGTTAGTATTCCAACCTTACAGCAATTTATGGGCCATACCGATATAGCCACGACCATGATTTATGCTCATCTTTCACCAGACCATTTATCAGATGAGATTAACAAGCTTGATTTTCAGGTAAAGAAAAGTAAATGAAAAATTTGCCAAGTGATAACAGATGTGTTATCATTGGATAGGAGTGATAAATGTTAGATATCCTTTATTACCCTGAAGGTGATAGCGGGCCAGTCAAGAATTATCTCAATTGGCTGGTTAAAGAAAGGCCCAAAGCATTTGCCCGATTGACCGTTGACCTTGAAGTTTTAGGAGCAGAAGGGTTACGGTCACAGCAGATTACGATTCGCCCATTGGGTGATAAGCTTTGGGAGTTAAAAAGATTGTACGATGGTGTTCAGTATCGAATATTCTTTGGAGTCCATAAAGGGGTTGTCTGGCTATTACACAATATCGAGAAAACGAGTGCCAAGACACCAAAGAATGATTTGGATTTAGCGAAAAAACGATTACGGGAGGTGATGAGCCAATGAAAGGTTTTGACAAACACATACAGGAAGTATTGGAAACTAACCATGAAGCCGCACAGGAACATTCAAAAATTTTCGCTGAATTACCTTTAGCGACGCAGTTAGCCATTATGCGCCGTCGTAGAAAGCTGTCTCAACGGGGTCTTGCTAAAAAACTTAAAGTCCTACAGCCCCATGTGGCACGGACAGAGAGCCTTCAACATGATTCACGTATTTCATCCATTGTACGGGCGGCTAAGGCTATCAAGTGTCATGTTATGCTTATTCCCGATGAAGTAATCGAGCGTTTTGCTGTTTAGAATATGTTAAAAACACCAAAAGCCCTTAGAGAGATTCACAAAATTCAGGAACAGATTTATCATGAAGAAAAAGATTTGACGGGTAAGCAGGTTATTGAAAAGACCGGTCAGGAAGTAGAGGCAATTAAAAAGAAGTATAATTTGCGGTCAAAGTCAAAGGTGTCTGTTTAAATTAAATTTGTGGTAAAATAGCTTCAATAAGCCAGCCCGTGATTCGTCATTGGCTGGCTTTTTCTTTTAAAATACACCCTGGGTGGCATTACTAAAATATACGTGTTATATTTAGACATAATGCAGAAAGTCGTATCTACCCTTATCCTCTTGTGTTTTATAGTCACAGGCATAATTGGGCCTTTACCAATTGCCAGAGCAGATGATTTTCTGTTGCCTCAACCTGGGGTCATGGTTCATTTAAGCCCACCGTTTGAGCCGCCAATACTGAAAGGCATCAAAGTCCATCCTGATAATCCGTTCCGATTTGATTTCATTTTGGATAAAGGTGATAGTAAATTAAACAATGACCAGTTAAAGAATGAGTCCACCAGGTTGATTAAATATTTCCTTGCCAGTTTAACCATTCCAGAAAAAGATTTATGGGTCAACCTAAGTCCGTATGAAAAAGACCGCATAGTACCAGATGCTTTTGGTCAAACTGAAATGGGCCGTGACCTGCTGGCCGAGGACTACATGCTCAAACAGATTACAGCATCTTTGATTTATCCAGAAGATAAAATTGGTAAGGAGTTTTGGGATAAAGTTTATGCCGAAGCAATGAAGCGATATGGTACAACCAATGTACCAGTTAATACCTTCAATAAAGTTTGGATTGTACCCGAGAAAGCCACGGTCTACGAAAATAAAGATGCGGCTTTTGTGGTCGAGAGCAAATTAAAGGTCATGCTTGAACAGGATTATCTTTCGCTTGAGAAACATGATGGTATTCAATCTGTGCAGGCACAGGTTAAAGACACTAATCAATTAGGTAGCCAAATTGTTCGTGAAATCATCATTCCAGCCCTTGAGAAAGAAGTCAATGAGGGTAAAAACTTTACTCAATTAAGACAGGTTTACAATTCACTCATTCTGGCGACCTGGTTCAAACATAAAATCAAAGACAGCATTATGAGTAGGGCTTATGTTGACCAGAAGAAAACTTCTGGTATTGATGTTAATGACAAACAAGCTAACGAAAAAATTTATTTACGGTATCTTCGGGCTTTTAAGAAGGGTGCATATAACTACATTAAAGAGGACTACGACCAAACCACAAAGCAATCTATCCCAAGAAAATATTTTTCAGGAGGAGCAGATTTAGACAAAATTGAAGGAGCGTATCGAAAAAACTCTGATATACGTTCATTGCCGAGATTAGATAACGCAATGATTGTTGAAGTAAATGCTAAGCCAGTTGACATGGCAATGCAAGGGAGGGTTAGAACACGAGGTCTCACGAGAAATGTTGAGACTGTTATTGATGCCCCTAATGACGATATATTTTCTTCAATTGTAAGAATGTATAAACGACAATTACAGGCTCAAAAGACAGATGGGGATTCTTTTTTTAGATTTACTGAAAAAGGAAACTTAGTGACATACGGAGTGCTTCAACCGAGTAGTTCCGAAGTCAGATTGTTTCAAGGAGAAGTTCCTATGGATGTCCTAAAAAGGTCAAAACTGTTGTATATTTTAAATATTGGCCGTGCCAATCGGCCAGGAAATTTGGGGGCAGACCCATCTTTGGGAAGGGCAGATGAGAATGATTCTAATCTATGGAGATTGGTTTATGATACAGCTAAAAAACTATGGCCTAACATGTTTTCTGTTAATTTAAAAGGCCCCAGTGGAAATTCATGGTATATCAGTGGCAATAATTTTCCCAGCATCCCACCTAAAGTAGGGAAATGGTTTTCTGCGCCTGAAATATATTCTTTAATTTTAGCTCGTGCGGAGGGACGAGTGCATCAGTCTGAAATGAGCCGTTTTGAAAATATATTTGATACTATACATTTTTTGATTCAATTGAATAATTCTAAAAGTTTGGATGAAAATTTATTCAGACTAACCATCAATGGAACATATTACTCGGATGATATTTTAGCTCCTAATGGAGGAGCCACACAGTTACAGGCCCACGCTCAACTTAACCGATTACCCTTTGGCATAGAGTTGGCCAAAGAGAAATTTGAAGGGAAAGTAGGTGATGTGAAGATTTCAACGCTGATGAATTGGCCTGCAACAAGCATGGTTTTTGAATCTGAAAATCAACATTATGAAGAAACCGCAAGTTTGGTAGCCCAAGCTGTTAAAATTATTACTGATAAAGGACATTCTTTTAATTTAATCGTTACGCCTGTTAAGAAGAATGGTATTAAAGTATATGTGAATGACCGTGTTCTTTGGGTGCCAAGGCCATATTTTTCACAAGGTTTTGGATTTGCACAATTTGGAGGGTCTATTGTATTGCAACATCCAGAGGATTTTTTTGAAATGAGTGATGAACAAGTTATAACTTTTTATACCCTCACATTTGATGAAAAAATAGCTTGGATAAGTGAGGGAATAAAAAATAGAACTCTTCGAGTAAAGCCAGATTTAATTACAAAAACCGAGAAGGCTCTAAGCATAATTACAGCTAAAGAAGAAGAAATAGATGGCATCGTAAATTTGTTGCTTAAAAATAGGGCAATGACGGTTGATAAAAATACGATTATTAGTAAACGACGAGAACTACATAGAAAAGATTCAGCGATTACTAACACTGGCGGTATTGATTTCAACTCGGACAAAATGAATTTGAATATACAAAATGGTGGTAATGGAATTAAATTTAGTATTGACCCTGCCCAGCTTGAGCAAATACGAAACGCTTCGGGATTTACGCCAGTCATTATCAATTTCCAGCCGATGACAGACTTACAAATGTGGTTTGGTTTAAGGAAAAGCAATTCTTCTGCTGTCAGTTAGAAATCCAATAATTTTGAAGGATTTTAATGTGATGGATGATTTTCTCGATGATTTTATAGGATACGATTTTATAATGGGAGCAGACGAAATCAAATGCCCCCATTGTGGTGTAATGGCTCCCTGTAATTTATTTTTTGGACTGGATAAAATTGAATGTCATCAATGTGGTCAAAAGTTTAATCCAATCAAAAAATTAGTTCTATATAAAAATGGGGGTCGCCGTCATCGTCAAGAAAGAGGGCCTTGCCAAAATGAACCCCTGGGGTGTCTTATCCCCGACGGCGTTTGAATGATTGGGGTTCTTGAAGGTCGTCATTTTAAAAATGAAAATTCGTACCCGTGGGGGGTGTCTTGAGCTGTCCCACCACAGGTTTTTAATTTCTCGACGAGAATTTTAAAATATTTTCATTTTTGCTATTGACTATGTATTCTCAATGTGGTATTCTTAAATTGAGGTGATTGAGATGGAAAATAAAGAGAAATATTTACACATAAGAATCAGAGAAAGTGAAAAGAAAGAAATACAAACCGATGCAAAAAAGCAAGGGTTTGAGACTTTAACGGATTTTGTTATGTGGCTTTATAGACAATGGAAGAATAAGAAGTAGTTTTTAATTTTTTTAAGTTAATGTATTCTCATTGGGCCTACATATTATGAAAAGTAAATGTCAGGTAAATGCTCATCAAGAAACATGTCAAATAAAAGAGGCCACGACCTTATATTTTTTTGGGCTATTGTATTCTCATTGGGATAACAAATCTTATGTATTATAACAAACGCCACCCTATAGAGCAGTTAATCAGAAAGCCCATAGCGCAAGAATGGAGGCGTATAAGGGCTGTATTTAAAGAAGCTCACAAGATGCAGGAGCAGAAAGGCGGGTCATTATGGACAAACAAATCACATGTAATCAAAGAATCAGGGCAGAATTGAGGAGGGAAATTGACAGTTTTCTTGACCCCATGTTCAGAGCATACCAGGAAGGTAAAGAGGATGAGTGCGAAGAAGGCAATTTTTGCGAGCACGGCTTAAGTTTCGATTATGTGCCCGCAAGTACGTTTGACGGTCAGAAAGAAGGATACTTTCGCTATCAAATATCATGGGGTGGCCCGTCTGATGAGTTCCACTTCTTTACAGACGCCAGCTTTTCACTTCATCGGGTGGAATACTGTTTTATGGACTGGTTCGATGGAGCCAAGATTATCTTACAGGGGAAAGACCTTGAATTGCTGGAAGAAATATTTGGCCATTTCAAGGATTGCGGCACCGTTGAACATGTATTTAACCAAGCGTAATAATAGAGGAGGTGATTCTTTATGAAAAATATTGCCGTGTATTGTCGTACCTCAATGGCAGACCAAAACGCCGAGACGCAACTTATGGCGTTAAGGGACTATTGCCAGCGCATGAATTACCAGGTCATTGATGAGTATGTGGACAATGGCTTTAGCGGAAAAGACCAAAACCGCCCTCAATTTGAGCGGCTTCTGGCCGATATAAGGGCTGGCAGGGTAAATTGTGTCCTGGTCTATAAATTAGACCGTATAGGTCGTTCCCTGCAACACCTAATCAGCCTTTTTGCCGAGTTCAAAAACAGGGGCACAGAGTTTATCAGCTTGACTCAAAACATTGACACCCACACGCCCGAGGGCAAAATGTTTTGGCAATTATTAGGCGTCTTTGCCGAGTATGAACGGGAAATCATCGTTGCTCGTACAAAGGCAGGCTTAGAGCGGGCCAAGCGGCAGGGTAAACGGCTTGGAAGGCCCAAAGGCAGTACAGATAAGAAGCGACGCCGCTTGTCGGGATATTATGCCAGATGGCAGAAAAGTAAATAATTCTCCCCTGGTCACGGAGGGTTTTTCATGTGTGGAAATTTAAGTAAATTAGAAAGAAACAAACCTGGGTTTATTTACCCTGTCTGTGGGATGGCTACCATGAGCGGGGCCGAGTTTACTAAAGACCAAGGTCAGGAGAGGGCCGCAAAGTGTCTAATATGGAATAATTTTTAGTTTCAGGGATGGTCACGGCTATAAATTGGATTTCCTTCAAATGTCATCTATTCGGATGAAAAGCCTCGGTTAGCGGGTCTATTGTCCTCTTTTCCTGTCAATTCTTGATGTTTCCCGAGGATAATTTTAGCGGTCTTGGAGCAAGGTTTGGGAGGACTGTTGACCGTCCAAAAGTGTGTATTACATGATGATGAAAATTTTTGAACGGCCACGAGAGACGGGATACACAGTATTTTGGGATTAAGTAATACGCTTTTGGGCCAAAACAGCCAAAAATAGCGTTTAGAGGGCACTTGAAGAAAGCTACTGTTTGATGAGCATTTAGCCTTTCAGGGGCAGAAGGGCCTTACCGTATATGGTCAATGGAAGGCTTTCCCTTTTGGGGCCAAAGGACGGTATTGTTTGAAATTTTGTATTCCTCCCGCTGTCGCTGGCATTGTTCTCACCCCGATAAGCTATATTGTGCCCTTAAAGAGAAGATTAAAACGCTACCACCGAAAAATTGATTAAATTCAAGGTGATTTACACAGGGGAAAACGCTTGCAAGAATTTTATCTCGACGATGATTTTTGTAAACATCATTAACATAGCGTGTTACAGGTCAATATTTTTTTGGTTAATGGACGGGTTATGTGCCATATTTGAAGTAGCCCTAATGGGCTGTTGCGGGTCAATCCGCAAGTGGTTAGATTTAGGTTACGCAAATAGCGTGACCTCTCACTTGTCGTTCTCCACAGTATAAAAACGACTAAAGGGATAGACCAGTTGGGTCTACCCTTAGAAGCAAGGCAGTAAGAGGTAGATTAACTGGTTTTTACATTTTAGTCCCTCGGTGGACAGAAAGGAGGAAAAAAGAACACAGAAAAAGTACAGGAAAAGTATCAAGTAAGCAGTGTGTAGTTCGTGGTTAGATTTGGTTACGCAATAGCGTAATCACTCTTGCCGTTCACCACAGTACAAAAACGACTAAGGGGTAGGCCCAGGTTGCCTATCTCCATAGTAGAGGATAGGTCATCTGGGTTCCATTATTTTAGGCCCAGGTAATCTATCCCAAAAAGATAGGACACTTGGGCCTTCTTCATTTAGGCCCCTGGTGTACAAAAAGGGGACGATAAAATGAATAATGAACTGGCGCAATACAATGAGCAGTTATTAACACCCGAGGATTTAAGCAAATGGCTTAACATTAAATTGTCAACTATTTACAAATGGAGCGCAATGGAGTATATTCCATGTGTTAAGCTTGGCGGGAAAATCAGGGGTTCTATTAGGTTTGTACGATTAGAAGTCATCACTTGGCTTAGAAGAAGGTCGAGGCGTGGCAGAAGTACATACAAAATAGGAACCGATGAAGTTGATTTAAAATAAGAAGGCAGTCGCTTATGAGAAGTAAAGTTTGTCGTGAAGGGCAGGTAGGAGAGCAGAGATAATAATGATTTTGCCTTCTATCTGTCCTTCCATTTTAGGCTGACGTACTTATAGGTTGGAAGCAAATATTCTAACCTAAATTGAATAAAATATGTGGGACTAAATTGGGACTAAGCAGTGGCAATAAAGTGGTAATTGCACGTTTTTACACGTAGATACCCGAAGATTTGTAGAATATCTAAATCGTTCAAATTAAACAAAGTTACGTAAAAAACACAAAATAGCGACGGAAGATGGGTTTGTGTTCAGTAGAATCCCGCCTTCCCGACCATTTATTTTAGGTTTTATAAGTTATTGCTTTAGAATAACTTACAGATTCATTCCAAGATTGCATAGTCTTTGGTGACAAAAATGAGCCTAATAATGACATCCACCCTTCGTAACTGAATAAGTTGCGGAGGGTTTTTGTTTGGGTTAGAATAAAATTAATTCAATGTGTCACG
>Ga0207006_1064_pt1 | contig 24390 bp, 14 predicted proteins | sample Alteio_BWMinCont_84_FD_153497 | JGI IMG/M metagenome (GOLD analysis project Ga0207006, IMG submission 153497) | Enriched cells from forest soil in Barre Woods Harvard Forest LTER site, Petersham, Massachusetts, United States -... | ecosystem: Environmental > Terrestrial > Soil > Temperate forest >...
AGTGTTGTGTAAGACTCTAATGGTTTTAAGGGAAATAGAGAGGCAAATTCCTCTAAAGATTCTAAAACAAGTGCAAGTTTTAAAAGCGATTCTAGGGAGATTTTACCTGTAGTTTCAAATTTTTTGATGACGCCAAAGCTAACTCCAGAGCGTTTTGATAGTGAAGCTTGGCTAAGATTAAGAGAGAGTCTTTTTTCTTTAGCCTGTCTTGGGATCTGCTGAATTAAATCATGAGGTGTGAGTAGGTTAAAGTCCATAATAGTATCCATTATCTCTTAATTTCTTCTATAATGGATATTATAGTATACGCTATTTAGAAGTCAAAAGTTTTCTTTGATTTATTTTGGGAATAGTAATTTTTCCATGTCTGGACTCAGATTATCATACCAGCCTTTTTCTCTAGCATGTTGATATATTCCCAAGGGAATTTGCTTTATAATCTCTTTACAGTAAAAATCTTTATTGTAACTTAAAAAAGGGCTTTTATCGATGTGATCAAAGATTTTTTGAAATAGGGTAACTTTATTCTTGTTCGAATCTGGTAAATCCAGCACAGCATCTAAAAGCGTGTTGCCTTCAAGATCTGGTTTTGATAGATCTGCACCTGAATCAATTAATTCTTGAACAAGAGACGGATGTTGAACAATATATTCACTTGTTTGGCTGCTATGGAAAAAATCATTTTTGAATCTTTGAATAGCTAATGTATTTAATGCTCTTGTAGCTCTTATGCTTTCGATAAGCATAATAGAAATTACACTTATACTTGTGGATAAAGGCGTCAAAGACCAAACAATAGGGTGGTTCAATAGAATACATGCAATCATTAAAACACGTATATTAACGTTGTTTTTATAGGTTGCACTATTCTCAATTGCTGGTTTCAATAAGTTCCAGTAGTATACTGAAAAGGGCTTCTCTGGTAGTTCTGCTCGTTTACTAGCCGTTCGTAATTCGTATGTTGTTTGCAAAAATCGCAAGATTTTGATCTTGTTATGAGAAAGCAGCCAATCATTAAGGCGGATAGAACCCTCTACTTTAAACTTACGATGAGGACGTTTAGCTCCCCATTTTAGAAGGAGCGGAATTCGTGGGTTTTCTTTAATATCTGGATTTGTTACCTCTTTTTCCTCCAGTATAGTTTTTAACAAGACTGTTTGGCCATCTGCATTTTTTGCATCGATATTAAAACCTTTGCTGATCAGAAGATGTAAGTTTTTTTCATTACTACAAACAGCATCGATGCATGCATGCTGCTGCACTTCTGTGAAATCTGTAGATTTCATTGCCGTTTTTTCAAAAATGTGTGCAATGAGATCGCTATCTTTACATACCCCAATGATTTTTATAAAAAGATCATTATTAAACTCTTTTTTTTCGATCAATTTATCAATGAGTAATTTGAGAACTGCTTGTTTACCAGCAAGATATAAGGGTACCCTTTCTGGGATAACTTGTTTTTTTTCATAAAGATTGTTAACTAGTGCGCTGTTTATCTGTTTTTCGAAAAGAATAGGCAGGACTACACCGGTTATAAGCAAAGTTACAGCTATTGGGACTAGAGGAGAAGCAGCAAAGGCAATGGTGGAGAGGCCGATTCCAGAAGTGATTATTGCAGGAAAAGCAAGGCTACGTATTTTAAGAACAGTTGTATTTTCGACGAGGAAAGTTGCCTCTGGAGCACTTTCCATTTTAACAGCTGGTTTCCAGAAACAAGCCGCATCATAAATATTAGTGACAATAGAACCCATATAAATCCTCTTTAGTTAAAGAGTTATTTTACTAAAAAGTATCATTTTAGTAAATGTTTATTTAAGATACCGGCGAGTTTAAACATATCGACTGGCTCTTTTGATCCAAAGACTTTTGCAAGCGCCTCATCCGGGATGATAGAACGCTTATTTTTTGGATCTTGTAAGTTGTGCAGTTTGATATAATCCCAAAGCTTTTTAGTGACGTCTGTTCTCGACATCTCAGAGCTTTGAACGATCAATGAGAGCTCTTTTGTGAGGCGGTATGTGGCAGCTTGTCTTGACTTGCCCTCTTTTGGCTTACTCGTTTTTGGCTTACTCGTTTTTGATGTTGTAGCTTTTGTGGTTTTTGCTTTGGCAGCTTTTCCCTTTTTAGCAGCTTTGGTGTAAGGTGTGCGTGAATGATCTGGATACTTTGATTCTAAATCCTCTAAATTATTGACAATCACATTACATTCTGGGAAGGTCGAGCAGGAATAAAAGATTTTACCATATCTTGATTTTTTAGCTGTCATCTGTCCTGGGCAATCAATTGCAGGGCAAGGCGGCATATCTGATTCTTGGATGACAGCTTCTCCTTTTTTAGGGATATTGATGATTCCTTTACACTCAGGATAGGTTGTACAGCCAAGGAATGGGCCAAAACGACCATGGCGCAGTTTCATCTCTTTCCCGCACTTTGGACATTTTTGCTCCCAGTCAAAATCTTCAGCGTAATCTTGCTTATTGAAACTGATTTCTTCTAGAGGCGCTGAATAATCGCACTCCGGGTATTTGGAGCAGCCATAGAAATATTTTGATTTATACCAGATTTTTTGTAATTGAGAGCCGCATTTTGGACATTTAATGTCTGTTAAGACTTTTGGAACAAATGCTTCTTTTTCAGCAATCTCAAGCGTCGGAAAAAATTGCGTCCAAAATTCTTGTAAAAGTTCTTTCCAATCTTTGCGGTTTTCTGCGACGAGTTCTAAATTATCCTCCATCAGCGCTGTGAATTTTACATCCATGATCTGCTGAAAGCTAATTTCTAGCATTTGTGCGATAACACAGCCAATCTCTGTTGGTTTTAAGCGTCCAGCTTCTTTTAGTGTATATTCACGGCTTTGGATCTTATTCATGATCGAAGCATAAGTCGAGGGTCTTCCGATTCCTAACCGCTCGAGTTCTTTGACTAAAGAAGCTTCGCTATAGCGCGGCGGCGGTCTTGTAAAGGCTTGTTCAGAAGTCAGCTCAAGCAGATCGAGCGTTTTACCCTCTTCAAGATTAGGCAATGTTTTAGTCTCGTCTGTCTTATCTTCTTCATCTGTTTTTTCTTCGTAAACGGCCAAAAATCCCGGAAATTTGATGATCGACCCGGTTGCGCGGAAGAGGATCTGATCTCCGGCAGAAATGTCTGCAGAGACAGTATCATAAATGGCAGGAACCATTTGAGAAGAGATAAAGCGTCTCCAAATCAGTTGGTAGAGCATAAACTGTTCGCGTGACAGAAAATCTTTGATCTTTTCTGGTGTATGCTCAAGATTTGTCGGTCTTATCGCTTCATGGGCATCTTGCGCGCTTTTTTGTGTAGAGTAAACTTTTGGATCATCCGGTAAATACTCTTTTCCATAATAATTTAAAATGAATGCTCTTGCGGCGGTGATCCCTTCTTCTGCAATGCGGACAGAGTCTGTACGCATATAAGTGATCAACCCTTCTGTTCCATCATTGCCAAGATCAATCCCTTCATAAAGCCCTTGAGCGATATTCATCGTTTTCGCCGATGAAAACCCATGGTGGCGGCTCGCCTCTTGTTGCAAGGTCGATGTGATAAATGGGGGGACAGGATTTCTTTTTTTCTCTTTTCTTTCAACATGCCGGACAATAAATGGTTGACCTTGGATGCGCGCTAAAATGGCTTCTGCAGATTCTTTATTATTGATGAGCGTCAATTCTTTGCCGGGAACCGCCTCTTTTTCCACCCGTTTTTGATCGACGGAGTAAAGATTTGCTTTAAACGACTTTTCTTCTTCATGGGTTTTTAAAATTGCTCCCAAATTCCAGTATTCAACTGGTTTAAAGGCTTCAATTTCTCGCTCTCTATCGACAACTAGTTTTAGAGCAACAGACTGGACTCTGCCAGCGGATACAAAAGAGTTTTTCCCCCGTTGAATACGGCGGTTTAAGATAGGAGAAATTTTATAGCCGACGATGCGGTCGAGCAGCCTTCTTGCTTGTTGTGCATTCACAAGAGCTTGGTCAATTTCACGCGGCTCTTTTAACGCTTTTAAAACAGCATCTTTGGTAATTGAGTTAAAAGAAACGCGCTTGACATGAGTTTTTGGGGGCAAAATTTGTGTAATATGCCAAGCGATTGCTTCCCCTTCTCTATCGGGGTCAGGAGAGAGATAGACTGTATCGCACTGCTTTGCTGCTTTTTGCAACTTGGCAATCACTTCTTTTTTATCCGGCATAATCGTGTATTTTGGTTCAAAATCATGCTCGATATCGATTCCAAATTCTTTTTCAGGAAGATCGCGGATGTGACCAATTGAAGATTCAATCAAGTAGTCACTACTTAAAAATTTCTTGAGTGTTTTGATTTTTGCAGGAGATTCTACGATGATTAATTTCTTTGCCATTTCTAAAAGTTCTCTACCTTTTTATACATTTTCCCAGGATATTCTTTAATTACTTTTTTTAATACTAAACTCATTAATAAAACATTTAATTTCATTACAGGAAGCTTGGCTTTTGGAGATCGCTTCTTCAATGGAAAATTCCATACTTGGCAACTGATTCAATAATTCTTGTTCTTCTTTTGAAAGAATGGGTTTTAATGCCTTTTCTTTTGATTTTAAAGGATTTAAAGAAATTATACCAGCAAAAGCTTTACAAATATCAAAACTATTTTCCACAAGCTCTGCCTTATGCGTTTTAATTAGAAAATGGTTACCGGCAAAACTTTCGCCTCTTCCCGGGACTGCAAACAATTTTTTCCTTTGAGCGAATGCTTGATTCATAGTAATCATTGCCCCGCTTTTTTCTGGTGCTTCTACTAGTACTGTTCCTAAAGTCATTCCACTGACTAATCGATTGCGCCTTGGAAAATTTTGTCTGTCAGGCGGAGTTAAAAATGCAAATTCTGTGATCACCGCTCCATTTTGAGCAATTGCTTCAGCCAGTTTACTATTTTCTTTTGGATAAATATTCCCAAGCCCAGAGCCGATGATTGCAAGCGTGCGACCGCCTCGCTCTAGTGCACTTTTATGAGCTGCTGTATCGATGCCTCGTGCAAGTCCGCTCACAATAGTAAATCCTTGGCTGCTTAAATCCCCTGAAATTTTTTCTGCCATTTCAAGGCCATAAATGGTCGCATTCCTTGTGCCAACAACAGCTAAACTTAATCCATCTTCTTTTTTTAAGTCGCCAAAGACATAGAGCAAAAGAGGAAAATCCTCAATTTCTAACAGCGCTTCTGGATAATCAGCACTTGTATAGGGAATTATTTTGACTCCATGCTTTTTTGACAAGCGAATCGTTTCTTTCCATCTTTTATCCTCTTGCCATACCTTAAACCCATCGCTGACTTTTTTGCCAAACCCTTTAAGCTCTTCAATGATTTTAGCATCTGTATTTAAGGCGTTTAAGGCAGACCCAAATTGTGTAAGCAATACTTTAATTTTAACGTTTCCAAGATAAGGAATGTGGCTTAAGGCAACTAATGCTTCAACTTCGTCCAAAAATAGTATCTCCTGAAAAATAAAAGACAGTAGACGACTTTGAAAAAAAGCACAAGAATTATTTGATTTTATGCTGTGAGGCGGTGAAATTTTGTGTTTTTAGCGCATCAAAGTATAACAAAAAAAGCAGATACTTTTATTTAAAAGTATCTGCCCCAAATTTTTTTTTCTTTCTGTCTATTTAGAAAGAAACGATAATTGATCCTCTAATTTCTACAACACTTTCTGTAAAGTTTGTCGCATTAGAGAAAGAATTTTTTATGTATCCATGCTTAGCTTTGATGTTCGTTGTATCTTTTGGAGCAAAATCGACTTCTACAATAGAAGCTAATGTTTGTTCTTTTATTTGATCAAAGCTAAAAGAGCTTAAAAGTGTGCTCAAAATTCATTCTCCATCTGTCTTTCAAAAAAAAAGACAGCTTTCAATTTTCATCTTAAAAATTTATTTCAATTTTTAAGGTCTATTTTCTTAAGTATCTACTTTCACTTCATAAAGACCCATTTTATCGTGGTTTCCGAGCTCTCATAATACCTTAAAGTATTACTTTTGATTGCCTTGTGTCACCTCCTCATTGGCTCCAACGTTCCACCGTGTCTTTGCATAAATTCTTACTACACAGTCAACAAATCTATCAGATTTGATGATTTTTTGTGTATCATTAAAAAAAAATAATATCAACCTATGATTTTAGAAGCTTCTCTCTTGCTTCAATATAACGACTTAAAGAAATTTTTTCTTGATTAAGTGATTTTAAGAGTTTCTGAAAGCTTTCATGATTGTTGACCGCCTCTTTCCACTCAGCCCAAGTATTTAGTTCCTCTTGTTTAAGATTGAGCTGTTGCTGCAATGTTGCGATTCTTAATAAGTTGGATGCAAATAATAGCTCGTGAGAACCATTTTCACTGTTTAGTAAAGAGTGTTTTAATGCAAGTGAGTCTGCAAGAGCTTGCTCCAATTTTTGCTCAGCAACTAGCAGGGTAATTAATGAATAATCGGAATAAAAAGGTGCATTTTCAGCCTTCGTGCGATCAATTGCACGCATGGCAAAAGGAATACTTGCAGTCACTTCATTTTCTGTGATTAACTTTTGAGCAATTAACCCATCATATTTAGTGTGAAGCTCTGGCATTGCAGATAAGATATTCTTTAATTTATCCAGGTTTTCTTGCAGAGCTACAGGCTGATTTTCTTTGGCAAAGCGCTGATAATCATTTTCAGCATTGATGAAATTCACTTCAGATTTTATCTTATTGCCAAAGCTTACGCGATAGGCAAGAAAAAAAAGAGAGATGATGACAAAAAAAGCGATCAGAAGAAATCGTCCGTTTGTCGATATCCAATGAATCGTTTGATTTTCTTCTAAAAGATCGGCCAAAGGAATTTTTTGAATAGAATTGTTATTTACATGATTATTTTTCATTATATCGACAGCACGGAAACCCCATCTTTTAAGACGGGGAGGAAGTGCTGCTCCTCTTAATTAAATTAAAACATGAATACATTATAACTTTTAAAAAAATATTGTCAACTAGGCGTTGCAATGAAAAAGTGTACCTTGAATTCTATTCCAGTATTGTGATAGTCTTTCTGTTAGAGCCTGTTTTAAAAATCAAACAAACTTAGGAAAATTCATTTTTTTCTGAGTTTTGCAACTCCTTTAATAACAACATTAAATAAGACAAAATATGAGTTCAGTTACCCTAAATCCTCAACTTCCCCGCCTCATATATACTGAAGACTACTCAGAAAAAAATCCTTCACGAGGTAGAGTTGATAATATCTTTCGACAAAAGGTTACAGCTTTAGAATTTCCTGAAATAAGTAGTCTAGAAACCATTCTTTATTCTGATGATTTAAGTAGAATTGATCTACCTAAAATTTCTCCAGATTTTATTGAGAGAGAGGAACTTCTTTTCCATCTGAAAAAAGATGTTATCCAAGATCAATGGAATATGATGAATTATACAATCGTTAAAATCTTGTATGGAATAGCTGGAATTGGGAAAACTGACCTTGCCGTAGCGTTTGGGCATAAAAACAGAAACTGTTTTTCATTAATTTGGTTTATTCCCTGTGGGGCGAGGGGTCTTTATGAAAAAAGTTATAGGGAACTTGCAGAGGTTCTTAATATCTCCCATCAAAACAAATCGATCTCAGATCTTGTCGCGGAAGTGCATGCGATTCTAGAAAATGATGTAGATAGAAAGAAGCCGTGGCTACTTATTTTTGATAATGTTTGCGAAATGCAGAAAATAGATCGGCTTCCTCAATTTGGAGGTTGCATCCTCATGACAACCCAACATCTAACTATTTGGAATAATCAAAATGATTACATGGAAATTCCTCCTTTTTGTTATCAGGAGGCCGAAAAGCTTTTGAAACAGATTGGGAATTCAAAAGCAAGTGATCAGATGAAGACACTAATAGATGAGCTAGGTGGATATCCCATCCTTATAAATGCAGCTGGAAGATCAATCGGAAGCTACGAAAGTTTAGATGAATATTTAAGCCTTATAAGGTCTCAAGAGGCTTCTTTTTGGAATATCAAACAAGCTACCCGTTATCCCAAAGTAATAGGTCCCGTTTTTTATTTGCTTTTCGAGCAAATAAAAAAGAAGAGTCCCTTAGCTTTCGAATTTTTAGAACTCTTAGCTTTTCTTAATCCCGATTATATTTCTGTTGATTTCTTTGAATTTTGGCTTAATGAAAAAAATGCAACCGTTCAAAAAAATAACATCCTTAAAACGCTTACCGGCCAAGGAATGATCCGTTTTGATGAAGTAAAAAAGACATTCTCTATTCATCGTCTGCAACAACAAGTAATACAGGCAAGCAGCAAAGAAGAAAAGTACAACGAAGTGATCGCTTACCTAGCTAAGTGGTCAAAGGGTTTCAGTGTGGATGAACCTAATACTTCTAAGATTGGGATTGAATGTTTTTTGCAAATCGGCAGAAGAAGTGACGATCCATTTTGGAGGAAAAATATAGACCATAGAAATCGAGTGCAAATCCTTTCTGTATGCGAAAGTTGGATGGGAAAAATAATAGGGAATGAAATATTAGCATTAGATATTCAATTAAAAGAGAGAGCCATCCAAGATGAATCAAAAACCGAAACTGTAAATGAAGGTCCCCAAGTTGAATCAACTAGAGAAAAACTAATCAAATTGAACAATAACGCCAATGGATGGCCTTCAGGGCTGACTATTATGTTTGGTGGTGCCTTCGTTCTTGCTACCTTGGCAGCTAGCTACTTTTATTCGAAATCGAAAGAATAAGAGGGGTGATTATAGAGTATTGAAAAAAAATCTTCACATGTTATACAGGAGTGGATTCAAAAATTAACTAACATAAAGGAGAATCTTATGGATCCAGCCCCAATGCCATCCATTCGTCAATTTCTTCCAAATCCTGAAACCCCTTGGTTAGTTAGCCCACAAGTTTTTCAAAAAATCCAAGCTACAGGCATCACAAATGGGTATAAAAAATGTCCCATCACTTCCAACGATCCTGAATGGGCTTTCATCCTCCGTTATTTCGAATGGAAAAAACCGACCAACCGCTGCATTAGAGCTGTTCATTGCATCCATTCTCCGAATGCAACTCAAAATTTCCAATCCAACATTCCAACAAGCGAAAAGCCCTGCTTTTTCCCCAAAGTGGCAACAAGAGGAGGATTTCCATCTCAGACAAAGGGTGAACCAGCGCTGGAAAGCGATGATTGATCCCTATTCCCCAGTCACGATTCCAGGAGCAAACAGCAGAAAGGACAGCTATGCACATACCAATGATCGAAAAAATTAAGAGCTGGCTTGTGGATGGGAAAATCTTACCTAAATCCAAGCTTCGTGAAGCGATCGGATATTTTTGCGGTTTGATTCCATACATGAAGAACTACACTCAGCACGCTTTTTCTAGAATTGACAACAATATTGCAGAAAGAGCTGTCAGATAATTCTGGGGTGCAATTCACCTACAATTGCTGAGCGGGAATGACTCTGAAAAAAAACTTGCGAAAAAATCTATTAATAAATACTTTATGTATTTATGTTTTAGCTTATCCTTCGATATCCCTTTGATTTTCAAGGATGATTCGATTATTAAGAGCCTGTTTTCAAATTGAAGCGGTCTCTGGAATCTTAGTGAAAGCTCTCGCGGATGGAAAATCGCAGCCAGGTCCATATTTTAATATTGACCTGGCTGCGATTTATCCATCCCCGAGGCTTTGACGAGGGTCCAGAGGCCACTTGAATTTGAAAACAGGCTCTAAGGACTGATGTAAGTGTGGGAGTCAAGGGAATTCGAAAAAAGCAGTTAGCGCGGCTTCGGCTGCTATGTTTTCTTCCGCATGTATGAAGTGATTGTGTGCATTAGAAGCAGAAGCTGGATTGTTCGTCAAAAAGTTTATTTTTCTAAACCAACAATACTATATGAATCTAAACGATCTAAAAATTCTTGTCTCAAGAGGGGAAGATAGTTATCACCAATTTAAAGAAGATCTTCGTAATCATGACTCTTTAGCTGCAGAAATGGTTGCTTTTTCTAATTCTCAAGGAGGTCAAATTTTCATTGGTGTCTCAAATACAGGAAATTTAACAGGTCTTGCTAGGAAGGATGTGGATAGGATCAACCAGCTCATCAGCAATTGTGCTAGCCAACATGTAAAAGGTCCTATTGTCGTTCACACTGAGAATATTTCTATAGAGCATGATCTCGTCGTAATTCTATTGACAGTCCCTGAAGGAATTGATAAGCCCTATTTTGATAATCAAGGCGTTATCTGGTTAAAAAGTGGTTCAGATAAAAGAAAAATTCAGTCTAAAGAGGAACTAAGACGTCTTTTCCAAGAAGTAGATCTTCTTCACGCAGATGAAGTTCCCACGCGAGCTGGGATTGAAACTATAAATGTGAGCCATCTTTCAAAGTTTCTAGAGGACATCTATCGCGAAGTTCTGCCCGATTCAAATGAGGAAAGGGTGAAGCTTCTCGAAAATATGAATTTGGCTAGCTGCCATCGTTTAAATTTAGCAGGGCTTCTTTTGTTTGCCGACAAACCGCAGCTTTATAAGCCAGAATTTGTTCTTAAGGCTGTTAGCTTTGCCGGAGTGAACATAGCAGATAGTTACTTAGATAGCGAAGACTTTGAGGGGTCTCTTCCTTTCATTTTTCAGGGTGCTTTAGCATTTATTATGCGTAATCTTCGTAAAGTTCAAAGACAAAAAGGTGTTAACACTACGGGAGAACCAGAAATTCCCCAGATTGTATTCGAAGAACTTTTGGTGAACTCTCTCATTCATCGCGATTACTTTGTAAGTGCACCAATCAGATTGTTCATTTTTGAAAATAGGATAGAAATCATCAGCCCAGGCAATTTACCTGATCATCTCACCATTGAAAAAATCTGTGCGGGAAATTCTATTCAGCGTAATCCTATTTTAGCCTCATTTGCTGCAAAAGGCTTACTTCCCTATCGAGGACTTGGGACAGGAATTAGACGTGCTTTGCAAGATTGGCCTCAAATCCAATTCATTGATGATCGCAATGGTTGTCTTTTCACTTCTCTTGTAGAACGAACAATCATCGGCTCTCTTCGCAAAAAAGAGATTTTAGAGAGGCATGACCCTATAAATGACCCTATAAATGACCCTATAAATATCCCTTTATCTGAGCTACAAGCCCAGATATTAAAGATCGTGAAGGAAAATCCTTCGATTGCTTATGAAGACATAGCTGTAAAATTGGAAAAAGGCAGAAGCACTATCAAAAGAAATATTCAACAGCTTAAATCTTTAGGAGTTTTGCAACGCTTAGGATCTAAGAAAAAGGGGGTGTGGATAATTGTAAAACGATAAGATGAGAAGTGAATAGGTAAGATTTCAAACAAAAAATTCTTAAAAACTAAATCCACTTTACAAAGAATGTTGAAAAATTTTTCTTTACATGTTATACTTGAGTGGAATCAAAAATTAACTAACATAAAGGAGAATCTTATGGATCCAGCTTCAATGCCACCCATTCGTCAATTTCTTCCAAATCCTGAAACCCCGTGGTTAGTCAGCCCACAAGTCTTTCAAAGAATCCAAGCTACAGGCATCACAAATGGGTATAAAAAATGTCCTATAACTTCCAATGATCCTGAATGGGCCTTCATTCTTCGTTATTTTGAATGGAAAAAACCGACTAACCGCTGCATTAGAGCTGTTCACTGCATCCATTCTCCGAATGCAACTCAAAATTTCCAATCCAACATTCCAACAATAGACCAACAAGCGAAAAGCCCCGCTTTTTCCCCAAAGTGGCAACAAGAGGAGGATGTCCACCTCAGACAAAAGGTGAACCGACGCTGGAAGGCGATGACTGATCCCTACTCTCCAGTTACAGTTCCAGGAGGAAACAGCAGAAAGGACAGCTATGCACATACCAAAATTCTTCCCCTTTGGCATGGCACTAAAGCTGCGGTCTGCCACTCCATCTGCCAAACAGGCTTTACTTTTTTTGGCAAACATCAACTTCTTCAAGAGGGGAAAAAAGATGAGAATAACACAGATACAGGTTATTTTGGCGCTGGGATTTACTTCACAAACTCTGCTCGCTATGCTGCCGAAGTCTATAGCGATGGAAATCTCCTCCTCGCTTGGGTCTCCATGCGAGAGCCCTATCCGGTAGTCGCTAACGCTCCTAACCTTTACCCAGATAAACCAAAAGATATGAAAAAACTCGAAGGATTAGGTGCTTACCAAAATTATAATGCGCACCATATCCCGATTGTCTCTGTTAAACCTGATAATCCGAGCTGCTCGATCTACTATCCTTGTAGCCAAACAGAACAGCCCCAATGCGATGAAATTGTCGTTTTCCAGCCATCCCAAACACTTGCCAGATTCTGGATAGAGGTTGAAATCGAGCTTCCAAAGTCCCTAGAAGTCCAACTGACGATTGGTGCCTTCCTCCAAAAAGTTCTAGACCTCTTAGAAGCCCAAGCGATTCAGCAAGACATAGGGCTAACCAAAGCTCTTGAAGACAAAGCTAAGCTTCTCATAGTCCTCGACCCCAACAAGACCATTCCAGATCAAGATGCAGAATTTTGCCGCTGGGCCATGCAACTCTTGGATTCAGCAGGAAAAGTGAGAACCTTTGTCTCTAAACAGTTGCTTATTCCCCAAATCCCATTTTCTTCTCCAGCTCCTCAAGTTATTCCCAAACCCATCATTCAACCTATTCTTCCAAAAGTCCCTCAAGTGCCTGCAATAGCTTTTGACAAAGCCAAATGGAATACTTACTTTGGCGATATAGGCGAAGAACCTCCACTCCCTGCTGATATTCATCAGATTCTCTCGGGTCCTTGCCCCTTCTGGCCAGACAAAAAAGTTCAAGACACTCATCTACTCGCGTTAATCCCAAAAACCGTCAATGGCCAGCTTCTCAATCTTGCGAACCTAGCACATTGGATCCGAGGACCCAAGCAGGGCTGGGCCGCAAAGTTTAGTTCTTGGTGCCCAGGAGGCAACGAAAATCTCCCCGTTGCGAGCTCCTATTGGGTCCTGATGACCAAGGATGTTCTTGAAGGGACTCGATGGAAGTCCTACGGAGAGCAGACAGAGATTGTTTCTAAGTTTGCTCAAAAAGTTAGTGTTCCTTACCAGCCTCCCAAGCTTCTTGAAGCTGCTGTGTGTATCCTTACAGAGTATGTGAGCAGCGGTATGCGCATTTACAGCGATAATCCTCTGACTTACACAAGATGTGATGAGAAATATGAAAATGGACCCTATCAGATGGTTTTAGGCAACTTTGGTGCTGGCGGTCTTGATGTCTACTACAACAACTTTGGCTTCGTCATCGACCACTACGGCCTGTCTTGCCTTCGGCGGCTCTAATTCCCCGTCAAATTTAAATTTTCAAAGGGAAAGTGGGCGATTAGCTCTTTTTCTGTTCTTGGAAAGGATGTGAAAAAGAGGGGGCTTGCGATGAAGAGGAATTTTTTTCTTGCTCGGCTGATCGCTACATTGAATCTGCGGAAATCTTTCAAAAATGGACTGTGGAGGCTATTTTGATCAGATGCTGTGGCTGAGAAGAGGACGATGTCAAATTCTTGTCCTTGCATGCGCTCTACCGTATCGATTTTTGGGTATCTGATGGAAAGGGGGAGGGTCTCTTTCAAGGCGTTGAGGATGGTGTTGTTTTGGAGGCGGTGTGGGGAAATAATCCCGATCTCTTCGATTGGAAAAGAGTAGTCAAGGATGAGCCTCTTGACTGCCTGGGCTATAAAGAGAGCCTCTTCGATGGAAGATTGAAGGTTTCCTTCATGCTCTACAGGCACAACAACAACTGGTTTAGAAGGGTCGAGATAGGTGTCGATTGAGTCGGAAAAGAGAGGAAAATTTGGCAGTTCTAGTTTTTGATCTCCTGCAGCGCTTTTGAGTTTTTCATCATACCAGTGATGGCTGACAAATTGACAAATCTGTTCATTCATGCGGTAGGTTTCATTCAGCTGACAATAGTTTTGCGGGGGAAAACGAGAGATCAGCTCTTCTAAGATGGAGCGTGCCGGGATATTTGCTGTCACAATAGGGGGGAGCTGCTGAGTATCTCCATAAAAGAGAGCGTTGCCTTTGCCAAATACGAGGCTTAAGCAGGCATAAGAGGGAAGAACCTGCGATGCTTCGTCAAAAATGACCCAGTCGAACAGGCGAGGGAACTGTTTGTCTTCGAGGAGTTGATAGATGCCAAATCCTGTGGCGCCGAGAATAAAGCTTTTGTTTTCGAAAAGCGGTTTTGCCTCTTGCAATTGTTTGACGCCTTCTTTTTCGTCGTCAAAGCGTCCATATTTCCATATGGGGATTTTTTCTATGATACCCGGAAAGCTTACGACTTTGAGTAAAATTTGATCGATAGCGTGGTGTGTGAGGGCAGTGACAAGAATTTTGATCGGCCGATGGCTAGACTGTGCACGGGCGATCAGTGCGATTAATGTCCAGACAAGAAGATGTGTTTTGCCAGTTCCAGGAGGTCCTTCAATAAGGCCGATGTTATTTTCAAAGGGGAGGAGAAGCGCCTGCTTTTGCATCGCATTCAGATTAGCTCTCTCCACAATTTCTTCAGGGATTTTGCCATTTGCAACAGTCCCTGATTGCTGGCCGTGGAACATCTTGATGAGTTCAGGTCTAAATTTTTTGTCTTTTAATCGATGTAAAACATTTTCAATTTTGGGTGTATTCCAATCTGTTGCAGACTCATCTAAAGCGTATTTTTGGTTTTTGCTAAGAGCTATTTTGCGAGATAAAGAGCGAACTGAAAGAGTTCCATCTTCTGGAGAATAGGAGGTGAGGATGACAGAAAAGCCCTCTTGAATATTTGTGCTATTCACGAGGGATAGTTTAAGATAGTCGCCTACCCGAAATTTGGCAATGGGCGCTTTTGGATCAGTTGAGAACAGGTAGCACATCTCTGAAGTGATGCCAAGAAAAGTTAAGGGGCCGATTGTGCGAAATTGTTCTACGCGTGTCGCCAAAGCATTTTTTTGAAACAGTAATGTAGCAAGGGTGCGCTCTTCCGATTCCTGGCGTTGCATGAATAAGAACATATCGATAAGACCAGTTGGAGGAGGTAGAGCTTGAGAGCGGTTTACTTTTACATGAGAGCGACACCAGCTCCAAATCTGTTTGTATAGTTCAGGAGAAAGATCCGGATCGGTGTGATATAGGCTTTTTGGGGCTGCTGGATTCTCTATAAGACCGAGGCACCTCGCCACCTGGGTCGCAGTGAGATGCCCGTCAACTGGCCAGGTAAAATGTTTTTTGAGGAAAGAGTGCAGCTTTGGCCAATCATCAAGATCAGGGGGAAAGTCAATCGACTCAGGCTCTTTGACGACAATCGCGCCTTGATCAGGGGTAGGTTCTGTTTTTAGTAGATGTTCTTGATAGCAGTAAGAAAAGTAGCGGCAGGAGGTGCAACTAGATTCTAAAGAATATTGGTCGAAAGATTTCAGGGAGTCGGCTTGCCATTTGGCGATGAGATGGGGAATCCAACTGATATAGTGAAGCAGAGAAAAAGGGGTTCGTTTTTGTTCAAGTCCACTGCGGTGAACAAGACCTGCGCAAGGAGAAATTTTCAGAGAGGCGTTCTGTAAAATAGATTGGAGCAGATAGACGTAGAAGGCGAGTCGCCATTTTCTAGCATAGGTAAAGTTCTCTTGGTCTTTGATATCCCATACCTCAAGGCATACTTGCGATGGGGCTTCATATTTCAAGTAGATGAGATCGGGGCGTCCGCTCATCAAGAAGGGATGGTTGACTGTGAGCTTTGTGTGCGCTAAAAATAGAGAGGTTTTGCTCGCTAGCACCTCGTCAATTGCCTGTTGCAATGTAAATGTTGCTGTTTCGAAGCGTAAATTGGGCAATGTTTTGAGTACCTCCTTTTTGAAATCGCTTTTCTGCCAAGCTGTTTGAAATCTTGGGTGGGGGCTGATCGTAAAACGAACGCGTTGGAAATGAGCCAAGCGCGGACAATTTTTTAGCGCGACATAATCTTGGAGTTGACTTGCAGTCAACCCATGATCTTCGCAAGGGACCGTGGGAAATGTAACCATTCCCCACGCCTTTTTTTCCTCTTCAAAGGACCAGGGCTTGCCTTTCAGGGGAATTTCTTTTGTGGGGGCCTTGACAAGATCTGGAGGAGACTCCGGCATTGCTGTTTTCTGGATCCTTTCAAAATGGTTAAGCACTCTTGGATCGAGTAGGGCAGAACAGATCTCCTTTTTTTGGAGCTCTTTTGGCAATGAAAAGAGCCAGCTGTTCCAAGAGAATGCTTGTCTTAAGAGAAGCAGATGGGCAGCTACCCACTCTTGAAATGAGGAGGGGGAAATGGGGAGGTTGAGGGTTGCAAATGAGATCCACTCATTGCTTTCAATGCCAAGCTCATCATAAGAGATGGATAGCCCTTCGATTTTGTTAGACAATTGCTTTTTGATCTCGTGGTAAAGGATGAAATTTCCAACTGTCCCTAAAAACGTCTCATAGCGAAAGGCGCCACTTTCCAAGCGATGCACATAGAGGCCATTTAAACCGGGCTTTTGAGGGGGGCGATTAACATTCTCTAGCAAACGTGTTGTGCGCGTCAAAAGACCTTCTGGTTTTCGCTCGTTCAACAAAATGGATTTTATCATCTGAGCGATTTCAAAAGAGACTGGGATCCCTAAGCCACACCAACTAATCTCCTTTCCATTCGGCAGATTTGATTGTTCGACATGGACTTCTCGTGCTCCTTTTTTTTCCTCGATCTGGAGCAACTTTAATCCTCTTCCAGTGAGTTGGAAAATATCGCCGATCTCTAGCTGTTTGATGGCAAATAGGGGCAGCGTCGCAATCACCTCTTTTTTTAAAATCACATCATATTCTTGGTCTTGCGGGGGAAAGTTGCTCCACACCTCATATTTTTGCAAAGCGATTTTGTATCGCCATCCGCCGGCAAATAGCTCTGATGTTTCCATTGGTTGTAGCCAATTCTTGGCTGCCATCTCTTCTATCATCTGAGGCAGTTCAGCTTCGTTAAAGAGCGCATCTAATGAATTGTGGGAGATCGTTTTTTTTGCATAGAGACATGATAAAATTTGCTGAAAGAGGACGCTGTAGTGCTTTATTTGTGGCCGTTTTTCTACCTTATTTTCTTTTGCGAGCTCAAATAGAGCAAGAAATCGAAGCAGCTGTTTTTCTGCTTCGGAGCCATAGCAAACGCCCCAAAATTTCAGCAAGCTCTCTCTTCTGTTTCCCCGCCCGATGCGCTGTAAAAAGGCCATCGTAGAGGGGGGTGGTCCTATGAGAACAACTCCATCGATATCTCCGATGTCAATGCCCATCTCTAGTGTGCTTGTGGCAATGCAGAGGCACTGTTTTCGGTTACGGAAGGCAGATTCAATGGCACGCCGCTCTTTGGTAGAAAGATTGGAGTAATGAAGCAAGACATTGTTAGAAAAGCTCCCTTCTGAGTTTAAGATGTCAAATACTTGTTCACACTTGTTGCGGCTGTTTGCAAATACCAGCAGTTTTTTTCGCTTTGAGCGGGATAAGAGATCGTTAAAAAAGAGCACCAGCTCCTGCCGCTCATTTACAATGTGTACAAAGTGGGCTTCTAGTTTTCGGGCTGCTAGTTGTTGATAGTAAAATACATTGTTCAGGCGAAAAAAGAGGGCGATCTCCTCTGGATATGAAATGGTTGCCGAAAGGGCTAATGTTTGCAGATTTTCTTTCGATAGCACTTCAAGGCGCCTTTTGAGATAGGAGAGTTGTGAGCCGCGCTCTGTCTGAAAAAAGGTGTGCACTTCATCGATGATCAGGATGCGAATATGTTTTAAAAAATAGCGATTCTCAGGATTTTGACTGCCGAGAAGGACATCTAGCGATTCAGGGGTGAGGATTAACAGGTGGGGCTTTGCATCTCTTAGCGTTTTTCCATCTCCCGTACGGATGCCAGCTCTTAACCCTAGCTGCTGATACAAAGGCTGAATCCTTCGATGCATATCTAGAGCCAACGCGCGCGTTGGGACGATATAGAGGATGGTGAAATGGCCCTGATGGGTCATTAGGCACTCTGTTGCAGGGGCGAGTATCGCCTCTGTTTTCCCAAGCCCAGTACCTGCTTGGAGGATCACATCTCTTTTTTCAAGAATCGGCTGGATCAGCGCCTTTTGTGCAGCCATTAAGGAGGCAAATCTTCCAAAAAAGACGCGATAGGTGTTAGGAAGCTGCTCTAACACTGATAACGTCGAGCTGATTGATAAGTGCTTTTAGTTTGAGTCTCATCTCCTGGCTGTTAAGCTTTTCGAGAAGAGCTCTCATCTGTTGTTTGATTTCTAAATATTTATCTGAAAAGTTGATCTGGTAAGCCTCTGCATAGAGGTTGATGAGGCGATCTTGAAGAGCTTCTGAGTGGGCTGAAGAGAAATCTTGCAGTCGGACGATCTGTAAATCCTCCCAGGCTTCGGCGTAATTTTCAGGAAACTTTGACGTTTCACCCCCATACTCTTCAGAGCGCACTTTATCGAAGAAAGAGTCTGTAAAAGCGAACACGGGGTATACAAAGCCACTATGTTGGAAAAATTGGTTGAGAATTTCATAGCTCTTGACCCGACTGCTAAGACGCATCGCGGCAATCGACTCTGCTTCGTCAAAAAAGAGCACAAGGCCCTTGTAACCCATTCCATTGAGGAGCTTGCCAAGCGAGTGCACCGTTTGGATGTAGGGAGCATTTTTTCGCAAGGTTAGAGACTGCACTTTTGTCTTCAAAATGCGTTTCAGATCGGCGGCTGGCAGATTATGGCCAAGCAATGCCTGTTCCAAATAATGATTATCATTTTTAGCCATGGCCTGCAAAATTACCCGAAAACGATTAGGCATCTCGTCTGGCACATTTAACGCACATTTTTTCCACGCCTCGACAAATGACTCTCCAGTTGGCAAAGAGAGGTTTTTCATTAAAGATCGGTATACAGTTGAAAATTGATAGAATGGAACTTCTCTTACATCTAGCTGACATAGGCTTGTCGCATACCCACAAGAGAGTGCTTTTCGCTGCAAATAAGTCAGGCTATGCGATTTGCCCTGCCCATACGACCCACAAATGCACAAATGGCCTGACCGGCCCATCTCTTGGGCTTGAAGCCCCTTTGAAAAAGAGTTTGTGAGAGGCTCCTCCTCGATTGTTAAACGATCCACTGCGACTGGATCGGAGAGACCGGCTCTCAAGCGTTCAACTGCTCGTCGCAAAAGAAAAAGTTCCATTTTACATATCCCAAGCAGGCTCAAGCTGCCTTGTCTTTTCTAATTCCATCTCTTTATGGCTGATGAGAAGATTTTCAGTGAGATTGAAATCCTGCTCGGCATGTCCCTGTTCTGCCATATCGAGGAAACGGATGATCTGCTTGATGAATAGGCGTACCTCACTCAAAATCCCCATTTCTTCTTGTTTACTACAAATATCTGCAATTCGCTCTTCAGAGACGATCTCTTGAGCTTCCCAGCGATAGGAAATCTCATGGATTTTTCGTAAACAAACGCCAAGATCGATTAACTCTTGCCGCTTGAGTGGTGTTTTATGCAGATCGATAATCGTGCCGCGGTAGTTCAGCGCTTCAGAATCTCCAACTGAGCGGATGCGGCTCCAGAGAGCATCGTAGGCTTTAAACCCTTTTTCCGATAAAAGCACATCGGGGATGAGAGAGAAGAAAAGCTCCAAGTATTCAGAATGTTCAGTGTTATCCATCAACAATCGAATGTTCTCATAGGCAGCGCTGCGGATGGAGGCTCCTTGTGCAAGCACTGTCTCAAGCTCATCTAAGAGTAGAATCAATCCTTTATGGCCTGTGAGCTGCAAAAAGGAGATCAGAGACTGCAAAAATGTTTTGCTATTTGACTTATTCAGCACCTCGAAGATCTGAAATCTCTTCAACTCTTTTTTGGGGACCTTTTTTCCCTCTAACCATTGATACAGAAGCTCTTGAGAGTGAGCAGTCTCTTCTGGCAGCTCATTTTCAGCAGGCGTTTTTTGCAGTTCCATCAAGGCATTGACAAAATTAATGTCCAATTTTTGAAGATCTGCTCTGCAATCCTTTTGCCGTTCTATCCACTGTTTTACAAGCGCTCGGATTCCAACTCCCTCAAATCGCCCTTGCAGCCTCAACACAACCTCTTGGTAGACAACCTCAAACTTGTGGATCGGGATATCGCGCGTTAAAACGACAAAAGAAGAGGCAAACTGTTTCTGCAGAGCTAATTGTCGAATGACCGACATAAAATGGGTCTTCCCATCTCCATAGTCCCCATTGATAAAGCGTACTTTGCTGCCCCCTTGCTCGATAAATCCATCTAGATCTTCTTCGATAAAACGCAACCAGTTTTGGCGCCCCACAGTGAAAAAGGGGACGTAGTCAGTGGGAACAAGCCCTTTCCTGAGACTCTCTATGATCGTTCTTGCTTGAAATGGCTTTAGCTGTTCAATATCCTCTTTTGTGATCATGACTTAAACCTTTGCAAAGGAAGCGTGGGTAATTTGCTGTTTTTCTCCCAATTGGTCGATGAGCCAAAGTGCCTTGATTCTTCCAGGAGCTAAGCGAATGCGATACCCTCCTTTCGTAGAAGAGGCTCCTGAAGTAGAAAAGCGCCAGATATCGACGGCAAACTGCTCGACGCTATACCCTCTAAACTTGGCCTTGTCCATGTTTTGCAAAAATGCTTTGCTCTGTAGCGACCAGACATAGTCAGTGTACAACTGGCAAATTGGAACTGAGCTTCCAATGCTCTGCTTTTCTTTTTTGACGATCTCTTCATAACAGGTGAATAAGGAGTCAATGAAAACTCTCGGATCAAAAGCAGAGTCGTATAATTTTCGTTTAAGGTTTAGTGCAAGGGACACAATGCGCTTTGGATCAAACGATTTGAAAGAGCGATCATTGAGTTTTGTTTGTCTTTTAGTAAAGTCAACCTCGCCCTCAATTCCCTCCAGTACAAAGAATTTAGGTATGTCGACTCGCATCGGAAGCCCCACTTTCTCTGCCGCTTGCATCAAACCATTCTTAAATTCTGCTCTATACTGTTCAATCTGCTCATCTGCATAAGCTTGCAACTGAGAGAAAACAGAAGCGCAGCTTCCAAGGCCAGTCTCCTCCAACACGTCGCGGCTCTCTTTGCTCTTGAGTAGCTCATCTAGTTTAAAAAAGTCATTTTTCTCAATGCACTGAATACAATTTTTGACAAAATCGGACCTTTTCTGCCGCTGATTCAACTCCAGCTGAAATGGCTTCACGATCTCTCCAAGACATAGCTTGGCATCTTCTAGATTTGTTGATTGTTCTTTCATCTTGATTTACTCCCTGATGTTGATGCCAAAGTATAATAAACAGGAAAATATTGTTCAATAAAAATTTTTACCACCATGAAAGATTCAAAGTCTTTCCAAAACGACGCAAGCGTGGAATGAGTGCGACTTCTGTTCCATTGAAAATCGGTAGAAAACAGAGGATGAAAGAGCCGCACGTCGAAGGTCTAGCTAACTACGACGGCAACGAGTGAATGGCTAAAAAGCCGCAATCAAAAACCTGTTTTTTAAATTCTTGTCCAGATGGGTTTATTTCCCGACAAATCAGACGTGAAAAATTTTTGCTTTTCTTAATAACAGAAAAATTTATTTATCTCATTCCTATAAAAATCAGTAGTTTATGATAGCTGTGCAGTTTTTTTATGCATAGTACTGCACAGTAAAATGCATAGCTGTGCTATTATAACGCCATTATGATTGAGCAGCTACTAGCCCAGAATGAAGGCAAAACAATTGAGTTCAAGGAATCAACACGTTCTTTGGGCGGTATTATGAAGACCGTAGTCGCCTTCGCAAACAGTGCTGGCGGTACGATTATCATTGGGGTAAAAGATAAGACCAAAGTTCTTGTGGGCCTCCCTGAAATCCTATCCGAGGAGGAGCGGCTGGCCAATGTGATTACAGATAGCATCTTCCCTCTTTTGACCCCTGATATAGAAGTTCAATCGATTCGCGGCAAAGAGTTGTTAATCATCCGCGTGTCTCACAGTATAGGTCCTTATTATTTGAAATCAGAAGGGCCCGAACGGGGCGTTTATGTGCGCTTTGGATCTACAAATCGCTCAGTTGATGCTGAGTGCTCAATTCGTTACGTCTCTTAGCTAAGAAGGTTACCTATGATGAACTTCCTCATCCGGAAGGGCGTTTAGATTCAGAAGTTATGAAAAATGTTTTTGAGTGGGTTGGAAAAAGACCGACAGCATAGGTTCTTGAAAATCTGGGTGTCGAGACCTCACGAAGTGGCAAGAAATACCCGAGCAACGGAGGTATTCTCCTATTCGGAGTCAACCGTTTAAAGCTCTTTCCCGATTCGCAGGTCAGATGTGCTCGTTTTGCTGGATCGACTAGAGAGAAAATTTTAGATCAAATTGACATAGGTTCTCCCCTTCCTCTTGCAGCAGATCTTGTCATTGCTTTCATTGAACGAAACATCTCGAAAGAAGGCTATATTGGTCGTATGCAACGTATAGATACTTTACAATATCCTTCCGAAGCAATCCGGGAAGCTGCGATTAATGCCCTGCTTTTCTTAAGCCCAGCTTTGTACAAAGCCGAGATTATGCTAGTAAAGAATTTTCTACTATTTTAAAGTTGGAAACGGGTAAAATCTGCCGATTTCATTATTGTGACATCGCGTATAAGTGCTTCACGTTATACTTTGAGCGTGTCCAACCCAATTTTAAGGCTATAAATATTATTCTTTTATTTATTTTGAAAGGAGATCGTGATGGATTCAGCTAATTTTAATTCGACGACTATGGATGCTTTTAATGATGTTTTTCCACAGGTTGTTTCTCATTTAAATCCCAGAGAGCATTGCCACACAGCTAGAGTGTGTAAAAGACTTAATGCTCTCATCAAGCAGCTGTGGCAACGACAAGAACATGACACGCAAAAAAATCGCATATGGATAACTGAACTTTATTTAAAAATGGAGGATCCAAAGGACAAGCTGGAAATGATGAAATCAAACTTGACACAACTTATTATATCCGAGTGGTATCAGAGGGTGACTATGCCACAAAATGATGCAGGGATTCAACTTATCGCTGAGCTAGGAAAAGAAGGATTGATAAAGCAATTTTCATTGAAAATCAAGCCGGCGGTTGGTCAAGTTATCGATCGGCATCAAAAGGAACTTCTCTTTAAATCTAGAGAGGCAACTCTTCAAAGTTTTATTAAGTATTTTTCATTAGCACAAATCAAGATGTTTATAGAATGGCAAAACGATCCTCTTATCCGTTCTGTACTTCAAAAAGCGATAAAAGCTGATCAACTCTCTTTTGCCATAGCAGAAAAAATGTCTGAATTAGGCAACCAGATAGCTCAAGAATTTGATGCTCAGAAAAAATTAGTCACCTCCCATACTGAAGACAAGCTGATACAAGAACTGCCTATTCCAAAAAAAAATAAAAGAGATGACCAACTGAGTAATATAAATATTCTTGAACGGCAAGAAGATACAATAGAAAATCGGATATGGTGTATTGGATTGCTGTGCGAAGAAACAGAATATCTGTCAAGTCAGATAGAAATTTTTAAAAAGCAGATCATAGCATTAGAGAAAAATAATGAATTAAATGCTTTTCCTGTTGGCAAAATCAAACAGTCATTTGACCAAGTATTCAATAATAAGTTCGACCTCATTCACTCTACTTTCAAAGAGAGCATAATTGAACAACTCAGTCAGACCCTTTCGATCACAGAAATTAAACAACTGATCTCATTATATGGAGACTGCCTTGGGCTTTCAGTAATCAACATTCAACCACAAATTGTCGAAGAAATTGCAATAGCTAATCAAAAGTATATGGAAGACTTGCTGGGAGAAATATATATAGAATTGGGACAGAGAGGAGACGACGCTATTCACAATATTTTTCCTGACTCCGACAGTTTGAGTGACTAAGTAATTGATAGTCAATGATCTTCTGTTTTTGCAGAGCACTACATCTTGGACAAAGGAGAGCTAAGGAATAGTAGTATTTATCTGGAGGTTATTGATGTTATAAGGAGAGCATTGTTGTCCTTTTTCCACACGTGGTTCCAGAGGCCACTTGAATTTGAAAACAGGCTCTAAGAAAATAAAAATTATTACCGTTAAGGAGTATAAAATGAATCCAGTAGGTTCTGTTCCATTTCAGATGTTGTCTCCCTTAGTTAAAAAAGATGGGCCCCCAATTTCCTTTATTTGTCCAATCACGCAGGATGTGATGAGGAATCCTGTCATCGATCCGCATGGGCATACATTTGAGGAGACTGCCATCAGGCAGTGGCTTAAAACCAAAACAACATGCCCCATGAGTCATCAACCGATAACCCCTGCTGAACT
>Ga0207006_1066_pt1 | contig 23475 bp, 2 predicted proteins | sample Alteio_BWMinCont_84_FD_153497 | JGI IMG/M metagenome (GOLD analysis project Ga0207006, IMG submission 153497) | Enriched cells from forest soil in Barre Woods Harvard Forest LTER site, Petersham, Massachusetts, United States -... | ecosystem: Environmental > Terrestrial > Soil > Temperate forest >...
GGCGCGGATATGGCTGTCAATTATCTTCCATTGACTCAAAAGAAGCCTATGCAGGTTTATGCTCCTCTTGAACAATCCGAAAATAAAATTGCAGTCCAGACAACTGCTAAAACAGCTGTTCTGCCTGAAGATAATCCAAGCATCAGCATCAGCGCTCCAGGTGAATCTTCCACGGGCGGTTATATCGGCCGCCGCATCCATGATGAAATCGGCCAGGCCATAACTAATTGGACTTTCGGCAAGGCACATCTTGGCCAGAATAAATTAAAAACGGGTCTTTATCCAAAGACCGACTTAAACCATATTAAGTCCGAAGAATTGTCAGCATTTATTAAACATGCGCCTTTAGCGCTTTTACCATTTGACGGAGTAGGGTTGAGCAAGGACCCCAGGATCATCGCCCTGTTATCAATGACCAAGGAAGGCAAGATATTTATCGCCGGGCCGGAAATCAAAGAAATCTTCCACAAAGGGCATCAAGGATGGGGGACGATCATTTATATGGATGGGTCCAAAATGCCTGAAGTGGCCTTGGGCCTGGATGATTTTGACACAGTCAGCAATCTTTTTGACATGGACAACTTGACCGTTAAAACTCCGGCTGGTGATGTAGTGGAACTCAACGGCGATACCATGATCAAGGTCGATCAAAATAACCAGGTCATTGCTGTTTTAGACCCCGGCTTAAAGGCCATGGAAGCCCGGCTGGAGGATTTAAAGGCTGACGCGGTCATCTATGTCAAGGGTAACGGCTCGATCCATTACCATTTGACGGCGCAGCAAGTGGTCGATGCTTTGATGCAGCACAAAATTTATACTTCACTGAACAAACGGGGATTGCGGGTATTTACCGTGCGTGACATAACTATCAATGGCGATGAAGGGGCCCACAGCATCATTAAAGGGGCCCTGGAACTTCACAAAGCGGCTTTCGCAAGACTTAAGGAATTGGAGCAAACATATTTCATGATGGCTGCCGGTGAAAAGATCGAGGGCGCCTATCTTAGTTTGCCTCTGACCATAGACCAAATAATTGAACTGATGGACAATGGAAATGTTTTGGTTGGGAATTTAAATGTGCAGGCGAAACTTGAATGGATCCAGGTCCCTGTCAATGAACGTAAGGGGGACAGCAATGATTGGAGATTAAGGAACACAACAAACGGAGAAGATCTGCAGCTTTCCGGAGAATCAATTGCCCTCGGCAATTCTTGGGAAAAAGGAAGAATGTATCTTGATAGTAAAGGTCAAATCATTGTAAAAGAAGCCATTGACCTCAAGGACATGGACAATTGGGTGATTGGCCGCATCGCTTCTGTGGATAGGGCAAGGAAATCACTTTGGGTGCCGTTGACGGTCCAATCTTGGAGAAATATGCAAAATCCAAATCAACCTAATGGATTTGTTACGGCTGAAGATATCGGCACTGATGCGCAAGGCAAGGTAATTTATAAACTGAGCGCCCATAATTTTACGACAGAATTGGGCCAGAAAATCGACAATGCAGTCGTTGAATTTACCACGATCGGCGGGGCATATATCAAGAGTGAAGAAAACAAAATGATGAGAGGATTTGGCGTTTTGCGCACTAATCCTGGCACCATTCCTGCGACTGAAGCAATGCTGCAATCCATTTACTTAAGGGAAAACGGGTATATCACCGGTACAAAGATAAATAACAAAGTTGATGAGAACGGTAAACCGGTATATGAGATGCATGTCAAAGGATTCACGACTACTTCCGGAAAGACCATTAATGATGCCATTTATGAATTTGCTCCGGCCAGCGATGCTGAAATGGCGATCCAAAAAATGATAAGAGGGCATGGGTTCATTTATACGGAGAATGCGGGGACCATTTACGTTGATGTGCCGCTATGGCAAAGAATCAAGGACCATATCGAGGCCAAGCCGGCCCCGGGCCTTGGGCATCCTCCCATTAATCCTGAAGATTACATTTTGACGATCAATACAAGTATCAAATTTGAAATTGCCAAGGGAAGGCAGATCGACCTTTATGGCCAGATTTTTGATCCCGGCAAAAAAGCGATACAGAAGTTACGGTCAATGTATGAACAAGACAAAGACATATTTCCGCAAGGCAAGGATGTCGTCATTTTCCTGGGAGGAGAAAAGATCCATCTTGACGAAAACGAGCTCAAACAGCTCCAGGACGGCATGGTTTATATCAAGGGTGTGCCGCAGCTCAATAAGTTTGGGGAAATAGACATGATGCTGGTTGTGACCAAGGACACCATTAATATCGCCGGTCAACAGGTCCCGGTCAATGGAGGCGTTCTTGATTACAAGTATGGTTCCCCGGCGGCGAAGTGGCTCGATGAGATCCGCCAAAAATACCTGAATGACCTTGGGGCTTTCCAAATATCCAAGGGAGAACATCAAGGGGCCTTGCCTATTGACAATCTCGGTGAAGTGGAAGGGTCCATCATCCATAGGGACCAAAACGGACATCTCGAAGCAATTTATTTGCAAGGCGTTCCCAGTGCCGGAACAGATGAGCTTACCTTACAGATAACCAAGGACATCATGGTCAAGGGGGTTTTTGTTCCCCAAGGGTCTGTGCTTGAATATAAAGGAACATCCAAGACAGCTACATTATTAGAGAATGTCAACAAGGAATGGGCGTTGGGAGCTGTCAACACGCCAGTCGGTTCCATTGAGCTTACGGAAGAAATATTAAACAACACGGACAATATTTATGTCAGCCCGTCCCAGGACAAGAATAAAGATATTACCTATGTCTGGAAATTGGCGACAGTGACCGTGGAAGGTAAAACGTATAAAGATGTGGTTATGTCTCCGACGGATTTGGCCTTCAGCAGGATCAAAGACATGATCAACCGGATGTCAGCGGAACTGAAAACTCAGGGAAATACGACAGGCTTGGGAGAGATCAATATTTCAGGGCAAAAGGTCCTTTTGACACAACAGGTATTGCGCGATTTATACACCGGAGGAATGGATGGAAAAGACCAAGGGGTCTTAGGTGTTTCGACCATCGTTGATAAAAATGGCATCCATCACGACAATTGGGCCGTCTTCGGTTATCTGAGCGATAGGCTGGGAGTGGTGGATGAGGCCCCGGTGGACTTGAAGCTGGAGGCGCTTGCCTATTTAAGAAACAGCTCTGCAGATAAGTTTGTTGTCACCCGGCAGGACGGCACAGCCTATTTCACGGACAAGATTAATTTAGCCAAAATTTTGGTGGACAGAGACCAATATAAGCAGATAACCCAAAATGATGGGAATGGCGATGTCAGGGTGCGCTACTATCTCGGGAAAGATTTGGGCCACACCACCGCGGATGAAGTATATCAAAATAAATATAATTCGCCGCTGGATACCAAGTCAAAGCCGCTTTATGAAGTGAAAGACGACGGTTCATTCGGCAAGAAAATTGCTGTCACCACATGGAAACGGTCGGTAGAGAATGAGAAGTTTATGATTGAGGGGGATTTAAAACCGGTCCAATCGGAAATTTACGAAAAACGCTCGGCGGACAACAAAGAATATGCAGATGCTTTTGGTATTGGGCCTGATGGTAAGACAAACCTTGAATTTTACCGCAAACCCACAACGCTTGGGTCAGGCCAAAAAATTGAAGGGAAGGCCATTGTCGGGTTCCGCGGCAAAGCCAGCCGGCCGATTTACTATTATGACAGTAATTACCGGTTGCTTGACAGGGAAGGCAAGGCCCTCACGGATGCCAACAAGGACAAGAAGGACAAAATGGTCGGCTTGGCCATCAGGACGGATGATGAAATCGAATCATTACCGAACAGTTTACCGGATGGATTCCGTAAAGCTTATGTCACCGCGACTTTACGGAACAATACGTTAATTTCAGAAGAGCAAGATTATCAAGGGAACCTTGTCCAGGACTTCCTTATTTCATCAAGCCCAAGCGGAGAGGACAGCATCATCGGCGATACCCTGCAAATTTATGGGGAGCCCAACCATTTCTTCTTTGAATTCAATGTCGAAACCAATGCCGGGTCAACCTGGGTGACATATACCTCTGTTAAAGACAATGAAAATATTTTTCATATTAACAATACGCCGACCCAGTACGTGCAAATTGTGACCAAGAAGGACGCTAAAGGTGAACAGGCCTCCCGGTTCATTGAAATTTCCAAATTATTGGATTATAAATACATGACGGCTGTACGCAAGGTCGCGGATGAAGTCAATATCGTGGCGCATAATGGAAAAACAAGGGAATTCGAAAGTATCGGCCACGTTTATATTGACGGCAGTGTTGATAAGTCAACGGTGGAAATTGATGAATCAGCTGATATACTCGCCCCGGGAAAAGTTTATGAGCTTAAAGACTATATTCTTAAACATCCTGTCCAGGTATTAAGCAATATTAAAGCAAGCACACAAGCTGCCAATGCAAATGGCAATGTCCGTATAGGCACGACTGTTGCCTTACCAAGAGTTGCCGCGGGTGCTCCACCGACGGCAATTACTCCTGTGCAAACAGCCACTGCCCCTCAAGGCACTACTACTGCCCTACCCGCAGCCGCACCAAAAGCCGCTATAGAAACACAGCAGGCGGTCGGAAGTCTTACTTTCGAAGCCGTGACAGTCAATGGCCGACAGATCATGAGAGGCGGCATGCCTTATATTATCCATGGCGTTACCGTTTCAACCGCCCATCCCAATGATGGCCGCCGAGATGTCCGCTATACCCTTAATTATATCGGAGGAGAAGAGGCCTTGCGCCAGATGCGCGGGATGGGGATAAACAGTGTCCGCACCTACTATCCTCCGGCCAGGGATCTTCTTGATGCCCTGGGCCGCAATGGGATGACGGTGACAGTCGGGTTCGCGAATTTCGATGACCGCGATGTTCCGGCCAGTGAAAAGTTTGATATTCAAAGCGGCAGGTATTTGCAATACATTAACCAGAACAAGGACCATCCCGCCATCCTACAATGGGAGTTTGGCAACGAATACAATTATCATCCCGAATATTTTAACGGGAGCGTTAACGCCTGGTATCAGATATTGCACAACGCAGTAGCCCAAGCGCAGTCCAATGATACCAACCATCCGGCCACGACTTCACAAGGTGCGGAGCGGGGCGGATTAAATGCCATAGCCGGTCTGGAAGACGGCAAGACAGGAGGGCTTACTGTTTATCGTGGTGAGCATCTGGGTAATTTAGTCAATGATTGGAAGGCGGCCTCAAACAAACCGCTATATTTGGCGGAATTCGGGGTCCTTTATAGCGCGGATGCCAATGTGCAAGCACAGGGCATTAGGACGATATGGGGAGATATTCAGGAAGGGATAAATCAAGGGGTCCTTTCAGGCGGGTATTTAATGACCTGGCAGAGCGAGGATTGGAAAGACGGCGTTGTTGAAAAGAACCTTGGTGTTATCAACAGCAATGGTACGCCTAAACCTGCCATTGTTAATGTTCTGAGACAGCTTTGGAACGCTCCTGTAAAGGTCAATCAAAACATTTTACCGGATGTTCCGTCTGCAGCCATAGCCCGGCAGATTTTAAATAATTTCCAAAATATTGCCCCGCCGGTTATTAACGGTAATAAGGTTGACATCAGGCTTTTGGACCAAATAATCCCGAAAGCCCAACAGCCTATAGTGGCTGAAAACGTCAAGAACTCCTTTACAGTCGAGTTTAAAAGACAAGATGGCAGCATCATCAATGTTCCTCACAATGATATCGGCGTCCGTTTTGCCAGCGTGCATCTTTTAGCTCCCCCGCCTCCACCCGGGGCCGTGCAGATGATTGTATTGTCAGAAGGCCAGGAAAAGAAATTCGACCTGCCGGCACTCACCCTTGATAAGCCAGCAAGCAAGCCGGCCCAAGCCGGGCCAGTATTATTGGCACAAGCCGGACAAAAGGGTACTGTAACGATCCCAACTCAAACTCCAGCGACAGGGAGTGTTGCCATAGCGCCTGTGACAGTCAATGGCCGCCAGATCATGAAGGGCGGTATGCCCTATATTATCCATGGCGTTACCGTTTCAACCGCCCATCCCAATGATGGCCGCCGTGATGTCCGCTATACCCTTAATTATATCGGTGGAGAAGAGACCTTGCGCCAGATGCGCGGGATGGGGATAAACAGTGTCCGCACCTACTATCCTCCGGCCAGGGATCTTCTTGATGCCCTGGGCCGCAATGGGATGACGGTGACAGTCGGGTTCGCGAATTTCGATGACCGCGATGTTCCGGCCAGTGAAAAGTTTGATATTCAAAGCGGCAGGTATTTGCAATACATTAACCAGAACAAGGACCATCCCGCCATCCTACAATGGGAGTTTGGCAACGAATACAATTATCATCCCGAATATTTTAACGGGAGCGTTAACGCCTGGTATCAGATATTGCACAACGCAGTAGCCCAAGCGCAGTCCAATGATACCAACCATCCGGCCACGACTTCACAAGGTGCCGAGCGGGGCGGCTTGAATGCCATAGCCGGTCTGGAAGACGGCAAGACAGGAGGGCTTACTGTTTATCGTGGTGAGCATCTGGGTAATTTGGTCAATGATTGGAAGGCAGCCTCAAACAAACCGCTATATTTGGCAGAATTCGGGGTGCTTTACAGCGCGGATGCTAATGTGCAGGCGCAAGGGATTAGGACGATATGGGGAGATATTCAGGAAGGGATTGATCAAGGGGTCCTTTCAGGCGGGTATTTGATGACCTGGCAGAGCGAAGATTGGAAGGGGCAAGCCGGCTCTGCTGAAAGAAATCTTGGTATTATTAACAGCAATGGTACGCCCAAACCGGCTATTGTTAATGTTCTGAGACAAATATGGAGCAATAGTGTTCTTCTGGCCCAGAACAACCCAGTACCTTTACCTCAACAGCCTGTCCAGGCACCTGGCATTTCTCAAGCGAACACACCGGTCCAACAACCTGTCCAGGCATCCGGCAATCCTCAAGCGAACACACAAATTCAACGCCCCATCCAGGCGTCAGGAAATCTCAAAGCGATCAAACAAATCAGCAAGTCGTTTGGAGATAAAGAACACACCATCCTGGTTGTCACAACCACAGAATTAAGAGAGATCAATAAGAATGTCATAGTCAAGGATTTCTATAGGATGGTCAGTGCTCATAAACCAATCAAGCTTTACAGCGAACGATTACCACAGCAAGAAAGGATATTCTTTGATAAGGAAGGTCTCCATGAAATCTATTCCCAGTCCATGGACATTAATGCCGAGCCTGGGGTCACGGTCGTCATCAACGTCAAAGAAGTCCGTAATGTCACGGGCATCTATGATTTCAAGCCGGTTGCCGGAAATAAAGAAAATGGTGTGGGTCTCTACGTCAGTTTACGCGATATCAAGAAGAATGGAGGATTTCAATCTATCCGCCGTTCCACTTTTGATGATTATGGGATTAAGAAGGATGAAACCGGGTTTATTAAAATTAATTCCATATCTTCGGCGGAAGAAATTCTCAAAGCTGTTAAAACCCCAGGCCAAACAATCCCATACGATGATCAATATACATATAAAACTGATGACGGTACTATTAATTATCGTACAGTCACGCTTAATGTTAATGGCAATATGGCAGTAGGATGGTACATCAAAAATGGCATGACCGGTCCGCAAAATGATTTGATTGAAAAATTAATGGAGAACCCCTTGGTCGCGGATGTCTTGAAGAGAGTGGGAATTAACAAGGACACGGAATTTGTTTCATCATATCAAGATAAAGATTTTGCAACAGATCCCGATCATCTGAGGGTCATATCCACAGATTATCGCATTCCCAATGATGCTTTGGAACGCAAATTTATTACAGTAAATGAAGAGGGCGGCCGTATCATCGAAATCATTGTTGGTTTTGATTTTGATCCTCGTACAGGATACCAGAGAGCGGCTTATAAATTGAAACCAAGTTATCAGTCCGGTTCCACCAATCCGATTTATCAAGTCACCGCCATAAACCAGACAAAGGGTAATGGTCTTACAGTTGGAGAGATCCTGCCTGGCAATTCTGCGGATGTCTATACGAAGCTGGCAGGACGCAGGTTACGGCGTACGTTTGATGATCTTTGGGAAAATATGGAAATGATTGGTGTCTCCAGAAACTACGTGCCCGACTTGGTTGAAGAAATACCATTCTTGCTTGAAACAAAAGGAGCGCAAGGGGATGGGTATAAATCAGTTGAAGCTAAAACACGTCCTTTATTTGAGAAGTATGCTCAGACTGAGAATGACGCGGCACGCCAGCAAATTTTGAATGATATTTTGCAAGTAATCCGTACATATCGGCAGAGCCAGACGGGATATACCGATCACCAAGGTCTTCCCATTAAGCATTATTTAATGCCAAATGACAGCCGTGGACGCGATCTCGTTGTAACGTATCCTGACGGTAATATTGGGTTGCAAATGTGGTGGTTTGAAGGGGATAAGGACTTAACAGTAGTTAGCGACGAGAGGACTTATAATGTGTCGGAAGCGAAGATCAATGTTCTGCCGGGTAACATGGTGGTGGATGCCAAAGGCGTCCTCCAAAATGCCATGTTCTATAAAGATAATGGAGCGGTTTTGGTCAAAGGATTATCTTTTGAGCCGGTAAAAATTAATGTTAATACTTATTTTATTTTGGATGACGCGTCCCATAATCACCAGGCATCCATGTATTCGGAAGGCGGCCAATTAATCCTTAAAGAATTTGAACGCATTCTAAATCGGGTGGGGCAAGGTGAAGCTGGAATACAAAAGAAGGGGACCATTTCTTCTTATTATGACATTTATTCCTCATTCCCCATTACAGACTACTCTATATATCAAGAAAAGGGCAGACTAGCAATGGTCGTTTCAGACAGACAATATGAAATTGACGGCCCCAACCAGCTCACGAAAGAATACGGTTTAATTAATGAGCCCACAGCCCCCAAGATCATTAAGAGCCAGGTAACTGACTTTAAGAACGGGGAATTTGTAAGGACCAAGACTTTAGATTTTCATCTTGGCCAATTTTTTATCACCATATTCAGTGTGCTTGGCGGGATTATTTTTGTCGCGCTTAGTTTAATGTTATATGGTTATTTTTCAGATAAGAAACGTCTTAATCGAGTGAAGGCAGAAATCGAATCAATCATTAACAACAGGTCTTCCAGGGTCGAATATCTGAAAAGAAGATATCCTTTGCCGAGCTTTAATAATTACGGGTTTACGTGGGATGATACCGCAAGAAATGCAAGGGTCAATAAATTTGTCCAGATCGCGGTCCGTCTTGAACGTGGTGAAGCTGTAAGGGATATTTGGATGGAATATACTAAACCATACCGTGTTTGGGCCAAGCAATTATTAGGCATTGATTTTATTCGTACCAATGAACAGGAGATGATAGAAGACCTCTGGATCATCTCCTTGCTTTTAGTTGGATCAGGGTATTTCCATAGTGATACGCCAAATTTATTAAGCTATATGCTGCATCAAGCGCTGGCATTAAAAGACGAGAGGCCAACGGACATTGGCAAGGCTGTTCGGGTGGAATATGAACGTTTCTATAAAATTTTGTCCCTTACCAACTCAACCTTTAAAGGGATTGGACCTAATGGTGTAACAAGCCACGTCATACCGTATGAATGGATTTTTAATATTGATGATTTGAATGATATGTTCCGCACTCCTGATTTTGTTAAGCGTTATATGGCGATGCCGGGATACGAAAAAGCCATTGTGTACCGCAATTTAATTGATGGTCTTTCTAAAGTTACTAAAAATGTGACAAATATTATAAAAGGCGAAGGTGGATTAGATGAACGTTTCAAAGGGAATAAGCTTCGAATCAAGAAAGCTTTGATAAAAACACAGGTGTATGAAAAATATAAAGAATTCCTAGAAAACCAATGGAATGAAGAAAACATGCTTTTCTTTAAAACCTACCGTGACAAGGCCGGTTGGCTGCACATCCTGCGCAACGCGATATCACCCTTAGGTGTCGTTTTCCGTATGGCAAGTGTGGCGGCCGCCATTGCCCTCTTTATTAATGGGGTGCCATTTTTCACGGCCCTTGGTTTATTAGCGGCTTCTTTTGTGTTCTTAGAAATTGCCAAAAGGGGAATGAATATCCTTGTTGATCAGGGACAAAATTTCTTCCGTAACGGCAAGACCCTACGTTCAGATGCCGGATATAGCAAATTAAGCGTAAGCCCGGGCCGGAAAATGTTTAGATGGGGATCATGGATACTTATTTATGGTGTGAAATTAGTTTGGAACGTGTTTCTCTTAAAGTTTTTCTTTGTCGTCTTATTTGAGATGTTCGGGGCCACCTGGTTACCGCAGATTTTTGGCCATGTGTTGCCGCTTAACATGAACTGGGTGCTTATGACGGCAATAAGTCTGTATATGGCCCTTCTTCTTTATCTGGACACGTTTTCCTTCTATTACATTTTTGAATCCATCCATGGGTATATCCGCGGCAAGATGAACGGCATTGGAATGATTAAAAATATGAGACAAGTTAAAAAGTTGTCCCAAGACAACTTATTTGTGAAACTTATGCGGGCACGGTATGTCCCGCGTGATCTTGGACTCAGCCCCAATGAAGAACTTGTTGCTGTTGCCGAGATGGTCAATTTTATTCTACTAAGAGCCCATGAAAGAGATTTTATTACTCGGAGTCAATATTTACAGAATCGTTGGTCCATTGTCCGTAGAGCAGGGGCGCCTTACTTATGTGCTAATGTGACCGCTCCCGCTGAGTTTTTTAATTTCGAAAATGGGATCATCAATGAAAGAATGGTGGTTTTCGTAAACAGTTTATTTATGGACCAGCCTAGTATGCCAAGATTCAGCAGAATTCGATCGGGAAATGTACTCATCCCAGTTGGTCCTGGCGAGCACCTTCTTTATCCGTATGATAATCCAACTGATAAGATTTCCCTTGATTATATGCTGGATACAGGGCATACAAACTTGAATTATTTGATTAAACGTTACCAGGACATGTGGATTAATTTCACCGCGCGCATGACTCGCAGGGTTGATGAAATGGCCCAAGCTGGCGATGCTAATCAAGAAGAGATAGCAGCTATGTATGGGCAAATTGCGAGAATGAGAAATCTAAGACATGGGGAGAAGTTAGGCGCATTGCATCCTGTCCTTGAATTTGAAGTCAGATTATGGGCTTCCAACCGTAACCAGGCTTTTGCCAGGACCTTGGACGGGCTTGTTGAATATACTCGTTTCTTAAAGATACTTGCTCGTATTGAAAATCAAGATCCAAATCTCAGCGAAGAAGATGTCAATGAGTCCGTGTATAAGACGTTTCAGATCCTTTGGGGGCATCAAGGGTATGGTGATTATGAATTTAAAAAGACGGATGAAGGGAAAGCCAAGGACACTGAAGATTTATTGAGGCATTTTGCGAGAGAAGGCGCAATAATCGATGTTGCCTATCTTTTAAATTTTAATGACGACAAATTTGCCGAAGAATTTGCGACCAGAATAGGAGCAGTTAAAAAAGGTTGGAATAACGTACTGGTCCGTTATAACCCGTCAACAGGAAGAATCGAGACCAAGGAAATTATTCATTTAACCGAAGAATTTCCGATAGTTGGAGAAGGTAAACCAGGCAATCAAGCACATACCCGTCGATTTGCCAGAGGGGAAGCTTTGATGACCATTGACATGAACCAGGATTTTTATCCTGAACAAGTCATGAAGCTGCCTATCCTTTTAGAAGAGTTGGCTTGTCCTGATACCGCATTGGTCGGATACCCTGAAGATATTTTCACAAAGGATTTTAACAATGCCGGCCTTTATCATTCTGTACCGGACAGGACATTCGTGACTGTGGTCCGTCGTAATCAACAAGAATTTGGTGCGAACTTCCATTATGGCCATCCGGATATTTGGAAAGCTCCTTCAGCTGAAATGTATGGCGGTGTATCATCCTCTAATGCGATCAGTGAAGATATTCATGGCGGCTACAATATAATATTGAGTGGGCAAAAGATCAAATTCGTTGAATATATTCAAGCAGGTAAGGCCCGTGAATTGTCTTTCCAGACCGCAGAGGGTCTTTATGGAAAATTTGGTATGGGTAATGGCGAGCAAATGGCCAATCGCAGATTATTCCTGCTAAATTCTACTAAGCACTTTACGCTCGATCAGCGCTTAGCGCACGAATTCGGCGGCATTGGTTTCTACAAGAGAAAGCCGTGGATTATTATCGGCCTTTATCTGTATCTGGTGGTCACCTTTTTGGGCGGGATCAGCGGATTTACTGCCTTTCCGGCTCAAATGCTTTTAGGCATTACGGGTATTATTGTTTTTGGCCAGGCCATCAGCAGCACAGGGGCCTGGGAGTGGTTGTTAGAAAAAGGCATTAGAGGACTTGGCATATTTGCAAAGCTTTGGTTAAGGATGTCGCCAACCTTTATTGCCCATATCTTTAGTAATGCTAATGGTGTTCGTTTGGCAGCTAAAGGTCTCGTGCTTTATTTTCTAAGTGGACGAGGATTTATGCTTGATGCGTTTAAACTTGTTGGAATTCAAAAAGAAGAGAATAAAGGCCTTTTAGGCAAGTATTCCCGTTCGCATATTGTCCGCGGGTTCGTTGGGATTGTCATTTCTTTGTTAGCCATCAAATTATGGATTAACCCAACCCTGATTTATACTGGACCCTTTGTAGTGGTCTTCATATTTGCGGCCATAATGCCTATTTTATTAGCAAGAGGTAATTTCCCCATTGATGGTGTAACACCTTTGGCATATCTTAAAATATTCCATAGCAATTTAATCGAAGGCCCGCAGTACTTGTATAATTCCTTCATAGGCGGCCTCAAAAATAAAGATTTTGGCCGTGCTTTCGGAGATACCTTAGCAGCAACAATTGCTTATCTTGTTTGGCTTGCGATAGTTCCGTTCCCAGCTCTTCTTCCGGTGAGCATATTACTTGGCTTTGCTGGATTAACTGTGCTTAAATTGATTGTATCCATCATTACAGTAGTGATTTTATCGCCATATTTATATTCACAAATAAGAGAGTTGGGTAGTAATAGAAATCCATCTCATCCGCATACTGGTCCGACTGCGGCCATAGCCCAACCTCGACCATCATTAACCACGCCTGTATCAGTTCCGGCGGATGTTAAAAAACTTAATGTGGCCAGAAGAATTATTCATACACTTCTTGTTTTAACCATTATCGGTGTCCTTATTTTTGGCTTTATGAACAAAGATGCTATCAAGCAGAATATTTTAAATCACAATCAAAATATTCCTGCCCAAGTCGATACTAATAAGACTTCCGCTACACAGAATGTCACCACAGCAATTCAGCCGATTGCTGCCGTTTCGCCAGTGACAGTCAATGGCCGACAGATCATGAGAGGCGGCATGCCTTATATTATCCATGGCGTCACCGTTTCAACCGCCCATCCCAATGATGGCCGCCGTGATGTCCGCTATACCCTTAATTATATCGGTGGAGAAGAGACCTTGCGCCAGATGCGCGGGATGGGGATAAACAGTGTCCGCACCTACTATCCTCCGGCCAGGGATCTTCTTGATGCCCTGGGCCGCAATGGGATGACGGTGACAGTCGGGTTCGCGAATTTCGATGACCGCGATGTTCCGGCCAGTGAAAAGTTTGATATTCAAAGCGGCAGGTATTTACAATACATTAACCAGAACAAGGACCATCCTGCCATTCTTCAGTGGGAGTTTGGCAACGAATATAATTATCATCCTGAATACTTTAATGGGGATGTTAACAACTGGTATCAGATATTGCATAATGCCGTAACCCAAGCGCAGTCCAATGATACAAACCATCCGGCCACAACTTCACAAGGAGCGGAGCGGGGTGGCTTGAATGCCATAGCCGGCGCAGAAGACGGGAAGGTGGGAGGGCTTACAGTATATCGAGGTGAGCATCTGGGTACTTTGATTAACGATTGGAGGACAGCTTCTGGTAAACCGTTATATTTGGCAGAATTTGGAGTTACTTATAGCGCGGATGCCAATGTGCAGGCACAAGGTATTAGGACGATATGGGGAGATATCCAGCAAGGCATAGATCAAGGGGTCCTTTCAGGCGGTTATTTAATGACCTGGCAGAGCGAAGATTGGAAAGACGGTGTTGTTGAAAAGAACCTTGGTGTTATTAACAGCAACGGAACGCCCAAGCCGGCTGTTAATGTTCTCAAGCAAATTTGGAATAATACCGTTAACACTGCTGCCGTAACACAACCTATCCCGGCCGCAGAAAAGTCCGGAGATAAAAAACAAAAAGGTACTTCTAAAACCCAACCGGCTACTAATACTAATAAGACGACTAACTCCATTATATGGCTATGGATATTAGGGGGAATAGGAGTTGTCCTTCTAATTTTAAACGGGGTCTTACTATTACTCATGAAGGCTACAAGCAAAAAATCAATTCAATCTCCCTCAGCTCCAACGGGCCTTGTTGCTTTCGCTGCTTTAAGAGAAGTCGCCTTGTTCTGGGATGCTTCAACAGGTGCGGTCAAATACAATTTGTACCGTGACGGTAAGCTCTTAATCGGATCGTTGACAAAGTTGGGATATATTGACACAAAACTTTTACCGTGGACTGAACATACCTATGCGCTGACAGCTGTAGGCCAAACAGGAAAGGAATCAGGGCCATCAGAGGCTGTTTCAGTAACAACAATAGATATTCGGGCCCCGTCAACTCCAACCGGCTTGACGGCTTTAATTAATAAAAGGATAGATTCTTCAGTGGCAGTGGCTTTGACCTGGAATGCTTCGAGGGGCAATGAAATGCCTGTCAAAGGGTATAAACTTTACCGCAAAGCACAAGATCATCCTTTCCGTGAATTTGTTGGGATTATTATGCCTTCACCGAAAAAGTTGATATATGACGACAGTGTTTTTTCAAAAGCGGCCAGATACAGCTATACCATCGCAGCTTTTAATGAGGCAGGCCATGTGTCAGCGCCGTCAGCGGCTGTTGAAGTGACGATGCCGGCTCCCCATCCTGGTTTCGGTTTTAATGGTAAAAAGGATAGAAAAGTTCTAATTTCCGAAGCTAAGGCCAATGCTGAGAAAGGGCCGAATAAAGAATTAACCGCGCAGTTTGATTCGATGAAATTAAAAGCAGACCAGTATTTGGAATATTTAGTAAAAGCAGGAATCATAACAGCTCCACCACAAATTAATCAAATCCGATTAGTCCTTAACAACTGGGATGATGCTATTATCGATGAAGATACCCTTTACGTCGGCGAAGCCCTTCTTAAAAGAATTTCTTTGGAAATAATTTATATTCATGAAGTCATAGAATTACTAACCGATAATCATATTCTCGCCCAAGAATATCAGGATCCAGCGAAAAACCCACCTGTCGACCGGTCATTTATTTTACGTTGGGTTGTCGTATTGACGATATTGATTAGCGGGTTGTTGTCATTCTCGGCGGCAATATTGATCAAAACAGCAGTACAGGGTTCCTGGCATCAATTTGTAATGGCGTTGGTAGGTGGAATCCTTGGATTTATTTTTTCTCTGTTCCCTGTAAATTATGTTTTAACTCTGGTTTGGGCTTTATCAAGGCAGGTATCTGTTATCCGGGGCAGCCGTTTAATCAACGAGCGTCAATTCGCCAATATTCCGCTGGCGTATGAAATCAATGAGCAAACTGTGCCGGCAATTACCGTACATATGCCGATTTATTTAGAATCATTTGAAGTTATTCAACCATATATCGACTCAGCGATCGCAGCTGTTAAAAATTATCAAGATCGTTTTCCTGGCCGTGCCAATATGATTGTCAGTGATGATGGGTTAATGGTTTTAGCTGATAACAATGTGGATGAGTTTGTGTCCCGGTCACGCGTCATGCCAGGTGATCAGCGTACACCGCAACAACGGGAAGTACTGGCACGGATCGATTATTATGCGGAACATGAAATTACTGTTATTGCCCGGCCTAAATCTGATGGCAGGATTGAAACGATCCGCCCCGGTTTATTTAAGAAAGCCAGCAACCTGAACTATACTCACCGCTTGATTGATACATTTAATCAATTGCAAGCACAAGGAAACTCGCGGATCCAGTCAATGGCATTATTAGGTCAAGATCCCGTATTTCGTTATGCCTGGATTTCTGGAAATTTGGAGCGCGGTGATATATTACTGCAGTTAGATAAAGATAGTTTAACGCCGGCCGATATTTTATTGAGGACCGTTGCGGAATTCATTTTTGACCCAACGTTGGCTTATACACAACATTCTTCAATTCCGACCAATGAAGATGAAACAGCTTATGCCCGTATAATTGGCATGTTTACGCGGATGCTTTTTGGATTAAGCATGCCGTCAAAAGTTTTGATTGGGGGGCAGGTGCCCTTTGTCGGGCATAATGGGTTTGTCCGCGCTGCAGTGTTGCGGGCCACAGGATATTGGGATGAAGAAAGTGTTTCGGAAGATCTAGTGTTTGCATTGCGGGCGATTACCTTAGGTTACCACGGTAAATACATTGCTTATAAAGGATTAGATTTCGGCGAAGCTGTTTCCCGGACATTTTTGGAAGAGGCGTCTAAATTCTTCCGTTATGCTTATGGGGCCGCGCAAATACTGATTGAACCGATGAATGCCTGGTGGTCCAAAGGACCGTTTGCTCAAACAATAAGGATTTTTGCAGGGTCAGCGCAGGTGCGTTGGTTTCAAATAGTGGATTTTTTATTATTTAAATTTTCTTTAATCAATTTAGCTATTGCGTCCATAACGCCATTTTTGGCGTTGGTATGGCCATGGGTGGACACGGGGGGAACCGGCAGATTGGTAATTGTAACGGTGCTTTATAATTTATTGCCAAACCTGCTGTTAGCTCGGGCGTTTTCAATCATTGACCATAAGACTGGTCAGCAAAGGTCATTCTGGAGTAATTATTGGCAACGAATACAGCTGTCCCAGGCGCTTTCCTTGTCTTTTATTTCCATGGGGGCTTATGTTTTGCGTGGATTTTTTAGTCATTTTATAGGGAATCGCCGAACTTTTTCTGCCACAATCGTTGATCGTATTGAAGTAACTTCCGTGAAGAAGGCGTTAAATAATATGGGAGGAGCACACATATATGTACTTATCTTGGTATCGTTGTATCTTGGGTTAGTCGGAATTTCATGGGGCGTGCTTGGACATCCTCATCGGCTTCGTTTCGCGTCAGTATTTGTTTTATTGCAAATTATTACCCCGTATCTGTTTCATGCGCCTCTTTGGCGGTCTATTTTCCATTGGACCAAAGGACCTGACGGCGGGTACAACGGTTGGGATCTTGAGTGCACCAAAGCACAGCTGGCCGTTGATCAGGGCCGAGGATTGATGCGTGAGATGAGTGCGAAAGAGCAGGCTGTGATCATGCCGGCGATAGTGCAAGCGCGGAACTTTTTAGGGGCAGAGGAAAAAGTCAATGGCAAGCGCGGGCCGCCCTATGTGGTGATGATAGACAGCGATGAAGAATACTTTGGCGCCTACTATGATACCGCAACAAATACGCTTTTTGTAAGGACTGCAATAATAAACAAGCCCTCCGTCTACAATTTAAATCGAGTGATGGTACATGAGTTAAACGGCATGGGCCATGAAGAGAACCAGAGGGCGGAAGAATTGTATCAGGAACAAGAAGTTGGCAGGAGCGGAGAAATTGCTTTGCCTGGCAGCCGTTCCCCCAACGCGTCATTCCTTAATGTAAAGAAAATGGGTGACAATGACAAGAGGCTGGCGGACATAGAAGTGAAAGTGGCGGTGGGAGTTAATGGGTTTTTTGTCAACACAAGTGGAGCGATAGAAAAAATCAAACAAGGATTGCCTGCAGGCATGTGTGGGGCCGAAAGGCAATACCGGGCAGAAACCTTTGTTAACAATCTGCAGGCAGGGGCGCAAGCGCTTAAAAAGAAATTCGGCGGTGAACTCACGCAATATTTAGCAGGCCTCGACAGCTTTTTTACGCTTATTCTAAGTGATAAAAAACCGGAATTAGGATGCGCTCTGGATGACCATACCCTGCGGTTCCACTGGGCCGCTTTGACCCGTGCCGGACCCGGGGACAGCGCCTGGCAAAACGTTGTTGCAATGACCGCTTTTGAAGAAGCACTGCATTTACTCTCCATTAGGATGTCCATAGTAAGGCGCGCCGTTGATCAGGTCCACCGCGATGTCCTTAGCCATATCAAATCAGATAAGAATATTCTGAATAGTTTGGTCCATATATTAGGCCGGCCGGACATATATGGTGTTCACGCAGACAAGACAGCTCCCTGGGGCCAGGAAGAAATCCTCGCGGCGCAGGAGGACCCTGCCGCAATAACCGGACAATCCCCCGCCATGCTGCCGGGAATTTCCAGGGCGTTTGTCACCTGGGTGGCCAGGAATATATTCCGCAGCCCCAATGAATGGCGGAGATTTATGGTCCACACAGCAGTACTATCGATTGCGATACCTCCTTTGGGAAGTTTATTGATTTTGGCAATATTGTTGGTAGGTTTGTCAGCCGTGGTCATTCGGGTCGAGGCCCTATGGGAGACAAGGCTATTGTGGAACGGTTACCGCTTTAATTATTTTGTTGCCTACCATCCCAAAGAAGACCGGGAATATATAAGGTCTTTACGCCCGCTATTAGACTTTCATTACGATCCTGACCTTACGTTCTGGTCTTCCTATAAATATCACGTGTCGAATAACATGAATTGGTTTGTATTAGGTAAGGGCGCATTAGCCATGATGACCAGCAACGAAGATCAAAACAAGAAATTGGAACAAACAGAGAATATGCAAGAAAAAGCAGATAAGAAACAGGAAAAATCAGATAAGGAACGCAAAAAAAGGATTGCTGCTTTGATAATCGCGATCTTGCTGCTGCTGTTATTGATTTTCATTCTCATTCAATTAATGAAGTCCAATAATCCAAATACCATTGCCTCCAAGATACCAGCACCGTCAGCAATTCATGCGAACATAACGCCTATGAGGGCTGTCTTGTTTTTGAAAGCGATCCGGCGAATGGGCGCTGCCGCTGTTTCCAATCCCCGACTCCCACTTTGCGCCAAAGAGGGAAAATTCATTTGGTATTCCATGGTTCAACCCGCCTTTTTGGTTCGAAGCGCAGCAGGGGAAGTCATTATGAGACTCCTGTCATCTAAGGACACAATAAAAACCGGTCCAGCAGCTACATTTCCCATTTTATATATCTTCTTATGCCTCCTGTTAATTCCATTATGGATATTCTTAAGGTATTTATTCTTCTCAGTGATCGTAATCACTGTTTACCTTATTAAAGTGATCATTAAAGTAAAGGCGAGACAGATTGTATTGAGCATAACTTCCGCCCTAAGATATTTCGACGGAATCTTGTTAGGGTTTATTAACCTGGAATTCTTGACCATCTATGATTTTGATATAGAAGAGACAACAACGACATATCAATACAGCATGCTGGTTTAATTAATAGTAATAACCCCCCATAGAAAGGAGAATCAAACATGGATGAACGAAGGCAATTACCCCGTTGGGAAATAAACAAAGAATCAAAGGTGTGGATGCCATTGATACAGGGTTTTAGCCATTGCATGATCGAGGACATGCATTTAAAAGGGATGCGCGTATCTTTTAACAAACGGCTGCCCCAGGAACAGACCGTGAAGATGTCTTTTACGATAGAGGACAATTTTGATTTTATCAAGATTGAGGCCCAAATAACTTGGATCAAGGAAGATATGGGCCGTTATGTTTATGGGATCTCATTTAATAAAATCGCGGAAATGGACAAGGACAGGATTTACCAGTACATCAACACCAATTGTTATGACCAAATCAAGAATAATTGGTGGGCATAGCAGGACTATTTGGTCTTTACGTATGGTTGGGACCAAAACAGACACTTTTATTTTTATAACGATTGTTGTAGAATTAATAATGAGGGAAAAACAATGTTCAAACGCCTAATTGCTTCTTTTGTCTGCATTACATTTATTTTTAGTAATCTCCAATACGCCCATGCGCAGGGCTTTAATATCAATCAGCTTCCATCGCCTGGGAGCATGATTGGTGTTACGCCTGACTATATGCCTTTGACCCTAAAAGGTTTAATCATTCATCCGGAGAATGCTTTGAAGTTTGATTTCTTAATGGATACCGGCCACAGCAATTTAAAAGGGAATGACTTGTCAGAGGAAGCGCTCAAAATAATGAAGTATTTTTTAACAGCTTTGACCATTCCAGAAGATGATTTATGGGTCAATCTTTCTCCTTATGAAAAAGGACGCATTGTCCAAGGTAACTTCGGCCAGACCATTATGGGCCGCGACCTTTTAGTGCAAGACTATGTCTTAAAACAACTGACTGCATCTCTCATTTATCCGGAAAAATCTTTAGGAAAAGAATTTTGGCAGCAAGTATACAGCAAAGCAGCCAAAGAATTTGGTACAACCCAAATACCGGTCAACACTTTTAATAAAGTGTGGATTGTGCCATCTCAAGCCATTGTGTGGGAGCAGGAAGACAAGGTCATAATTGTTAAAAGCCATTTGAAGGTAATGCTGGAAGAAGATTATTTGGCGTTTAAGAAAAATAAAACAGTACGCAACAGCACCAGCTCAATAGGGGCTAATATCGTCCGTGCCCTTGTCCTTCCTGTTTTGGAAAAGGAAGTCAACGAAGGCAGAAATTTTTCCCAGTTAAGACAAATGTATCAGGCCATGATTTTGGCCACATGGTATAAGAAAGCCCTAAAAGAAAGTGTTATAAACAAAGTCTATGCGGACCAGAAAAAGACCAAGGGTGTGGAGGATATCAATAGGGAGGATGTTGGGTCCATTTATCAGCAATATTTAAAGGCATTTAAAAAAGGGGCATTTAACTATATAAAGGAAGATATCGATCCATCCACAAGACAGATAATACCGAGGAAATATTTTTCTGGTGGGTTTAGTCTGGATGGAGCAATGACAGTTAAAGGAACATCATTTGCTAAGACAGTGTTAACTATATTGACAGGAAGTTTTTTGTCCTTATCAATTCCTCAACAACATGCCATTGCCCAGACCACAGGTCAAATAATTTTAGTACAGGGAAATGTTAAAGAAGCCGGTGCGACCGCCCCTGCGCGCACACAGACGCAGCAACCCAGAAAAATGAGTGAGGAAGAATTTCAAAAGCGGATAAGTGATTTAAAAAGTCAAGAACCTGAAATCGTTAGAAATGCAATTTCTGCCCTTGTTGAGTCGGGTGATCATCGTGCGATTAACCCGATAACGCCCCTTTTATCTTATGTTAATAAGTATGATTTTGTGGGAGACGTTAAGAGTCCAAAAGAAAGAGAAAAATATTGGAAGAGTATATGGGAAGCAACGGAAAGTGATCCGGTAGTTATTATTTCGAAAGGAGATTTAAATCAGGACGTATTAATTCGTAGATTGGCACGCGAGGCATTAGTAAAGCTGGGGGCTGATAAAGAAACAATATTTCAAGCGAATGTCAAAGCATTGGATTCGGGGACATATTTTGTTATTGTAGATGCCATTTCTGCTTTGATCAGTCAAAATGATCCGCGCACCTATACTTTTATCAGTGAAGAATTAGGGAGTGACGGTTGGAAAAAGAACTTGAAGGCGGAAACACTACAAAAATTAGGAGCGAATTGGTGGGAACAGCAAAGTGATTCTGCCCAATGGTGGTGGATAACAAGTCTTTTAGGGGTTGGTTTAATTGTGCTTTGGGTTGGAAGTAAGGAATATAAAGAATACCGTGTCCACACAAGAGGAAATAGGCGCACGAAAAAGATCGAGGCCCTGATTCGGTCGGGAAACATTAATAAACTTTTAACATTTTTAAGTAATGACTACCCTGGTGTTCGGGAAACAGTCCGCAAGGAATTGGATAAGTTAAATGCGACACCAGATGAACTGACTCGAGGGTACTTAAACGCTTTATCGGTTTCGGCAAGAGATGCAATAATGCGAGTTGAAGCGGCCGAAGAGTTAATTAAATTGGGCAGGTATGAAAATATTGATGTTCTTCAAAGATTGTTAGAAAGGAGGCCAGGAAGGGCCAATCTTAGATTTTGGAGACAAGCAATTAAATATAAAAAAGAAGGATATGACTTTCAAATTGATTACCAGGAAGCGAAGACTCACGAGGAGCGTGAGCAATACGAAAATATGATCATTGTTGTAGATATACCTGAGATTTTGGAAATTAAACGTGGCAAAAAATTAGATGAAGCCATGTTGTCAGCATCCCCTCCGAAAGTTTTAAACGTCAGTATAATTAACGCTGCTTTGACCAATGGCCAAATCCCTACCAATGTGATCGAGGACCGGAATCTCAGGGCATTCTTAGATTTACTCAATGAGCGTCATATCAATGATTTAGTTGTTACCGGTGGGGCGGTACGTGATGTTTTCTTTGATAAGAAGGCCAAGGATATTGATATAGGTGTCAGGATCCAGATGACAGATGATGAAAGGCTGGTTGCCGGAACTGTCGGGGCGCAGGCTTCGAGAAAAATATATAAAATAGCTTGGTCCGGGTTGAATCAATTAGCTCAGGCATTAAATGTACCAGTTGAACGTTTTTTTAATAAAGAGAATCCTCCGCAATTTAATGGTATTAATTTGCATTACCTGGGACCTGATTTAATTCCTGCGAAAGAAGGCCAAAAGGAGGTGATTATTCAGGGGTTAATCGCCGATGCACAAAGCGGCAATGTCTATTCTTCTTATACAGCCCCAGGCCTACTGCAAATGGCCATTGATTCCAATGGTCGAGTTTATGGGTATCAACAACCATTACAGGATGCGCTTAACGGCCAGGCATATATGCAAGGTGATTTGAACAACGGGCGGAATTTAACGCTTTTAGCCATTATTAAATGGTTGAGATTAAAGCATGAGTTTGGTCTGAGCTTGGCGCCGGAGGACTATTTATTAGTCAGAAAAGTCTTAAGTCAGAAAGAGAATAAAACCATCACAAGTTTTGAGCCTACGTTGGCTCACCAGGCGATGCAGGATTTAATTGATGGAGCTGTTGATCCGCAAGCCGCTCTAACAGATCTGAATGGGCTTGGTCTAATTCAATTGACAGGGTTTATCCCACAACTTGCTTTGAAAGATAAGGCCGTATTGACCAAAGCCCCGGATCATTTGGGTGGGATCGCTTTAAATGCCAATATGCTTGATTTACAAATAAAACGTGACGGAAACGGGGTTCCGCTGCCTATCAGCCAACAGCCCTTGGAAAAGATTAAAATTCAAGGTTTTGTGCCCCAGATTATCAGTATTCAGCCAATTGATCTGGCAGCTTTGCTTGGGCTTAATTCTCAAAAAAATGGAGTGGTCCTGGTAAAAATTTAATACAGGATTAAAGCTTAATGTTTGCTTTGAGTTTTGTTTTAGATTTTCTTCCATGACCATCTCTAAAAGCAATCCAAGCGATAACTGCGCAGAAAAGGAC